>ERZ761602.1490-NODE-1490-length-42153-cov-14.388593_pt1 | contig 42153 bp, 34 predicted proteins | sample MGYA00512165_ERZ761602 | MGnify/ENA primary metagenome ERZ761602 (study PRJEB28899, sample SAMN02445085) | bioreactor sludge metagenome | biome: EBPR sludge; isolation source: Thorneside wastewater treatment plant | place: Australia: Brisbane, Thorneside...
TGCTTAACCTTCGTGGTGCGGGGGCGACTACGGAACGGCGATCTTGGCGAATCACTCCTGTATCAACCTGCCGCTTCCTTAATTTACGATGTACCAAAGGTGGTGAAGCGGTAGTTCCTACTCCCCCAACAACACCTCCAATATCTGCCCCGCGGCTTTGGCAATGCGCGTGCCCGGTCCGAAAATGCCCGCCACGCCGGCCTCGTAGAGGAAGTCGTAGTCTTGTGCCGGGATGACGCCTCCCACCACCACGAGGATGTCTTCGCGGCCCAGTTTTTTCAATTCGGCGATGGTTTGCGGCACGAGGGTTTTGTGGCCGGCAGCCAGCGAAGAGATGCCCAGAATGTGTACGTCGTTTTCGGCGGCCTGACGGGCGGCTTCTGCGGGCGTTTGGAACAGCGGCCCGATGTCCACGTCGAAACCAAGATCGGCAAAGCTGGTGGCGATGACTTTGGCGCCGCGGTCGTGTCCGTCCTGCCCCAATTTGGCCACCATGATGCGCGGCCTGCGCCCTTCGGCGACGGCGAAGCGGTCGGCTAAAGCGAGCGCCTGCCGGAACTCCTCGTCGTTGCTGATTTCGCCGGCATATACGCCCGACACGGCGCGGGTTTGGGCGGTGAACCTGCCGAATACGCGCTCCAGTGCATACGAAATTTCGCCCAACGAGGCCCGCAGGCGAGCCGCCTCTACGGCGTATTCCAACAGATTGCCTTCGCCGCTGCGGGCGCATTGGTACAGCGTTTCGAGCGCCTGCTGCACGGCGGCTTCATCGCGGGAGGCTTTGATGTGTTGCAAACGGCGTACCTGCGATTCCCGCACCGCCGTGTTGTCCACTTCCAGAATGTCTATTTTCTGAGAATCCTGCACCCGGAAGATGTTGACGCCCACGATCTTGTCTTTGCCGCCGTCAATGCGGGCCTGCTTGCGGGCGGCAGCCTCCTCGATGCGGAGCTTGGGCAGGCCGTTTTCGATGGCTTTGGCCATGCCGCCCAGTTCTTCTACTTCCTGAATCAATTCCCAGGCGCGGCGGGCGAGTTGATCCGTGAGGCGTTCGAGGTAGTACGAGCCGCCCCAGGGGTCCACCACGCGGGTGATCTCTGTTTCGCGCTGTAGGTAGAGCTGGGTGTCGCGGGCTATTTTGGCACTGAAATCCGTGGGCAGGGCAATGGCCTCGTCCAAGGCGTTGGTGTGCAGCGATTGGGTGCCGCCCAGAGCCGCTGCGAGTGCCTCCACACAGGTGCGGGCTACATTGTTGAAAGGGTCTTGCTCAGTGAGACTCCAGCCGGAAGTCTGGCAGTGCGTGCGCAAGGCCATAGACTGCGCGTTTTGCGGGTCGAACTGTTTGACCAATTTGGCCCAGAGCATTCGCCCGGCGCGCATTTTGGCAATTTCCATAAAATGATTCATACCAATGGCCCAGAAGAACGAGAGGCGCGGCGCAAACTCGTCAATTTTAAGTCCGGCTTTCAACCCGGCGCGAATATACTCTAAGCCGTCGGCCAGCGTGTAGGCCAGCTCGATGTCGGCAGGCGCACCGGCCTCGTGAATATGGTAACCGCTGATGCTGATGGAGTTGAACTTGGGCATGTGCCGGGCCGTGTAGGCGAAAATATCGGCGATAATGCGAATGGACGGCCCCGGCGGGTAGATGTAGGTATTGCGCACCATGAACTCCTTGAGAATGTCGTTCTGGATGGTGCCGCTCAGTTGGTCCAATGCGACGCTCTGCTCCTGCGCCGCCACAATGTAAAACGCCATGATGGGCAGTACCGCGCCGTTCATGGTCATGGAAACCGACATTTCGCCCAGCGGAATCTGATCGAAGAGGATTTTCATATCTTCCACAGAATCAATGGCTACGCCGGCCTTGCCCACATCGCCGGTCACGCGCTCGTGGTCGGAATCGTAGCCCCGGTGCGTGGCGAGGTCGAAGGCCACGGAGAGTCCTTTTTGGCCCTGAGCCAGATTGCGGCGATAAAAGGCGTTGCTGGCTTCGGCAGTAGAGAACCCCGCGTATTGGCGCACCGTCCAGGGCCGCACGGTGTACATGGAGGCATACGGGCCGCGCAGGTAGGGCGGCAGTCCGGCGGCAAAGTGCAGATGGGAAAGCCCCTGCCGGTCTTCAGGCGTATAGGCCGATTTGACGGGAATGTGCTCGGCGGTGGGCCATTCCTGCGATGCAGACGGTTGTTGGAGGCTCTCCGGCCGGCGGCAGTTTATCTGGCTGAAATCAGGGCGTTTCATATAGATGTTGCTTTTGAAAATGGAATCGTAAAGTTAGCGATTCGGCCTTATTGCAGTGTAAATTAAATATGTTTATTTGGGTAGTTTAGTGAAGGGGTGACTCAGCCTGGGTCGCAACCCGTAGTCACCTCTTCACTACGCACAGAAATTTAACTTTATTGCCGCGCCAATTTTTCCAAAAAACCGCGCAGTTCTTTGAGCCTGCCGACAACGGCGTCGCGCTCCCGGCGGTACTCGCGGCGCTCTTTCAGTTCCTGCCGGGCGCCGGCAATGGTGAAGCCTCGCTCTTTGACCAATTCATACACTAATCGGATTTGCTCGATATTGGCCTTGGTGTAGCGCCGTTCGCCCCGGGCATTTTTTTGCGGACGGATGTTGTCGAACTCAGCCTCCCAATAGCGGATGAGCGAGCGCGAAACATCGAACAGTTCGGCCACCTCCCCGATGGAGTAGTAGCGCTTCAGATCGTCCTGGTTTTCAAACATCATGACGCGTCGAGTTTTTGCAACAACAATGGAGTAGCGGCTTTCGGGTCGGCTTTGCCTTTCGAGAGCCGCATGATTTCGCCCATAAAAAATCCCTGCAAGCCTTTTTTGCCCTTGCGGTATTCGGCCACTTTGTTCGGGTTGGCGGCCAATGCCTGATCTATGATTTCCGAAAGGAAACTTTCGTCGTTCGTTTGCAGCAAGCCCAGCATTTGCGCCAGTTCCGGCGCGCCCGATTCCGGTTTTTCCATCATGGCGGGCAACAGGTTTTGCCAGGCTGCCGTGTTGCTCACCTGCCCTCCTGCCACCAACTCCAACATCCCTGCGAGGCGCTCCTGCGAGACCGGGTACGCCTCTATGCCTGCTTTATGTTCGTCGCGCCAGGGCATTATTTTATTGATAATGAGATTGGCGGCGGCCTTGACATGCGGCGTATGGCGACACAATTCAATAAAATACAAAGCTACCGGTTTTTCCTCGGTGAGCAGGGCGGCATCGTACTCGCTCAGATTGTATTGCTGTGTAAATTGCTCAAAAAGTTGCTGCGGCAGGGGCGGCATTTGGGCGCGCACCCCTTCGATATAAGCCTCATCCAAAACCACCGGCGGCAGGTCGGGATCGGGGAAATAGCGATAATCGTGAGCGTCTTCTTTGCTACGCAGGGGCGAAGTGATGCCGGTAGCGGGGTCAAAATGCAGGGTGTTTTGCTCCACCTGACCGCCCGATTCGATGAGGTTTACCTGCCTTTGTGTCTCATAATCAATGGCTTGACGGGCAAATTTCATCGAGTTGAGATTCTTGACCTCGCAGCGGGTGCCGAAGCGGGTTTCGCCCTGTGGCCGCACCGAAACGTTGACATCGCAGCGCATGGAACCCTGCTCCATATTGCCGTCGCTGATTTCCAAATACCGCACCAATCGGCGCATGGCGGTCATAAACGCATCCACTTCTTCGCCGGAACGGAGGTCGGGTTCGGTCACGATTTCCAACAGCGGCACACCGGCCCGGTTGAGGTCTATGAGCGAGTTGTGCGCGTCCTGATCGTGCATACTTTTCCCGGCGTCTTCCTCGATATGGATATGGTGGATGCGCACCGATTTGGACTGATGGCCGACGCGTATTTCCAAAGCCCCGCCGATGCAAACGGGCTGCCGGTCTTGTGTAATTTGGTAGCCTTTCGGCAAATCGGCGTAGAAGTAGTTTTTGCGGTCGAAGGCATTGCGCGGGTTGATGCGGCTGCCCAGCGCCAGGCCGAGCCGCACGGCAAATTCCACCTGACGCCGGTTGAGCATGGGCAAAGTACCCGGATGCCCCAGTGAGATGGCTCCGACGTGGGTGTTGGGGCCTCCCCCGAATGAAGCGTCGTCGCCACAAAAGGCTTTGCTGTGCGTGGCGAGCTGAACGTGTACCTCCAAGCCGATGACGGTTTCGTAAGATGCTGTTGCTGCGGTCATTCGTTGTGTATCAAAATCAGGAACTCCCGCAAATGTCGGAATAATTACTGAGACCTGCCGAATGGAGAGGGCGCTTTTCGCAAGAGTATCCCACGACTCGGCTCCAGCGCGGGCAAACCGAAACTTGTACTTACCTTTGCGGCCCGACACATTCTCTGAAACTTATATGAAAACAACACTCGCCAGACTGTTTGACCACGAATACCTGAGCCGGGATGAAGCCGCTGCGGTACTCACCGAAATCGCTGCCGGCGCGCACAATGAGGTGCAGGTAGCCGCTTTCATCACCGTGTATCAGATGCGCCCCCCATCAGTGCATGAACTGCTCGGCTTCCGGGATGCGCTGCTGCATTTGGCCGTTCCGTTTCATCTGGACGGCTTGCAAAGTATAGATATTGTGGGTACCGGCGGCGACCATAAAAACACGTTCAACATCTCCACGCTTTCGGCGGTGGTAGTGGCCGGCGCGGGTTACAAAGTGACCAAACACGGCAGCTACGGCGTATCCTCGGCGGTGGGTTCTTCCAATGTGCTCAGCGCGCTGGGCTACCAATTTACCAATGACACCAATGTGCTGAGGCGGCAATTGGACGAGGCGGGGCTTTGCTTTTTACATGCGCCCTTGTTCCATCCTGCACTCAAAGAGGTGGCGCCCGTGCGCAGGCAAATGGGTATGAAAACCATCTTCAATCTGCTGGGGCCATTGGTCAATCCGGTGCAGCCCACGCACAACTTGTTCGGCACTTCGGGGCTGGAAATTGCCCGCCTGTATCAGTACGTCATGCAGGAAACCGGGCGCCGCTTCATCATCATTTACGCATTGGACGGCTACGACGAAATCTCGCTCACCGGCCCCTTCAAAGTGTATCGCAATACAGGCGAGCAAACCTTGGCCCCCGAAGACATCGGCGCTGCCGGCGTAGCGCCCGAAGACTTGTTTGGAGGGGATACCGAAGCGGAAGCGGCTGAAATTTTTCTGGCGGTGTTGGACAACCGGGCCACGCCGGCTCAGACAGAAGTGGTGTGTGCCAACGCCGGCATGGCCATTCACTGTTTTCACCCCGAACGCTCCGTAGAGGATTGTATGGCGGAGGCCAGGGAGAGTATTGTGAGCGGGCAGGCTAAAAAGACATTAGAGCGGCTTATAGTATCCGGACTGTAAAAAGGCTCAAGGCGAAAAAGAAGAGCGCAGCTCCGCAGCGTTCGGAACATCTGTAGCCACAACCTCACTCGCCCCGCCCCGAAACCTCCCGAATCGGGATTTTGATCTCCACACGAGTGCCGGCAGCTTCGCCGGTGCTTTCGTCCCGAAGGTCAATGATGCGCACAAAAATGCCCTTGTTTTGCTTCGACTGGTGCAGTAGTTGCAGCCTCTTGCGAGTGATGCTGGTACCCCGCGAGCGGTGATCGTTGAAGTAGCCGCTGGCCTTCTGCATTTGCCGGGCCTTTTCCCGCCCGATGCCGTTGTCTTCTACGGTGCAAAGAATGGTGTCTTCGTCAAACAATGAAAAACGCACCTCCACCGTGCCGTGCTCTTTGATGCGCAAGCCGTGTTCGAGGGCGTTTTCCACATAAGGCTGCACAATCATGGCCGGCACGCCGCTGATGTCCTCTTCGATGTCGTCGTCCACACTGATGCGATACTGAAGACGCCCCTCGAAGCGCAGTTTTTCGTTGAGGAAGAGGTAGTCTTCCAAAAACTCAATTTCTTTTTCTAAGGCAATGAATTCCAGATCAGAATACTCCAGACTGCGGCGCATGAGCTGGGCAAAACGGGCCAGATATTTGGATGCCGCAGCGGTTTCGTTGGAGGTGATAAAATGCTGAATGGCATTGAGCGCATTGTACATGAAGTGGGGGTTCATCTGGGCGCGCAGGGCCTTGAGTTGTAGTTTGGAGGCCTGCAATTTGAGCATTTCAGCCTCCTGTTTTTTCTTTTCGGCCTCATAGCGCACTTCAAGCTCCATGAGGCGTTGCTGGTTGATCTGCTCCCGGTAGCGCTCGGCCATTTGATCGTAAATCAACTGAAATTCGTAGGCATTTTTATAATCCCGGCGGGCGGCATAAAACGCGGCCACATCGCGACAGATGCTCGAAATCTGTTTGTAGTCTTCATTCTGACGGGCAAATTCGACCGCTTTGGCAAAGTGTTCTTTGGCTTTGCGGGTTTGCCCGGTTTCGGCATACAAACGGCCCCGCCAGCCCTCAATGATGGAAAAATTGTACGCGGCGGCATCGGCGGGTTTGGTTTTAAAAAGGTCTTCGGCCTGCTGAAACAGATCGAGGGCTTCATCAAAACGCTTGCGCTGAAACCGGCAATACCCCAGATTGCCCAGCGCCCCGGCTCTTGCAGATGCTCCGGCCTGACTGCCCAAGTGCAGCACTTTTTCAAAAAATGACTCCGCCTCTTCGTACTCGCTCAGGGCCATCAGCCCGGCGCCGAGCTTGAGGTAGTGCCAGTCCATCCGCGCCTGGATGCCGGTAGTCTCGCAGGTTTTCACCACCTTCCGGTAAGCCTCCACACTGCGCTCCATGTCGCCGCTGCGCTCATACACGGTACCTAATCCACTGTAAATCAAGGAGAGAAAAAAATGATCCTTGAGTTGAAGCGGCGAAAGTCTGAGGATAGATTTGTCGGCATCCAAGAGCAGTTCGGTAGCTGCGCTCAGGTCGCCGTAATGCAATTGCAGGAAGCCCTCCCGGCATTTGTAGCGCGAGGAGAGGCGCTCGTCGGGCCACTGTCGCAGCATTTTTTGCGCTTTGTCCAACCAGTCGGCAGCGTCTGCAAAGCGATTGAGGTTCATTTGTATGCCTGCAAAATCAATGTACAGCTCTACCCTGCGATAAGTGTCGCCCTGCTCTTCGGCCAGAATCAAGGCATCGAGGCAATGCTGGGCGGCCTCCTGAAAATGGTACAACTGGTTTTCCACCACCGCCCGATGATAGTGGTAGTTCAATTGTAAATCGAGTTGAGGCCATTCCTGCAAAATCTGCTCCAACTCGGCAAGATACTCCAATGCTCCTTCTGTATAAGTATAAATGTAATGTGCGGTGATTTTATCCAACAACTCCATTCTGCGCAAGGGATGGGGTTCCTTGGCCAATTTTTTTTCCAACTGCTTGGCAGGTATCGGTTTGGCTGTTGCTGTCGTCATTGTTTTCGGTGTGATGCTGTGTGAACTCGGTACATGAAACAACAAAGGGACTGCCCGTGTTTGGAGCAGTCCCTTTGGATGGCCGGACAAAAAAGCGGGTCTTTACTGAGGCACAATACCTCCCAGACCGCTGTCCCATTTTCTTTTATCTTTATCTTTTTCCTTGTCGGAACTGCCGCCTCGTACCTTTTCCTGATCGCGTTTGTTGATCGTTTTCAGGTCGTCCTTGAGTTCGTCCAAGGTTTTTTTATCCTTTCCCATAGTAAAAGATTGAGTCTTGTGTGTAAATGATTACCTGCTCCTCAAATTTTCGTTGCCAAAGGTACGCACAAAGATGCGTTCAAGCAAGCGTGCAGGTCTGAGTACAATACATTTTTTTATTCATAATAGCTCAATAGACCTGCTGGAGCTTGCGCATTTGCTCAACAAAAGCAGGCCTTCTGCGCCTCGATACTTCAATTTTTGCAGTATCTTCCATGACGATATAGCCGTCGGTGCGCACAAATTTTCGCATAAAGTTGAGGTTGATGATGTGGCGTTTATGCACCCTGAAAAAGTTCATAGGCGTGAGCAGGTCTTCGTAAGATTTGATGGTTTTGGAGGCCGTGATGCGCTCGCCTGTGTGCATAAAAATATGCGTGTAGTTGTCTTCCGCTTCTAAGCGAATGACATCTTTGATGTTGACGAAGTAGATGCCGTCCAATCCGAAAACGCTGAGTTTGGTGAAGGCATTGGGGTTGTTGTAGGCATGAGAAAAAACGTCCAAACGCGATTCGATCTGGTTGTTCTGACGCGGGCGAATGCGCGCTACGGCATCCTTGAGCCGGTCGGGGTCAATCGGTTTGAGGATGTAGCCGATGGAGCTGTACTCGCAGGCCCGAATGGCGTATTGATCGAAAGCCGTGACGAAAATAACCTCAAAATCAACGGGTTTTACCTGGTTTAGCAGTTGAAAAACCAAGCCGTCCGGCAGGCGGATGTCTAAAAACGCCACATCGGGTTTGATGGCCGGATCGCTCAACAAATCCACAGCTTCTTCTACCTTGCGGGCTTCTCCGATGATTTCTACCTGCGGGCACTCCTTGGCCAGCATGTTGCGGAGGTTGATGAGGCTTTTCTCCTCATCTTCTACGATGACAGCTTTGATCACGACGAAATTGGATTGATTAAAAAAATGCAAATATATAACTACTTACACTCCCCTGACCCTCGCAGTGGCAAAAATTCTTTTAATGGCCCAGGCGCCGGTTCCATTGGCCATCACCATGAGCAGGCCGCCGGCAATGGCTATGTTTTGCATGAATTTCATGGCCTCCCAGCGGTATGTATCGCCGGGCGGGTGTTTCCAGAAGGCATGAACGATGACCGTCACGGGCAACCAATAGAGCAACAGCAAAAAAGCGCCCAGCTTGGCCCGATAGCCGCTCAGGATCATCAGGCCGCCGACAGACAAAAAAGTGATGGCGCCGTAAATCAGCAGTTCCTGCCTCCACACAATGCCGTATTGCATCATCACGCCTTTGGTATGATGCACATAACTCGCTATATCGTAGGCTTCATACAGGAATATGAACGAAAGCAGCATTCTGCCTAATAAGTCTGTAAGGTTTTTCATTCCGACACGGTTTCTATCCCGAAAGGCGCAAGTTAGGAAAAATGTAGTTGACGGGGTAGCTAAAGTAGTATCTAAAACGGTCATTATTTGAAAAATGGCGTCGGCAAAGCCTCTTTTGTTCAAGCTTGGTTATGCCTTGCCCGGCCGATATGGGGCGTACGGGCAGGGAAATTGGGGAGATAAAAACTAAACCGCCCGCTCGCATCGTTATGCCTGCCGGGTATAGCAACCGCATCTTCTCATCTCCATGTTTCGGCAACTGCTTTGGAATTCTTTTTCAAGGCCGCAGGCTACGAGCCGCAAGCTACAAGCCAGAGGCCGGCAGCCAGCAGCCATTCCAACAGGCAACAGTCGTTCCAATAAGTATTTTTGACAAAAACCATCCTTGCTCATGCGTCCATTTTTTACCCAAACAAGCTCAGTTTTTCTTACTTTTTTGTTCCTGTTTGCCGGTATTTCGGCGGCCCGTGCCCAAGTCACCGTCAGCGTGGTCATCAACAGCGGAAACGCTACTACCACCTGCACCGACCTCCTCTCCCCGCCCGACCCTATGTGGCGCGTCAACATCGAAAACCAGGGCTGGAGTACCTACCCGCGCATCGGCAACTGCTGGACGGCCCTGCCCAATACCCAATATACCGCCACTTACAACTGCCCCGCTGATGTGCCGGCCCAGTTGAACCTCTGTTTCCGCGCTTTTGAAAACGACGGCTTGCCTTTCACCTGCCTCATCACCGAGGAATGTGCCGAAACCATCTGCCAAGACTTCGCCATACCCGCATCCGGCAGCGCCAATTATACCCTCGCCCTGCCCGCAGGCCTCAGTTCCGGCGGCAGCGTCAGTTTTACCATCACCACCACGCCCTCGCCTTTGGTGGCTTACGACAATATCTGCACCCCCATCCATCTCGGCACGCTCAATTTCGGGCAGCAATTGGGCGACGCTTCCCTCGGCGGCTACCACAACCGCTGTGCTACCAATGCCAACGAACCCAATCCGCTGCTCTTCGTGCCGGGCTGGAACAACGAGTACGGCGTCTGGTTTACCTTCACCACCGGCCCAGACCCCGGTTCGCTCATCATCCTCGAAGCCCGCGACGACCCCCAAAATACCGGCGACAATATGGACACCCAGATCGCCGTGTATCGCTCCACCAACAATACCTGCAACGGCGCCATGCTCTTTACCCGCGCCGTAGCCGACTGGAACAATCCCGACAGCCGCTTGGACCTCTGGTGCCCACTGCCCAATACCACCTACTTTGTACTCATTGACGGCGACTTCATCGTGCCGGGCGGGTTCCAGGGCGATTTCGGGTTTCAGGTGCGCAGCGTAGCCGTTCCCGAAGCTGCCGACGCTCCCTGTGGCGCTGAAAACCTCGGCGCGGTGCCGCCCGGAGGTTCGGTGGAAACGCCCGGCCAGCGGGCCAGTTTTTGCGCCACCAGTGTCAATGATCCTTTCGTGCCGGCATTTTCGGTGCAGGCCTCCGTGTGGTTTCAGTTCACCGCGCCGCCCTCCGGCCACGTCCTCATCGAAGGCATCAGCGATGTGACCATTGCACCCTGGACCATCCAGTTGGCGGTATTTGCGTCGTCCAATAATACTTGTTCGGGCCAGTTACTGCACGTTGCCAGCCGGTTTGACGGCAGCACCAACGACGAGAGCATTCAGGTCAGTTGTCTCTATCCCGGCCAACCCTACTGGGTCATGTTTGACGGGTTCGGAGCAGGCGGGCGCGGCATTTTTTCCTTGCGCGTCAGCGATGCAGGGGACATTACGCCTATCACCAGCCAAAATGTGAGTATTTGCGCGGGTACCAGCCTTCAGGTGGGCAATTCCATTTATACCCAATCGGGCCTGTATGCCGATACCATACAAGTTTTTGCCGGTTGCGACAGCATCGTCAACACCTCGCTCACCGTGTTGCCGCCCATCACTTTGCTACTGAGCCAAAACCTGCCTGCTTTCGGCGCGGGTTCCAACAACGGCGTGGCTACGGCAAGCGCATCGGGCGGAACGGGCGGTTTTACCTACCAATGGTGCAACGGCGAAACCGGCCCTCAGGCAGTTGCTCTACCCGGCAATCAGACCTGCTCGGTAACGGTGACCGACGGCTTCGGCTGCTCGCAGGTGGAAGACATTTTTATAGATGAAATACTGCCGCTGCAACCCACCGCTTCGGGCAATCTCCTGCTTTGTGCCGGCGATGCGGACGGCGTCGTTACGCTGTCGGTGCAGGAAGGCTGGGCGCCCTACCAGTATATCTGGCAGCAGGTGGGCGGCAGTGCTTCGGGCAACGGAACCATCGGCGCCGAGGGGCAGGCAGTGACCATACCGGGGCTGCGGGCGGGCGATTACCGCATCACGGTGAGCGATGTTTTTGCACAGGCCACCGTCATAGCTACGGTGTCGGAACCACCGGCTTTGGCCATTGCGGTGTTGCAGGCCGACAGCGCATCGTGCTTCAGTTTTTGCGATGGAATGATGAATGTGGCGGTCACCGGCGGAACGGGCGCCTACCTGTACGCCTGGAGCGGGCCGCAAGCCGCAGGCCCACAAATCAGCGGACTGTGCGCGGGCAGCTATCGCCTGAGCGTGACGGATGCCAACAATTGCCGCACTTCGCAGGTCATAGAAATCGGAGAGCCGGCGGAATTCATCGCTGCGGCTTCGGTGCTGCAAAGCGTGACCTGTTTTGGCGGCAACGATGGGCGCGCCACGGTGAGTACCAACGGAAACCCCATCGGCTATGCCTGGAGCAACGGCGATGCCGCGCAAGAGGCCATGCAACTCGCCACCGGTTTTTACGATGTGACCGTGACCAACGCGGACGGCTGCGAAGATGTGTCGAGCATTTTTGTGCAGCAACCTGCCGCTCCGGTGACAGTGAGTATTACCGAAGACAGACCCGTTACTTGTTTCGGCGATTCCGACGGCGTGTTGGCTGCACAGCCCATGGGCCCCGGCACGGTCTTCTCATATAGATGGAGCAATGGCGCTGCTGCCCGCGAGAACACAGGGCTGAACGCTGGTCTGTACTCGGTGACGGTGAGCAATGAATTGGGTTGCGAAGGTTCAGGCAGCTACGCCCTCGCTCAGCCCGATCTCATCACGGCAAGCTTGGAGATAGAGCACGTCAACTGTCGCAACATCGCGCAGGGCGGCGCTATTTTTATTGAAAATGTGCGGGGCGGCACCGGCGCGTACAGCTACTCGAAAGACGGCGCGGGTTTTGGCTCGGCGCCTTTGTTTACAGGCCTGTTGCCGGGCAGCTACGATGTGCGCATACGCGATGAGCGCGGCTGCACTTATCCTTTTCCGGCCACGGTAGACGCTCCGCCGGTACTCACGGTATCGCTGGGCGAAGACCTCTTATTGCCTCTGGGCGATTCGGTGTTGCTGAGCGCGGAGACCAACAGTCCGGCCCCGGTGTTCAGTTGGACCTCCTCCGAGGGCGATTTGCCGGGCACGGCGCAAGAACTGAGCGTGCGGCCATTGGTGGGCGCGGCTTATACGGTGACGGTTTTTGATACGCTCTCGTTTTGCAGTGTTTCGGATGTGGTGTGGATCATGGTGGACAAGACGCGGCGGGTATTTGTCCCCAATGCTTTTTCGCCCAATGAGGACGGCTACAACGACCGCTTTCTGGTTTTCAGCGGCTCGGATGTGAGCATAGTGCGCAGTTTCAGCGTGTTTGACCGCAGCGGGGGCATGGTGTTCCGGCAAACGGACTTGTCGCCCAATGATCCGGCGGCAGGCTGGGACGGCACAGTACGGGGCCGCCATTTGAATCCCGGAATTTTTGTGTGGGTGGCGGAGATTGAATTTGTGGATGGGGAGGTGGAGGTGTTTCGGGGGGATGTGATGGTGCTGAGATAGGGAACGGGGTAGGAGCGGGGCTGCAGGCCGTAAGCTGCGGGCTGCAAGCTCTTGGCGGGATGGAACGGCTGGTGGCTGGGAACAAGGTAAGAACGGCTGCAGGCCGTAAGCTGCAGGCTGCAAGCTCTTGGCGGGATGGAACGGTTGCAATCTTTAAGCCTTAAATATAGGATGGATGAAAAAGATAGCCAAGTTTACCGTCAACATGCACATCAGCCCGATGGCGGAAGCAGTCGTATTGTTTTCAATGACATATACCCGATGGTAGCGATGTGGAGTAGTAGGGTTGAGTATTTTAATTTTAACACAAAAAATTTAAAAAATCAACTAAAATGTTTGGCCCTTGAAAACAAAGACTTAGTTTTGCGAAGATTTTAAAACAATTTTTAACAAAAAACATCCAAAATCATGGCCAACGTCAGCATTTACCTCAATTTCCCCCGGCACACAGAAGCCGCTTTTTTGTATTACCAATCCATTTTCGGAGGCGAGTTTGATGGAGGAATCAGCCGTTTCGGAGATATGCCGCCGCAGGAAGGGATGCCGCCCATGCCGGAGACCGACCGGAACCTTGTCATGCATGTATCCTTGCCGATATTGGGCGGTGCATTTATGTTGATGGGGTCTGATGCGCCGGAGTCTATGGGCTTTGAAGTAAAAATCGGCAATAATGTATATATCAATCTCTCACCGGACACCCGCGAGGAAACCCGCCGCTTGTTTGGCGCGCTGTCGGATGGCGGCGTAGTGGAAATGGAGTTGCAGGATACGTTTTGGGGCGCTTATTATGGCAGTTGCACCGACCGGTTCGGGATTCGCTGGATGTTTAATTGCGAGGAGAAACAGTAGGGGGACGGGGTAGGAACGGCTACAGGCCGTAAGCGGCAAGCCTCAAGCTCTTGGCGGGGTAGAAGTTTGTAGCTTTTAGATAATCTATAGTCTTGTATCATGAAGAATGTCAGTACAATAGACGCCTACATTGCCGGGTTTCCGGTAGAAGTGCAGGTCGTGTTACAGCAAGTAAGAGCCGCCATCCGAAACATCGTGCCCGATGCCGAAGAAACCATCCGGTATGCCATTCCTACTTTCAGGTACAAGGGGCGAAATCTGGTGCATTTTGCGGGTTTTAAAAACCACATCGGATTGTACGCCACACCGAGCGGGCATACGGCTTTCGAGGCGGAACTATCGAAATACAAGCAGGGCAAAGGCTCCGTGCAATTCCCCCTCGACCAACCGATGCCCTTGGATTTGATTGAGCGCATCGTGCGTTTTCGGGTAGAGGAGGAGCGTGGTAAATCTGCCTAAACATGTCACAAAAGCTACGAGCCGCGCACTCAGAACATTTCATCCACCTAAGCATCCCTCACCATGGCCAAAAAGCAGAAAATAACGCCGTTTCTCTGGTACGATCATCAGGCAGAGGAGGCCGCCGGGTTTTATACTTCGGTGTTCAAAAAATCGAAAATTTTGGAAGTCGTCAGGCATACCGGCGGCGTCCAAATCGTTCGTTTTTCTTTGATGGGATATGAAATCAACGCCCTCAACGGAGGCCCTGCGTTCCGTTTCAATCCCTCCATTTCGTTCACCGTCACCTGCAAAACAACAGCAGAAACCAAGCGCATCTGGAAGCAGCTTGCCAAAGACGGCGCCGAACTGATGCCGCTGCAAAAATACCCCTGGAGCGCCTTGTATGGCTGGGTGCAGGATCGTTTCGGCCTCACCTGGCAAGTCACGATGAGCAGCCCCGACAGCGCCCGGCCTGGTATAGTGCCGTCCTTTTTGTTCACGGGGCCGCAACGCCTACGGGCCGAGGCTGCCATTCAACGGTATTGCGAAGTTTTCGGCGATGATTCCTCCATCAAAATGTTATCGCGGTACGAAGCGGGCGGCGCGGGGCCGGAAGATTCGCTGCAATACGCCGAGTTTAGCTTAGCCGGTCAGACTTTCATTGCTATGGACAACCCCATGCCCGATCAGAAATACAGTTTCAACGAGGCGTTTTCGTTCGTGGTGACTTGCAAAAACCAACGCGAGGTGGACTATTTCTGGGAGCAACTCACGGCCGGCGGAGGCGAAGAAAGTATGTGCGCCTGGCTCAAAGACCCCTTTGGCGTGTCGTGGCAGGTGGTACCCACCGCGCTCACCAAAGCCCTGGCCGACCCTGATCCTGAGAAAGCCCGCCGCGCTGCCGCCAATATGATGCAAATGAAAAAGATCATCATCCGGCAACTTCGGCGACCGCTGAAAAAGACGAAAATAGAGGTGAGGACGACTGTAAAAGCACCGATAGACAAGGTATGGAAATACTGGACCTCGCCGGCCAACATCATGCAATGGAATCACGCCTCCGACGACTGGCATTGCCCGGCAGCTTCCAACGACTTGCGCTCCGGAGGCCGGTTCAGCTACACGATGGCCGCCAAAGATGGCAGTGCCAAGTTTGATTTTGAAGGCGAATACGAAAAAATTGTCCACAACAGAAGCATTGAATACGTTGTTGCAGACGGCAGAAAAGTAAAAATCACCTTCAAAGGAAAGGGCAAGCGGACGGAAATAGTGGAGGTTTTTGAAGCGGAAGGCATACATCCGCACGACATGCAGCGCGCCGGCTGGCAGGCCATTTTGGACAATTTTGCCCGGCATGTAGAGGCTATGTAGTGGGGCAAAAATAAATGCTCATTTTCTTTAGGCCAAAGGATTAGATAAGACACTTAAAATGAAACGTTTACTTATCTAATCCTTTGGCGAAAATGATCACTTTATTTTTTTCTCGCCCCTATGTAATCTTTTCCGTCATTTCGTCCGCGGGTGCGCTTTCCCAACAAAATCAAGCATGAGTATCCTGAAAATTGCCATCCAAAAGAGCGGACGGCTCAGTGAAAAATCGCTGCAACTACTGAAAGAGTGCGGTATTCATCTGCCTTCGGGCGACCGCAAACTCAAAACCGAGGCTTCCAATTTTCCCGTCGAGGTGCTGTACCTCCGCGATGACGACATTCCGCAGTATGTGGAACAGGGTGTGGTCGATGTGGGCATTCTGGGCGAAAACGAAGTGTGGGAAAAAGGCAAAAATGTGGTAGAAGTACAAAAGCTCGGTTTTGCCGGATGCCGCCTGTCGCTGGCCATTCCCAAAGACGAGCACTATGCCGGGCCGGAATATTTTCAGCACAAAAGAGTGGCGACCAGTTATCCGCGCATTCTGAGTCGTTTTTTTGAAGAACGGGGCATTTCGGCAACGGTGGAAGAAATTGGCGGCAGTGTGGAAATAGCGCCGGGTATCGGTCTGGCCGACGGCATTTTCGACATCGTGAGTACGGGCAGCACTCTGCTGATGAACGGCCTCAAAGAAGTGGAAGTGGTGGTGCGCAGCCAGGCGGTGCTCATCAGTCACCCGGAACTGAGCGAAGACAAAAGGCTCATTCTGAACAAATTACTTTTCAGAGTCCATGCCGTACAAAACGCCTCGGCCAATAAGTACATCCTCCTCAATGCGCCCAACAGCGCCATCCCCGACATAGCGCGGGTGCTGCCGGGCATGAAAAGCCCCACTGTGCTGCCATTGGTGGATGAGGGCTGGAGCAGCGTGCATTCGGTCATCCCGGAAGAGGCATTTTGGGAAGTGATTGATGAACTGAAGCGATTGGGCGCACAGGGTATTTTGGTGATCCCGATAGAGAAGATGGTGCTGTGAGGGAGGGTGGAGTCTCCGCGATCCAATGAGCGTTATCGGTTTGCATGCGTGAGGGGGCCGAAGGGAGCGACCCGAGGAGCGACTGAGGCACCCGACGGCGCCACCTGACGTTGCCCGGACATTGCAGGCAGTCAGAGCGCCGGCACGCCCCAGTCAAAAAAAATTATAATATTCCCGGAATCACCGCTTTGCGTTCTGACGGATAATCGTCGAAATGCGAACGATACCAACGGTGGTGGGCCAATGCGCGCGGAATGAGGTTGGCCGCCGTCCAGATGGCGAAACTGAGTGCGGGCAGATTCCAGGCCATGAGCGCAAAGCCGCACCATTCTAATATCTCGCCGAAGTGGTTGGGGCATGAAATGTAGCGAAACAGCCAACCCTGTGGTATGTAGTAGCCGCTGTCGCCCGGTTTTCGGAGGGCGATGAGGAGGGCATCGGCCCGGTGATTGATATATGCGCCGATGACAAACAGTGCCGCGCCGATCATAAATCGGGGGTCTGTTACCCATTCAGGAGGGTAAGGCGGCGCGAAATGCCCCCACCAATAGCCGTTGAGAAAGCCGTTGACGGAGTTGAAAAATGCCGCCGACAGCACGATGGAAATCGGGATGCGTTTGCCTGCGGTGTGCAGCCGCAGCGGAAAAATGATGCTCCGGTTGAGGTAATGCAGCCCCCAGAGGCTCATCAGAAAGTACAACATGCCGGATGCCGCCGGCGCGCCGCTCCACATCCAGCCCAGCATGGCTAAGGGAGACACGATTTCCATGATCATCCAGCCTAAGCGGTTGTTGATGAGCGGCCCCCAGGTAGATTTGACGTGCCGCCCGTACGGCGCCGCGATGAATAATTGAATGGGCACCAAAAGGAGGGCGAGGGCCGTCCAGATGAAACACAGCAGGTAAAACGTTTTTGCTTCCATTGGCGAAAGGTAAAATGTTTTCCTATCATTCATTATGTATTTGCATTTCGCCGTATCTTTGCGCCCTATGAAGAATATCAGAAATTTTTGCGTCATCGCACACATTGACCACGGGAAGAGCACCCTGTCAGACAGGCTTTTGGAAACAACCAAAACGCTCTCGCACCGCGACATGAAGGAACAAACCTTGGACGACATGGATCTGGAACGCGAGCGCGGCATCACCATCAAGAGCCACGCCATCCAGATGTCTTACCTGCACACCGACGGCGAGCGCTATACGCTCAACATGATAGACACCCCCGGCCACGTGGACTTTTCCTACGAAGTGTCGCGCTCCATTGCTGCCTGCGAGGGCGCTTTGTTGCTGGTGGATGCGTCGCAAGGCATTCAGGCTCAGACCATTTCCAACCTGTATCTCGCCATCGAACACGATTTGGAGATCATTCCGGTGCTCAACAAAATTGACATGGAGAGCGCCATGGTGGACGAGGTTTCGGACCAGATCATAGACCTCATTGGTTGCAAGCGGGAGGAAATTCTGCTGGCGAGCGGTCGTACCGGGCAGGGCGTGGAAGATGTTTTGGCAGCCATTGTAGCGCGCATTCCGGCGCCCAAAGGCGATCCCGAAGCGCCGCTTCAGGCATTGATTTTCGACTCCATTTTCAACTCGTTTCGGGGCGTCATTGCCAACATCCGCATCATGAACGGCACCCTGCGCCATGGCGACAAGATTCAGTTTATGAACACCGGCCGCAATTATCAGGCCGATGAGGTGGGCATTTTGCAAATGGATTATGTGGCCGGTAAAGAATTAGCCGCCGGCAACGTGGGCTACGTCATCACCGGCATCAAGGTGTCGAAAGAGATCAAAGTAGGCGACACCATCACGCACCTCCAGGCGCCGGCAGCCGAGCCGATCAAAGGTTTTGAGGATGTAAAACCGATGGTGTTTGCAGGCATCTTCCCCTTGGACAACGACGATTTTGAAGACCTCCGCGACAGCTTGGAGAAACTGCAACTCAACGACGCTTCTTTGGTGTTTGAACCCGAATCCTCGGCAGCGCTGGGCTTTGGTTTCCGCTGCGGCTTCCTCGGTATGTTGCACCTCGAAATCGTGCAGGAGCGCCTCTCGCGCGAGTTCAATCAGGACGTGATCACCACCGTACCCAACGTATCCTACAATGCCTTCACCCGCCGTGGCGAAAGCCTTATAGTACGCAACCCGATGGACATGCCCGATCCGACGGTACTGGACTACGCCGAGGAGCCGTTCATTCAGGCACAAATCATCACCAAACCGGAGTACATCGGCACCATCATGACGCTGTGCATGGACAAGCGCGGCATCCTGACCAAGCAGAACTACCTGACGGAAACCCGCGTGGAAATGACCTTTGAGATGCCGCTGGCCGAAATCGTGTTTGACTTTTACGACCGCCTCAAGTCCATCTCCCGCGGCTATGCTTCCTTCGACTACCAACCCATAGACTACCGCCTCACCGACTTGGTCAAACTCGACATCAAGCTCAACGGCGAAAATGTGGATGCCCTCTCTGCGCTCGTTCACCGCTCCAAAGCGGAGAGTTTCGGCAGGGGTATTTGCTCCCGGCTCAAGGAATTGCTGCCCCGCCAGCAGTTTGTCATCGCCATACAGGCTGCCGTGGGCGCCAAGATCATTGCCCGCGAAACCATTTCGGCCATGCGCAAAGACGTGACGGCCAAGTGCTACGGCGGCGACATCAGCCGCAAGCGCAAACTGTTAGAAAAACAAAAAGAGGGCAAAAAGAAAATGCGCCAGTTCGGCAAAGTAGAAGTGCCGCAAAAGGCGTTTTTGGAGGTGTTGAAGTTGAATTAATTTCCTGCTATGACAAGACAACTGTTTTTCCTCCTCTTCCTCCTCCTCAGCCTTTCCGCCTTCGGGCAACAGCGGCGCGTGATGCACCAGACTTACGATCTGAACGGCATTGCCTCCGTGCTGTTCGACATCAAAGACAACTACGAGGTGGAACTATGGGCGGGCACTGCGCTGCTCATCGAAACCACCGTGGAAATGTGGGAAATCAACGCCAAGGGCAAAGTGGACGCCCCGGAATCCATCTTCAAGCATTTTGTGGACAAAGGCCGTTACCAGACTGCCGGCGCCCTGCTCAACGGCAACCAACTCCGCGTTCAGTCTAAAGACATGCAGCGCGCCGCCATCAGAACCAAAACCGGCGAATGTTCTGAGGAAGTCTTGGTCAAAATCATGCTGCCCGACAGTTTTCAAAAAACCGGCGATCATATCTGGACGCGCTCCGGCAAAGAATAAGTGCGCGCCATGATCCGCGAACTCGAAATCAAACTGCTGCCCGCCGAAGCTGCCGATCCGGCGGTGATCCGCCAACGGGCCATCCAAAAGTCAGGGCTGAACCCCTCCCGAATCAAAGACGTGCGCGTACTGCGCCGCTCCATAGATGCGCGCGGCAGCCGCCCCATCGTCATTTTGCGCGTGGACGTGTTTGCCGACGAGCCTTACACGCCCGAACCCGCGCTGCTGGGCCTTTTGCGCCCGGTGGATACGGCCCCGGCGGTCATCATTGTAGGAACCGGACCGGGCGGGTACTTTGCCGCGCTGGAGTTGATCGAGGCGGGCATCAAGCCCATCCTGTTTGATCGTGGCAAGGACGTGCGCGCCCGCCGCCGCGATTTGAGGGCCATTCAGCAAGACGGCGTGGTGCATCCCCATTCCAACTACTGCTTTGGCGAGGGCGGCGCCGGCACCTATTCCGACGGCAAGCTCTACACCCGCTCGCACAAGCGCGGCGATATTCATAAAGCACTGACATTGTTGGTAGAACACGGCGCTACTTCGGAGATTCTCGTTGAAGCGCATCCGCACATCGGCTCCAACAAGCTGCCCCAGATTGTGGCCAATATCCGCGAAACCATCCTCCACTACGGCGGCGAAGTGCATTTCGACAGTTGGGTCACCGATCTGATCCTGCATCAGGGCCGGGCTGTGGGCGTGGTGGTCAACGACCGCGACGAGCATCTGGCGGAAGCCGTCATTCTGGCTACCGGCCACTCTGCGCGCGATGTGTATGCCATGCTGCACCGGCGCGGCGTCCGCTTAGAGGCCAAGCCCTTTGCACTGGGCGTTCGCATCGAACATTCGCAAGCCTTTGTGGATGAGATGCAGTACCGGCAGTCGCCCCGCGAGGAGCACCTGCCTGCCGCCAGTTACAAACTCATTACGCAGGTGAACGGGCGCGGCGTGTTTTCGTTTTGCATGTGCCCTGGCGGCTTGGTGGTGCCGGCAGCTACGGCCCCCGGCGAGATCGTGGTGAACGGCATGTCCATGTCGCGGCGCGATTCTCCGTATGCCAATTCCGGCGTGGTGGTGGCGGTAGAGTTGGAAGACTTAGCCGTGTACAGCCGGCATGGCGTGTTTGCGGGTCTGGAATTTCAAAAAGAAGTAGAACAGGCCATGTTTGCCTGGGGCGACGGCAGCCAGCGCGCTCCGGCCCAGCGGCTCACCGACTTTGCTGAGGGCCGCCTGTCGAAATACCTGCCGGCGGGTTCGTACATTCCCGGCTTGACGCCTGCGCCCCTGCATGAGCTTCTGCCCGCGTTCATTTACCAAAGATTGCAACAGGGCGTACGGGATTTCGGGCGAAAAATGCGCGGCTACTACACCTCCGAGGCCAATGTAATCGGCACAGAGAGCCGCACCAGTTCGCCGGTGCGCATTCCGCGCCGCCCCGATACGCTGATGCACGATCAGGTGGCGGGCTTGTTTCCCTGCGGCGAGGGAGCGGGCTTTGCGGGCGGCATCATCTCGGCAGCGATGGACGGGCAAAATGTGGCGCGGGCAGTGAGGAAATATTTGGAAGGAAGGGGCTAAACGGGGCTGCTGACTATGCCTGTGCAAAATTCCATCTGACGGTATGTGGCGGATTCACGTCCGCATAATACTTATACCCGATGAAAAATGGTTTGCGAAAAAATATAAACTATTTTTCATCGGGATAACTGATAGCCAGTGGTTTGCAAAAACTAAAATTCGCAAACCACTGGCTATCGAGTATAACTTGCACCATGATCGCTTTTTTCTGTTTCATACATACAAAAAATAAGTGGCTGCACTACACCTCACGGCCAATATGGTTGCTCTTGCTTCTGCTGCTCGTGGCCTGCTCCGGCTCTGATCGCCATCTCGTAGTGGTGAAAAACGATAAGCCGGTAGATTTGAGTCGGTTAGAGGAGGTGCGCAAGCATCTCAACGGGTTCTGGGTGCCGGAAGACGCAAGGGATGAGTTTTGGAAAGAAAACATCCTCTGGTGGTCCTTTCACAAGGACTCGAATTACGCGCTCGAATATTTTCTTCCTTACAACGACGAAATCAAAAGGACTGAAACGGTGCCGATCCACACCGACCCTATCCATATAGAACCGATGCGCAGGAACGGCCAAACGTATCTGGCGCGCGTCGGCCTGGGCGGCTCGGATACGGTGCAGTTGGAACTGCTGACCCGGACCAAGTGCGTCATTGGCGGCTATACTTACCGCAGGCATAAGGGCTATGCGTTTTTGCAACCGAAGTAAATGAGGGATGTGCAAGGCGGGTAGAACCCGCCGGATAGTCGCACGAGATGGAATCTCGCGCGAGCGGGGCTGCTGGCTATGCCGGTGCGAGCGCTATGCGTTTTTTGAAAAACAGGGGCGTGCAAGGCGGTATAAAGTCATCTTTTCTTTTTTTTCTTCTGCTTTTTCAATTCATCCACATCAACTAAATCTTTTCGCCGACCAGCAAGAAGTTTGCTTTCAATAAGGTCGTCAAGGTCAATAAAATGAAGGGAGATTCCTTCAAAAGTAACTTCCCTCCGATGTTCGTAACATTCGGCGAAGTCCATGCCTTCCAATTCCATGATCAAATCTATTCGATTGGGCGCTTGGCCGATTTGAATCACATTGGTAGTGTCTAAAAAATCATCCTCTGTCAAGCCGAGTGAGCCGAAGCCAAAGTCCCGAATCGTTTGCAACACTCGGGTCGCATTATCAGGCGAGGCCCATATCCAAAAGTCAATGTCTTTTGTGTACCGGGGATAGCCATGATAAGCAACCGCAAAACCGCCAATAACGAGATACTTAACCCCGTTTGCGTTTAACGATTGTATAAACTCTTTGAAATTCGAGTCCAGTACCATATTTCCAGTCGTTGTATTGTTTGCGTATTTCCTCCAAAGCGCAGATGCGTTCAATGGGCGGGCGAGACAGCCAATAAAAAATGTCGTCAGGTTCTTCGCCTTTTTTGAAGATACGGACGAGTGGAGCCGTCTGTTGAATGGATTCATTTACAGCCATATCCTGATCAATTTACTTGACAAAGATAGCTTTTTTTCAGCATTTTGAAATGTTGTATTTTACTCGCCGACATGAGCAGCCCGCGGAGTCGGTACGGATTCCCGCTGCCTGTGCGCCTTATGGTTTATTTTATCCCCAAAATCTCCTACCTTTACGCCCCACAACCGCAAGCCTGCACCACTCATGGCCCAAGCCGTACAAATATTCATCGCCTACGCCCGCAAGGACAGCGCCCTGCTGGACGAGTTCCGCGTACACCTCCGGCCTTTGGAGCGCGCCGACAAGCTGCGGATATGGTACGACGGCCTCATAGAACCCGGCGCCGAGTGGGAGGCGAGCATCAAAAAAAACCTGCACGCCGCCGACATCATCCTGCTCTTGGTGAGCGCCGACGCCATTGCCTCCGATTATTTCTACGACAAAGAAGTGGCCGATGCCTTGGACCGCCACCGCAAAGGCAGCGCCCGCGTAGTGCCCATGATTGTGCGCCCCTGCGCCTGGAGAACGACGCCATTGGCCGAGCTGCAGGCCCTGCCCAAAGACGGCAAACCCGTTACCTCCTGGAGCGACCGCGACGAGGCTTTTACCTACGCCGCCGAAGCTCTGTGGGACATGGCACACAGCATAGAGCAGCAGCGGGAGGAAAAGACGGAACAAGCCCGCCGCGAAAAAGAGGCCACCGAAGAGACCCGCCACGCCGCCCAACAAGCCAAAGAGGAACAGGCGCGCCGCGCAGAGCAGGAGCGACGGCAACGTGCCGAAGAAGAAAAACGCCGCAAGGAAGAAGAAAAACGCCGCGAAAAAGAGGCCGCCGTAGGCATGGTGCTGGTAAAAGGCGGAGCCTTTGACATGGGCGGCACTCCGGAGCAAAAAGACTGCCGAGACGACGAAAAACCCGTGACCCGCGTGACGGTGGATGATTTTTATATGGGGAAATATGCTGTGACGTTTGACGAATACGATGCCTTTTGTGCAGCCACGGGCAGAGAAAAGCCCTCCGACAGCGGCTGGGGGCGCGGCCAACGACCTGTCATCAACGTAAGCTGGTATGACGCCGCAGCCTACTGCAACTGGCTCAGCGAACAGCAGAACCTCACCAAAGTTTATACAATCAATGGTGACCAAGTGAGCGCCGACTGGAGCGCTACGGGCTACCGCCTGCCCACCGAGGCGGAGTGGGAATACGCGGCCCGCGGCGGCGGCAAGGCCGTGCTGTTCGGCAATGGGAAAAATGTGGCCGACCCCCAAGAGATCAATTTCGACGGAAGCGCAGCTTATAAAAAAGCCTACTCCGTAGCCGGCGAATACCGCGGCAAAACCGTACCCGTGGGCAGCCTGAACAGTCCCAATGCGCTGGGGCTGCACGATATGAGCGGCAATGTGTGGGAATGGTGCTGGGACTGGAAGGCGGCCTACCCCGGCGGCCACGAAAACAACTACCGCGGGCCGGCTTCGGGCTCCCTCCGTGTGCTACGCGGCGGGTCGTGGTACAACTACCCGCGGCTCGTTCGGGTGGCGTATCGCGGCAGCGTCACTCCCGACGATCGCAACTACGGCATAGGGTTCCGTCTTTCCAGGACCCCTTAGATTATGGCATTTTTACCTTCTTACCTTTTGAAAAAACCTGAAAAGGGAGCGAGTTGCATCGTTCCCTTTTTCATTTCCGTATATCGGAAAAAAGAGCGCCTATATATGGCCTATATATGCACGCGAAGCGTCCAAGTGTCGCCGCTGAATGTATATATACGAAATCGGGGGCGTATATATATGAGTGTGGTGGTTTCCATTGGTGCAGGTGTAGAGCTGTTAGCTTTTCGGGGCAATAGCGGGTGAAAGCTAACAGATATTGACCATTGCGAATGGTTGCAAGGCGGGTAGAACCCGCATAATACTCGCGCGAGATTCCATCTCGTGCGAGCGGTACTTGGAGAACTGTTAGCTTTACCGGAGCAACAGCAGGTAAAAGCTAACAGCTCTTGCCCGTTGCGAATGGTTGCAAGGCGGGTAGAACCCGCATAATACTCGCACGAGATGGAATCTCGCGCGAGCGGTGTAAATGAGGGATGTGCAAGGCGGGTAGAACCCGCCGGATAGTCCGCACCCCGCCGTGCGGGGTAAACATGAAGGTAGAACCTCGCGCGGGCAGGTGGCCTCTCGTTAATACAGGAAGCATTTCCCAAGGTTTTCAGATAACACCTTCCGTCGCGCTCAGGCGCTCCGTTAGATGTCACCTGAAAACCTTCGCGCCATTTCCGCCAAAACTCCTACTTTCATGGCCTCAAACTGAGTATGTATGAAAGAGCCGGCCAAACGCATAGTGGGCCTTGTATTGTTGGCGGCAGCCTTGTGGCCTTTGTTTTACAAATTGGGCGATGCGCCGCTGCGCGCCTGGGACGAGTCGCTGTTTGCCATGCGCGCCTACTACGCAGTGGAGGAAGGCGGCTACCTGCCCAATTTCGACTACTACCCCGGCATCACGTTTTATCGCAACCTCAAACCGCCCTTCGGCACCTGGTGGCAGGCCCTGTCGTACCGCGCTTTTGGGTACGATGAGTGGACCTTGCGGCTGCCTATAGCCCTGTTTTCGGCCTTGCTGGTGGGTATGCTCTGGTTTTGGCGGCGGGCTGTGCCTGACCTGCCCTATTCGGGTGTGGCGGCGGGTTGGATACTCGTGTTGTCGCCGGGTTTCCTGCGCGATCATGTGGCCCGCACCGGCGATCACGACGCCATTTTGTTGTTTTTGATGACGGCCGGTTTGCTGTTGGTGTATCTGACGGAAAGAACTTATGCGGCCGGACAGGTGCAACGGCGGCGGTGGTATCTGGGGCTGCTTGGTCTTACTTTGCTGGCCGGATTTCTGACCAAGAGCTTTTTTGCGTTTGCGCTGCTGCCGGCTTTTGCGCTGTGGTTTTTATGGCGAAAGCGGCTCGTATCGCTGCTGCGCGAACCCATGCTGTGGGCGGCGGCGGCACTGGTGATGGGCGGCGTGGTTTTGTATTATGCGCTGATGGAGCGGGCCTTTCCGGGCTTTATGTCTTTTGAACAGGATACTGTGCTGGGCAGGTATGTGAAAGTGCAGGACGGGCATCAGTTGAGTTGGAATTACTACATCTCCGAGTTTTTCAGTCGGCGTTTTTGGCCCTGGTGGGGGGTGTTGCTGCTGCATGGGGGTTTGATGTTTCGGATTCAAAATTTCGGATTTCGGATTCCGGATTCCGGATTGCACAGCCGACCGCCGACTGATTCCGGATTTCGGATTCCTGATTCCGGATTGCACCGGCGACCGCCGACTGATTCCGGATTTCGGACGTTTGGCGCGCTGCTGTGGCTGAGTTTACTCGTTCATTTTGTGATGATTACGTTTTCCGTTACCAAGTTATCGTGGTACGATGCGCCCCTGTACCCCATTGCGGCGCTGATGGCGGGCAGTGCGGTGCAGGCTTTGGCGGAGGAGTTTCCCGATTGGAAAAAAATGATCTGGATTGTTTTGGCGCTGCTGTTGGCGGGTTTTTCGGTGCGGGCGCTGAGAGACATTTCGCAGACCGGTCCGGCCTCCGATGATGAGCGCTATCAGCCGTTTATGGAGTATTTGCAACAAAAGCGACCGGACATCAAGGCGTACAAAGTCTATTGTCACGAATACAGCGGCCAAACGGGCTTCACGGCGCGCCTGCTGAACGACCAACACGGCTACAACATCTCGGTGGCGGCGTACTACCCGGAGGAGCGGTTTGCCGGCGGGGATTACATCTTGGTTTGCAGCGCCGAGAAGGAGGAGCGCATTTATAAGGAACACGTTGTGGAGGTGATGGAAGAAAGCGGGGGGTGTAAGTTGTTGTTGTTGAAGTAATTGTCACTCCTTATACTCCTCCTCCAGCATCCGGTGCAAACTCTCCAACTGTTCCTCGCTCCCCAAAACGATGAAGCTCTCGTCCGGCGCCAGGATGGTTTCCGGCACGGGATTGACGTGGTAGCTCCCGTTTTTGTCGCGGTGGCCAATGACATTGACGCCGGTGCGGGCGCGCAGGTGCAGGTCGCTCATGGCGATGTGGCGGTAAGGCTCAGGCAGGTCTGCGAACTGGATTTCCTCGAACCGAATATCCGATTGATACTCTCTGGTGATGAATGAAAAGAACTCCACAGCGCCGGGTTTGCTGACCAAAGTGGCCATGTAAAAGCCACCGATTTGCTCCGGCATGACCACATGGTTGGCGCCGGCCATCATCAGTTTTTTCTCCGAGCGGGGGTCCATGGCCCGGCTGATGATGTTGATTTTGGGGGCCAACTGACGGGCCGACAGCACAATAAACAGATTGTCGGAATCATCGGCCAGGGCGCAGATGATGGCTTTGGCGCGTTGAATGCCGGCCTCGATGAGCAGTTCGTCGCGGGTGGCATCGCCTTCCAGCCAGAGCAGGGGCGGGTCGTTGCTTTGTATCTTTTCAATTTTGTCGAGGGCTTTTTCCAGAATGACAAAAGGCAGGTCGTGATGGAGCAAATTGAGCGAAATTTCTTTGCCGTACTTGCCGAACCCGCACAGGATGACATGACCCTGCAAAGCGTCTATTGATTTTTTCATGCGTCGGAGATACCATTTTTTGAAGCCCTCGCCTTCTACCAGATAATATGAAATGACCGCCAGCAGATAGGCAAAGATGCCGATGTTGAACAAGATAAGCATGGAGGTAAAAATACGCCCCAGAGGATGCAGCGGCTCTACCTCGGTGAATCCCACCGTGGAAATGGTGATGATGACCATGTAAAAAGCCTCAATCGGGTCGTATCCCTCCAGAATCATAAAACCCACTGTGCCGATGAGAATTTCCGACACTAACAGCCATAAAGCGATATGGAGTTTGAGCCGGCGCTGCGGTAAGCGGAGCCGGAAACGGCGTTTGTTTTGGCGTCGGTCGGTTGGCCTCAGTGGCATGGAATTGTTGCTTATCCTTTTGCCTGCAAAAATAACTCATTGAACCAAAGTAAACGAGGGGAAGTTACCACAACTGAAAAACAGGCTGAATATGCTTGTTTTATTACCTTTACGCACTCATTCATCATCTCATATCCAATGCGCAACAATACCATCAGAAACATTTCCATTTTCGCTGCTCTGGCCGTACTCGTCGGCGGAGGGCTGCTGTATCGTTCGGGCTTCTTCGGCGGCGAACAGGAGTTGGAAACGGCCGCGGCTCCGGCCAAACCCGGCGGACCCGGCGGCATGGGCGGTTCCGGAGGACCGGGCGGACCCGGCGGCGCGCCCCTGAGTGTCAGTGCTTTAAAAATAAAAACCGACATCCTGCGCGATGAAATTTCCGTCAACGGCTCCACCGCTTCGCCCGAAGAGGTGCTCGTTTCGGCAGAAGTGGCCGGCAAGATCACCCGCATTTTGTTTTCCGAAGGCAATTATGTCAACAAGGGCGCTCTACTGGTACAATTGGACGACGAGGAACTCCAGGCCCAGCGCAAACGCCTGTTGGTGCGCAAAGAACTGACGCAGCGCATTGCCGAACGTCTTAAAAACCTCTACGACCGCGAGGGCGTGAGTTTGCAGGAATACGAAATTGCCCGCGCCGAGGCCGACCAGGTGCTGGCCGAAATCACCCTCATTGACGTGCAGATCAGCAAGCGCAGCATCCGGGCGCCGTTCAGCGGGCTGCTGGGCCTGAAAATGGTGAGCGAGGGCAGCTATGTATCGCCGGGCATGGCCATCGTCAAATTGGTGAGTACCAACCCGATACACCTGTCGTTTACGGTGCCGGAGCGCTACAATACGGTGGTGCAAAAAGGCACGGTGGTACGATTCCGCATGGACGGCTCCGACAAAACCTACACCGCCTCCGTGTTGGCCCGCGAGCCACAAATAGACCCCGCCACGCGCACGCTGCGGGTCAAAGCATCGGCGCCCAACTCCGACGGGCGCATCCTGCCGGGCGCATTTGCCGCCGTATCGGTAGGACTGAAAGATTACGACCGCACCATCATGATTCCTACCGAAGCCGTCATCCCGGAAGAGGGCGCACAGAAAGTATTTGTGTATCGCAACGGCATGGCGGAGTCTGTCAAAATAGAAACCGGCATTCGGAAAAACACCGAAATTCAGGTATTGCACGGTTTGCAGGAAGGCGACACGCTCATCACCTCCGGCGTGATGCTCATTCGGCCCGGCGCACCTGTGAAGATTGAGAGTTTGAGGGATTAAGCGGAATCGCATCTCCCAATAAATCATTCATTGTCACGCTTTTGAGATTAACCGATCAACCTGATAATCCAACACCATGAGTTTAGCATCCATCAGTATTCAGCGCCCGGTATTGGCCATCGTTATGTCGGTGGTCATTGTATTGTTCGGCGTCATCGGTATGCAATCCCTCGGCATTCGGGAGTTTCCCAGCGTAGAGCCGCCCATTATCACGGTATCCTGCGGGTATGTGGGCGCCAATGCCGACATCATTGAATCGCAGATCACGGAGCCGATAGAGGAGGCGGTCAACGGTATTGCCGGCATTCGCAGCATCACGTCCACCAGCAGCAATGGCCGCAGCAACATCACCATTGAATTTACGCTGGGAGAAGACCTCGAAACGGCGGCCAACGACGTGCGCGACAAGGTATCGCAGGTGGTGCGGCAACTCCCGGTGGATGCCGACCCGCCGGTGGTTTCCAAAGCCGATGCCGATGCGTCGCCTATTGTATTTATTACGGTTTTCAGCGAAGAGCGGTCTTTGCTGGAATTGAGCGAGTTTGCAGAAAACGTGTTTAAAGAACGCATGCAAACCATCCCCGGCGTGAGCACCGTCAACATCTGGGGGCAAAAAAAATACTCCATGCGCCTTTGGATGGACCCCGATAAAATGGCGGCTTACCAGCTCACGCCCTTGGATGTCCGCTCGGCATTGCTACGCGAAAACATAGAGCTGCCCTCCGGCATGGTGGAAGGCGCCAATACCGAGTTGACCGTGCGCACACAAGGCCGACTAAGCAGCCCGGAAGAATTTAATCAGCTCATTATCAAACAACAAGACGGAAGCCTCATCCGCTTCCGCGATCTGGGCTATGCAGAATTGGCGCCCGAAAACCTGCGCACCCTCCTCCGCCGCGATGGAAAGTCTATGGTAGGCTGCGCCGTCACGCCACAACCGGGCACCAACCACATCGAAATAGCCGACGAGGTGTATAAACGCCTGACTCAGATTCAGAAAGACCTCCCCAAAGACATCACCGCGTCCATGGGATTTGACACCACCAAGTTTATCCGCAACTCCATCAAAGAGGTGCAGGAAACCATCTATTTGGCTTTCGGTCTGGTGGTACTCATCATCTTCCTGTTTTTGCGCGACTGGCGCACTACGCTCATACCGGTATTGGCCATTCCCATCTCGCTCATCGGGGCATTTTTTGTGATGTACCTCGCCGGTTTCTCCATCAATGTGCTCACGCTTTTGGGCATCGTTTTGGCCATCGGCTTGGTAGTGGACGACGCCATTGTGGTACTCGAAAATATTTATGCCAAAATTGAAGCCGGCAAAGCCCCCTTGCAGGCGGCCCTCACCGGTTCGCGCGAGATTTTCTTTGCTGTGATTTCCACCACCGTAACGCTGGTGGCCGTGTTCCTGCCCGTGATTTTCCTTCAGGGCCTCACCGGGCGCTTGTTCCGCGAGTTTGGAGCCGTTATCGCCGGCGCGGTCATCATATCCTCTTTTGTAGCGCTTACGCTGACGCCGATGTTGTCGGGGCGGATATTGAAAAAACGGGCCGTAGAGCCTCTGTTTTACAGGCTGACTGAACCTTTTTTTCAATGGCTCAACAACCTTTACCGGCGCTCGCTCGAAGGCTTTTTCCGCGTTCGTTGGATGGCGCTTCCCATCATGGCGGCAGCCGTGGGCATGATTTTTTATTTTGGGAAACAGGTGCCGTCCGAGCTGGCGCCCAATGAAGACCGCAGCCGTTTGCGCGCTATGGTCTCTACTGCGGAAGGTTCGACGTTTGAATACACCGACTCTGTGGTCATGGACTTATACAAAATTGTAAGCAAGGAAGTACCTGAAAGAGACGGAATTACATCTGTAACAGCGCCCGGCTTCGGCGCTACCTCGGCGGCCAATGCCGGCTTCGTCAACCTCATCCTCAAAGAACCCACGGAACGCAAACGCAGCCAACAGCAGATCATGGACGAGCTGATGCCGAAAATCAGCGGTCTCAGTCGCGCGCGCATCTTCATCACGCAAGAACCCACCATCAGCGTAGGCGGCAACCGCCGGGGCGGCCTTCCGGTGCAAATGGTTATTCAGGCGCCCAACTTCGACAAGCTGAAATCCATCATGCCGGCCTTTTTAGCGGAAGCCCGCCAGAATCCTACTTTCACCATTGTGGACGTTGATTTGAAATTCAACAAACCGGAAATCGAAATCACCATTGACCGCCAAAAAGCCCAAGACCTCGGCGTTTCCATGCTCGACGTGGCGCAAACGCTCCAGTTGGCATTCAGCGGTTCGCGCTTTGGCTATTTCATTCTCAACGGAAAACAGTATCAGGTTATCGGGCAAGTGGCCCGCAGCGACCGCAACAAACCCGCCGATCTGCGTCGTCTTTATGTGCGCAACAATCGGGGCCAAATGGTGCAGTTGGACAATCTCATCAACACCACCGAAAGCAGTGCTCCGCCGGCCTTGTATCGCTACAATCGCTTCATTTCGGCCACTGTTTCGGCAGGCCTGGCGCCCGGCAAAACCCTCGGCGAGGGCATAGACGCCATGCAGGCTGTAGCCGATAAAGTATTGGACGACACATACACCACCGCATTGGCCGGGCAGTCGAAAGACTTCAAAGAAAGCTCTTCCAGTTTGTTGTTTGCCTTTGGTCTGGCGCTCATCCTCATCTTTTTGGTATTGGCGGCGCAGTTCGAGAGTTTTCGCGATCCGTTCATCATCCTCTTTACGGTACCTTTGGCCGTAGCCGGCGCGGTGACAGCGTTGTGGTATTTCGACGCTACGCTCAACATCTTCAGCCAGATCGGCATCATCATGCTGGTGGGTTTGGTGGCCAAAAACGGCATCCTCATCGTAGAGTTTGCCAACCAGCGCAAAGAGCAGGGACTGAGCCGTTTAGACGCTATCAAAGACGCATCGGTGTCTCGTTTCCGGCCCATTTTGATGACCAGCCTTTCTACCATTTTGGGTACGCTGCCCATTGCACTGGCGCTGGGTTCAGGCTCGGGCAGCCGCATTTCGATGGGTATCGTGGTGGTGGCAGGTATGGCATTTTCTACGCTGCTGACCTTGTATGTGATTCCGGCCATTTATTCTTATCTGTCCAGCAAGGAGCCAAATAAGATCGTGATCATTGAGGAAGAGGCGGAGGTGATGGTAGCTTGATTGCAAGAATGAAACAGGATTTTGATACTAATGAGTCAATAATTTCCAAAGAAGTATCAACATTAAGGTATCAGCTACTTGCATAAAATGAGACTGAAAAAACACTATCTCTACAGCATCGCTTTGGTGGCGAGCATCATAGGGATGATCGCATTTATTTTGGATTTTGGATTTGTTCAATCAGAATTCGAGCAGCAACTTATAGACGGGTTTTACTTTTTGGTTATCGCCATCGGCCTGTTGTCAACCTTTGCGAGGTACTTCAAGAAACCGGATTTCTCCCGCAAGAAGGTATTTATCTTCGATTTACTGTCGGTACTCTACACTCTGTATATTTTTTACATGTATTTATTTGTAGGAGAGGCTTTTACGACCGACCTGATCCTCGAAAACCCTCTATGGGTAATTATGGCCGTCATCCTGACTTTTTTTCGCGAGTTTTTCGACCGAAAAATCAATTTCAGCAGGGCATTTCTCAATCCGGCCCAGTTGTTCATTTTGAGTTTTTTTCTTGTCATTCTGTTCGGCAGTTTTCTGTTGATGCTGCCCAATGCCGCCAATGAAAAAATATCCTTTCTTGACGCCCTGTTTACTTCTACCAGTGCGGTGTGCGTTACTGGTTTGATCGTCGTGGATACAGCCACCTACTTTACCACTTTCGGCAAAGTTATCATATTGTTTTTGATACAAATAGGCGGCTTGGGCATTTTGACATTTGCCAGCTATTTCAGCTACTTTTTCAAAGGAGTTTCCACCTATGAAAGCCAGTTGACGCTGAGCGAAATGACCAATTCCGGAAAAATAGGGGAAGTGTTTAAAACGCTGAAATACATCATTCTGATTACCCTGACCATTGAGGGAATATCGGCATTGATGATTTTTCTCACCCTCAGGAGCGCACCTTTTGAAACATTTACAGACAGGGTGTTTTTCTCGGTTTTTCACGCTGTTTCCGCCTTTTGCAATGCCGGTTTTTCCACGCTGACGAACAATCTGTATGAAGACGGATTCAGGTTCAATTATGCACTACAGTTGATTGTGATTATTACTTTGGTTTTCGGCGGCCTGGGGTTCCCGATAGTGGCCAACATGTTGGAGTTTGTTAAACACAAAGTTCGTTTAATTCTTTCAAACACCCCCAATACCAAAACCCACCGCCCCTGGGTACTCAATATCAACAGCAGAATCACACTCATCACCACCATCGTATTGATTGTGACAGGCTTCGTTTTATACTTCCTTTTCGAGTACAACCATACGCTTTCCAATCATACGTCCCTTTGGGGTAAGATAGTGACCGCACTTTTCGGCTCAACGACGCCGCGAACCGCCGGGTTCAATACGGTGGATATGACTGCATTGAGTTTTCCTACGGTCATGATTACTTTTTTGCTCATGTGGATAGGCGCCTCTCCGGCATCCACAGGCGGAGGTATCAAAACGAGTACATTTGCTATTGCCACGCTCAATATATTAAGTTTGGCCAAAGGGAAAAACCGCATAGAGATTTACAGACGGGAAATCTCCGACATATCTGTCAGAAGGGCGTTTGCAACCATTGCGCTGTCATTGATGGTGATCGGAGCGGGAATTACCATTATTACGGTCTCTGATCCCGAAAAAGGGCTTTTGAATATTGGTTTTGAATGCTTTTCGGCCTACAGCACGGTAGGCTTGAGCCTGGGCATCACGGCAGGTCTGAGCAATACAGGCAAATTGATTATTATTGCTATTATGTTTATCGGCAGGGTCAGTATGTTATCTATTGTTATTGCTTTTTTCAAAAAAGTGAAACACAAAAATTACAGATACCCCACCGAAGAAATCACTATCAATTAATGAGAAGAACATGAAATACATCATTGTCGGGCTTGGAAATTTTGGCGCTTCCCTCGCCGAAAAACTGACGCTGCAAGGTCATGAAGTGATTGGCATTGATCACAGTATGTCAAAAGTGGATATGTACAAAGAAAAGGTATCACATACCATTTGCTTGGACGCCATGGACGAGTTTACTGTATCAGGTTTACCTTTGAAAGATACAGATGTAGTCATTGTTGCTATTGGTGAAGATCAAGGCGCCAACGTGATGACCACAGCGGTATTCAAAAACTTGCAGGTAAAACGCCTCATCAGCAGAGCCATCAACCCGCTTCACGAAAAAGTGCTGCGGGCTATTGGTGTGGATGAAATTGTTCATCCCGAAGAGGAAACAGCCGAGCGCTGGGCAAAAAAACTGTGTTTGTCCAATGTGGTGGATTCCTTTGAACTCAGCGATGATTACAGTATTATTGAGGTCAGCGTACCACCGGTTTTTATAGGGAAAACGATTCAGGAGATCGGCCTCCGAAGAAAGTACAACCTTTTGGCGCTCACTACCATTAAAAACAGAGAAGTGAAAAGCACAGTGGGCAGGATTCAAAACAAATCTGTTGTTCAAGGCGTCGCATCGCCGGACACTGTTCTTGAGAAGGGAGATATTCTTGTCATTTACGGATCCAAGAGAGATTTGCAAACATTTACGAACCAATAAGCCGCCGGGACCGCAAAATACAGCTATGGAAATCACCGAAGTATTTTACCCTGCCCACCGGGCCGAATGGCGTGCCTGGCTCGAAGCGCATCATACCGTCAAAAACGAGATATGGCTGCGCACCTTCCTCAAGGCAAGCGGAAAGCCATCTCTGCCGTATGACGATATGGTGGAAGAGTGCCTTTGTTTCGGCTGGATTGACGGCATTGCTAAAAAATACGACGAAGAAAGCGCGGTACGGCGCATCACACCGCGCAGAAAAAAGAGTTTTTTGTCAGAACTCAACCGGCAGCGAATATGGAAACTGCAAGATCAGGGCCTGATGACGCCCGCCGGCGTAGCCCCCATTGCCGATCAACTCGGCTCGCCCGACGACCCGTTTGAAATCCCCGGCTGGGTGGAAGAACAACTCCGGGCCGATCCTGCCGTATGGCATACTTTCCAAAACTTCCCGCGCCTGTACCGCCGCCTGAAAATAGGCTGGATAGCAGAAGTCAGAGGCAACAGCCGCCGCGCCGAGGCGCAAAAACGATTGAACTACCTCATCAAAATGACGGCGCAGGGAAAAATGTACGGCACTGTTCCGATCAAAGAATAACTTTGCGCCGTGAAATCACCAATCAAACAAATCGCTTCCTTTTCGTTGGCATTGCTCTACGTCTTTGTGGCATTGCCCGCAAGCAGCGCAGCCTTGCGCGCCGAGCAGCCGCCGTTGGGCGATACCGGCCACACGAGGGGGATGCAGTTTTCGGTGGTTTCGGGCGACTGGCTGTACAGCCTCCCACAATCAAGCACCTTCACCCTGCCGGCCCGGCAAAGCGATGCTCCTGCAAGCACCAAATTGCTGCTGCATGGCTTGTCTGCCGTGGAGCAGTCGGAAGCATTGGCCGGCGCAGTTTTACTGGCCTGTTACCTTCGCCAGACTGCCGGCTTTCCGGTGCATTTGCGAAAATCCGACCTCATTTTCCCTTTCCATTATTTTTGGTAATGCTCTTCAGCAACAGCGATTTTGTATAGCATCCTCAAAATCTCGCTGTTCGTACCCGCCTGGCGCCTCCGTCGGGCCGATGCTGATTATTGAGCATATTCCATCCAAAAAAAATCATCATCATGGAAATGGGAACCATCATCACCGGGGTTATCATCATCATTCTTTGTATCCTACCTTTTGTATTATTAGGCAGCGGCCGGCGCAAACGCCAGAAACAACTTTTGCAATCGCTCCAGGCGGCAGCAGCACAGCAGGGCGGCAAGATCGCCCGCCACGATTGTATGCGCGATGCCGCCATCGGGATAGACGATGAAGCGCGTGTTTTGTATTTTATAAAAAATGATGCTGCTCAGCACATCCGCCTGCAAAGCATCAAATCTTGCCGCTCCGTCAACAATGCCCGTACTGTGGACAACAACCGGGTCATAGATCAGCTTGCGTTGGCGCTCCTGCCTGCCGGCAACGGACAACCGGAAATACAACTGGAATTTTATAATCAGGAAACCGATGTCCAGCTCACTGGAGAGCTTCAACTCTTGGAGAAATGGGCGCAGATCGTGGGGGCAGCCTTGAAATAACTCCCAAATACAACCAAAGACGAGCCTCGCAGATCACCTGCGGGGCTTTTTGGTATTCAGATGTGTATAGTTTATCTTTGGCCACTACATAGATAATTATTGATTCTTTTGTGCCGGATGAATACAAAAAAGAGATGAATCTGACGATTGAGAATATCCTATTGGTGGGGTCTATTCTGCTCTTGGTGAGCATCATAGCGGGCAAGACATCCTATAAATTCGGGGTGCCTACCTTGATCCTTTTTTTGGGCATAGGTATGTTGGCCGGTTCTGATGGTATTGGCGGCATTCAATTCAATGACCCTAAAATTGCCCAGTTCATCGGGGTGGTATCATTGAATTTCATTTTGTTTTCAGGCGGCTTAGATACCAACTGGAACTCCGTAAAGCCCATATTGCGGGAGGGCGTCATTCTTTCTACGCTTGGAGTGATTATGACGGCGGTTTCGCTGGGTATGTTTGTTTGGTTTATAACAGACTTCACTTTTTACGAAAGTATGTTACTCGGCTCCATTGTGTCTTCTACCGACGCCGCTGCGGTTTTTTCCGTATTGCGTTCTAAAAGCCTGGCACTCAAGCACAACATTCGCCCCACCTTGGAACTCGAAAGCGGCAGCAACGACCCCGTGGCGTATGTGCTCACGATCTCGTTTCTCAGCCTCGTGGTCCACCAGGATATGAGCGCCTGGTCTATCATTCCTTTATTTCTCCGCCAGATGGTGATAGGCACTTTACTGGGTTTTGCATTCGGGCATTTGAGTAAAATTGTGATCAATAAAATCAAACTCGATTTTGAAGGCTTGTACCCTGTTTTGGTAATCGCTTTGATGTTCATTACTTTTTCAGCAACCGATTTCATCGGAGGCAATGGATTCCTGGCCATTTACATCTGTTCTGTGTATTTGGGCAATCAAAACCTGATACACAAAAAATCCATTCTGAAAATGTTCGACGGTTTGGCCTGGCTCATGCAGATTGTATTGTTCCTTACTTTGGGATTGCTGGTATTCCCTACCCAAATGACGCCATACATCGGCATAGGGCTACTCATTTCTCTGTTTTTAATGTTGGTGGCGCGGCCTTTAGGAGTACTATTGAGCTTGTCGCCCATACGGATGAAAATGCGGAAACGATTGTACATCTCCTGGGTAGGCCTGCGGGGCGCCGTTCCCATCGTTTTTGCAACGTACCCTATGTTGGCAGGCATCGAAAAAGCCGACATGATTTTCAACATTGTATTTTTCGTTTCCGTCACTTCCGTATTGATTCAGGGCACTACCCTGACGGCGGTGGCAAAGTGGCTGCATGTAGGGCTGCCTGAAAAGGTGAAACCGCAAAGCCCAACCGATGCGTTTCTGGCAGAAATGCCCAAAGCCATCATGAAAGAAATCAGACTGAGTGATACTTGCACTGCCGTCGGGAAAAAAATTGTAGAGTTGAATTTTCCAAAATCTGCGATCATTGCCATGATCCAAAGAGAGGGGAAGTATATTACGCCCAATGGGGCTACCGAACTGGAAACCGAAGATGTACTCATCGTGCTTTCCGATACGCAGGAAGGGATCAGCAAGGTGTTCGACATCTTCCAGCCGGAAGCGGGTTCAAATTAGAATATTCCACAACTCAGCATTTGTAAAAACTGCCCACCCGCCTCAGGCATCCAGATTCACCTGATACCCGGTGCTTCTTCCCGCACCAGCATATCAAGTATGGACTGCTCTTGCCCGGCCGCCTCCGTTCCATCCAGAACGCCCTGTGCATAAGCGGATTTTTGGATAAAAACGGATGCTGCCTGCTCGAACTTTGAGGCATCGTAGGAAAAATGCGGCCAGTCTGCCTGTTGCCAATTGTAAGCCATGAGCCGATTTTTTGTATTAATCGGCTCAAATATACTCCTTTTTTGAGCCGATTAGCATGAGTAATCGGCTCAGGTGGTTCAACTTTTTCTACTTTTATGCAAATCGAAAATTGAATTTTATATTTGCATAAGAGTGGTCGTAGCTGTGTTTGTACACTAAACCTCTTTTTTCAAAAACATGCGCCCGCCGGCACACCCGTTCACGCCCGGCTTATCTACGGAGGCCGGGATGCCCGGATTCGGAGCGCCGCTACGGTCAGTCCATGGAATATGTTGGAGGGGATTTTTTTCCCTACCTTTGCCTGATGCAAAAGTTGAACGCTTCCCGTCTGCTCCTCCTCTGCCTCGCCCTCTGGTGCTGCTCCGGATGCCGCACCACGGCCCAAAATGCTGCATTGCCTTACCACTTGGACAAGCCCGAACGCCGCACGGAACTCGCGCCCGAACTGCTGGAAATCTCCGGTTTGGAGTGGGCGCCCGGCGAGAAATACCTCTTGGCCGTACAGGATGAGCAGGGCATCATCTACCGCCTTGACCCTGCAACCGGCGGCATACTGCAACGCATAAATTTTGCCGACGACGGCGACTTTGAAGGAGTGGCCGCAGTGGGCGACACGGTGTACGCCATCAAGAGTACGGGCACTTTGCATCGCATCACATTTGCCCCCGATGGTACGGCAACTGCGCTCAAGTTCAAAAGCCATATTGACAAAACCTACGACGTGGAGGGCCTCACCGCCGTTTCCCAAAACCGACAATTGCTCATGGCCTGCAAAGCTGCGCCGCCTCAGTTGCCGCAAGGCGAAAAGCATGTGTATGCCTGGAATTTGGGAAATATGACTATGTCCGAACAGCCAGCCCTCGTTCTCCGGCTCAGCGATATGCTCGACTTCCTCCAACGCAACCCAGCCACGCCCCGCCAAGAGAAAATACTCGAATACCTGAACCGCGCCGAGCCTCCGGGCAGCCTGCGTTTCAGTCCATCGGGCATTGCCGTACATCCCTCGCTGGAGCACTGGTACATCCTTTCCGGGCCGGGTCGCCTGCTGGCCGTGTATTCCCCGAAAGGGCAATTGCTGGCGCTGCATCGCTTCGATAAAGACCTGCTGGAGCAGCCCGAAGGCATTTGTTTCGACCCACAGGGCAATCTCTACATCGCAAGCGAGGGCAAAGAAGGTCCCGCCGTATTGTGCATCTGGAAAATGAGGTAAGTGGTCATTCTTCGCCCGAAGGCAGTCGTATATATAGAAAAAACAGCCCTCCATCAGAAAATCGGGCCGGCCAGGCGATGGCTTTTGTTACTTTAGCAACCAAAATCACAACTCAGGGACGATTATGGCAGAAAACATTCTAGAATTAGACGGCGTGCTGAAAACCTACGGCAATTACACTGCCGTCAATCGCGTCAGTTTCGAGGTGCCCAAAGGCAGTATTTTTGGCCTTTTAGGCCCCAACGGCGCCGGCAAAACCTCGCTCATCCGCATCATCACCACCATTACCAGAGCCGATGCCGGTTCAGTGAGATTAGACGGAGTGCCACTCAACAGCCGCCACCCGGACTACATCGGCTACATGCCGGAAGAGCGCGGCCTCTACAAAAAAATGAAGGTGGGCGAGCATTTGCTCTACCTCGGTCAACTGAAAGGCTTGGACAAAGCCGCCGCTCAAAAGGAACTGGCTTACTGGTTTGAGAAGTTTGAAATCCGCGACTGGTGGAATAAAAAAGTGGAAGAGCTGTCGAAGGGGATGCAACAAAAAATACAGTTTATCGCCACTGTATTGCACCGGCCCAAATTGCTCATTCTGGATGAACCATTTTCCGGCCTCGACCCCATCAATACCAACCTCATCAAAGACGAAATTGAGGAATTGCGCCAAAAGGGCGTGAGCATCCTCTTTTCGACGCACCGCATGGAGCAGGTGGAGGAAATTTGTGAAAACATCGTCCTCATCAACAAAGGCTCGGTAATTCTCAACGGCTCCGTGAAAGACATTAAAAATCAGTTCAAAGAAAATCTCTTTCGCATTGATTTTGAAGGCGAGCTGCCCTCTGATTTCGCATCGCAGGCCGCCGTCACCGACTTCAAGCCCGGCTATGTGACCGTAAAAATGGCGGAGGGCCAGTCGCCCAATGCCCTGCTCAAATTCTTTTTGGACAAAGGCCTCGAAATTCACGCTTTCAACGAAATCCTGCCCTCCCTCAACGAAATCTTCATCGGCAGAGTGGGCGCCTCAAACGAAGCAGCACAATGAAAAAACTCGGCATCATCATCCGGCGCGAATACCTTACCCGCGTTACGCGCCGCTCCTTCATCATCGCTACTTTTCTCACGCCACTTGGTTTCGCCCTGCTTTTTGTGGTAGTGGGCGTCATTTTTTCTTACAAAAGCGACGATGTGAGCAAGGTGGCCATTCTGGACCACGACAACATCCTCGGCGGCAGCATTAAAGACGAGCAAAACTTGTTTTTCAAATTTGAAGACAAATCCCTCGACGAAATGCGCAACACCCTGCCCGACACCGACTACGATGGCATCCTCGTATTGCCGCCGCTCAAGGACGTGCTTGCAGGCCGCTATACCGGGTTTTACTATTCAGAAAAACAGCCCGCGCCCGACATCGAAATGGCCATTAAAAACCGTCTTGGCGAGGCGATACGCGATTACAAAATCAAAAGTCTGCAATTGGATCCCAAACAATTGGCAGCCTTGGATACCCGCATTGAACTCGACCCCGAGCCGCTGAAGCAGGGCGGGCAAGACGCCTCGGTGATGACCAGCGCCATTGCATCGGGTATTGGTTTTATCATGGGCATCATCATGTACATGGCTGTATTTATTTATGGTATGATGATTATGCGCAGTGTGATGGAGGAAAAAACCACCCGCATTGTAGAGGTGATGATTTCCTCCGTGCGGCCCTTTGAACTCATGCTGGGCAAGATCATCGGCGTGGGTGCGGTGGGGCTTACGCAATTTGCCATCTGGGCCATTCTCATTCCGCTCATCAGTATGGGCGCCAGCCTTGCATTCGGCATGGATGCATCTGCTATGAACGCCTCGGCCAACATGAACGCCGCTGAAATAAACCCCGACGACATGCAAGCCATGATCGGGTTGGCCATGCACGAGATCAACAGCATCAACTGGTGGTTTATGATACCTGCATTTGTATTTTACTTCCTCGGCGGGTACTTTTTGTACGCCTCCTTGTTTGCTGCCGTCGGCTCTGCCATGGGCGACGACCTCGGCGAAGGGCAATCGCTCACTATTCCCATCACCATACCGGTATTGCTGGCATTTTACATCATGATGGCTGCCGTGCAGGCCCCCAATTCGAGTATGGCGGTGTGGTCGTCTATCTTCCCCCTGTTTTCGCCCATCGTCATGCCGGCGCGTTTGGCGTTCGGGCCGCCGCTATGGGAAATCGCCTTGTCTATGGTATTGCTGGCTGCCGCATCGGTGTTCTTTGTGTGGTTGTCGGGGCGCATTTACCGTGTAGGCATCCTGATGTATGGCAAAAAGGTGACGCTGAAGGAACTGGGCAAGTGGATGTTTTATAAGGAGTAATCTGCTGCGCAGTTTATCTGCCTTCGGCAGTAAGCTGCTGCGCAGTTTATCCGCTGCGCAGTAATCTGCTTCCCGCGCGAGGCGCGGTTCGTAGTTCATCTACTTCGTAGTAATCTGCTTCGCAGTTGTTTATCTGCAAGCCGAAAACCGGAACGCGAAAACCACGCTTTGTTTTTTGACGCTGATCTTTATGGTTTTTATGATTTCCGCTGCTCGGAGAGGGGGCACAAACGATCATAAGAATCCGCGTCTTTCAGCGTCGGAGTCAGGCCGTAACTTCCGGTTGCGCCCTGACTTGCGGGGGCGGTTTTCTCCAGCTTAGGGAAGGGGTGACTGCGGGGCTAAAACATGCAGAGTCGCCTTTTCACTACCCCCGAAATTCGAAATCGGGAATTCGAAATCGGGAATCCGAAATCAGGAATCCGAAATCAGGAATCCGAAATCAGGAATCCGAAATC
>ERZ761602.1491-NODE-1491-length-42134-cov-7.686090_pt1 | contig 42134 bp, 33 predicted proteins | sample MGYA00512165_ERZ761602 | MGnify/ENA primary metagenome ERZ761602 (study PRJEB28899, sample SAMN02445085) | bioreactor sludge metagenome | biome: EBPR sludge; isolation source: Thorneside wastewater treatment plant | place: Australia: Brisbane, Thorneside...
AGATCTCCGAAACGGCCCTCGCACGAATAAATGCAAACCTTGCGGAACTCCGGTTCCTCGAATCGAACGAATCATATCAGCACGAGAAGGATTTCTCGCACCTTGGGACAGTTCGAATAACTTATTCGAAGGGCGAAAGAAGCCGAACCGCCGAGTTCAATTGGACAGACAATCAATATGCGAAGTCCCTGGCCGGCGAATACCGAAAGGTAGCGAACCAATTCATTTGGCGGTTCGATATGACTCTCGCACGTGAGAATCAGCCGTTGGAATCGCCGAAACTCATCGCCCGGCTGGATGCCTACATAAAAAGAAACGAGATCTCGGACCCGGTGCAAATGCTCCCTCTTCTAAATGAGCTTGCCAACGACGAGCGCTTGCCGCTGATCGCCCGCAACCACACGCTGCGCTTGATCGAGCAGATAAAGAAAAAGGCAAAATGACCGGACCGCAGACCGGGCTCAATCTTCTTCATTGACAGAGATCCCAAGCTCATCAAGCTGAAACGGGTCGACCACTCCGGGAGAATCCATCATCAGGTCCTGCGCTGAGGCCGTTTTTGGAAACGCCATTACATCGCGGATGTTCTCGGTGCCGACAAGGATCATACAGGTCCTTTCGATACCGGCGGCGAAACCGCCGTGCGGCGGCGTGCCGTATTCGAGTGCGTCGAGGAAAAAACCGAACTGCGAGCGGGCAGATTCGGGTGTCATTCCAAGAGCCTTGAAGTTAAGCGCCTGAACATCCTTCTGATGGATACGTATCGAGCCGCCGGCACATTCGTAACCGTTTATCACGGCATCGTAGGCTTTTGCCCGCACCTTTCCGAGTAGGTTGTGCTGAGACGGGTCATTGACAGCCGTCTTGAACATCTCCAGATCTTCGTCCATCGGCGAAGTGAACGGATGATGGGCCGCTATGTAAGTATCGGTCTCATCGTCGTGTTCGAACATCGGAAACTCTGTGACGATCAAACATTCGTATTTCGATCGGTCGATCAGGTTCTCGCGTCGGGCGATCTCATTCCGGAGTGCGCCGAGCGAAGCTGCAACAACGCTCCTTTTTCCGGCAACGATAAGAACGGCGTCGCCCTTTGCGGCACCCGCGGCAGCGGCCAGCTCCGTGATCTTGGCTTCGCCAAGCACCTTCAGCAGGGATGAGGTTAACTCGTCGCCGATCTTGATCCATGCCATTGCTCCGGCACCATAGCGTTTAACGAACTCCTGAAGCTCGTCCAGTTGCTTCCGGGAGTAGTCCGCCTTTCCTTTGACCACGATGCATTTGATCTCGCCGCTCTTTTCAAGGGTATCAGCAAACGGAGCGAAGTCCGTTCCCTTCAGGCTTTCGCTAAGATCCTTAAGTTCCATACCGAAACGCAGGTCGGGTTTGTCTGAGCCGTAGCGGCGCATCGCTTCGGCATAGGTCATCCGCGGCCATTCAGCAGGCAGATCTACGTCGATCAGCTTAAGGACATGGTTGAACATTCCCTCCATCTCGCGGTAAACCTGTTCGCGGTTGACGAAGGACATTTCCATATCAAGCTGGGTGAATTCCGGCTGCCTGTCAGCCCGAAGATCCTCATCGCGGAAACAGCGGGCGATCTGATAGTACTTGTCGAACCCGGCTATCATCGTGATCTGCTTAAGGATCTGCGGCGACTGCGGCAGCGCAAAGAACTTTCCGGTATGGATACGCGAGGGAACGATGAAATCGCGCGCTCCTTCGGGCGTAGATTTCAAAAGGATCGGCGTTTCGATCTCAATAAAGCCGCGGCCATCGAAGTACTCACGGATCGCTTTGACGGCCTTTGCCCGCATTCGGATGTTGTGCTGAAGCTGCGGCCGGCGAAGGTCTAGATAACGATATTTTAGCCGCGTATCTTCGGCGGCGAGATTCTCAGAACCGGCGACCTCAAGCTGAAAAGGCGGAACGGCGGCATCGTTGAGGATCAAGAGTTCCTCCACCTTTACTTCGATGTTGCCGGTCGCGAGCTTCGAATTGTGCGTGCCCTCGGCGCGGGAAACCACCGTGCCTTTGACAGCGATCACAAACTCGCCGCGGATCGATTTAGCTTTCGCATGAGCCTCAGCGGCCGTTTCGGAGCTGACAACCACCTGCGTAATTCCCTCGCGGTCGCGAAGATCGATGAAGGTAAATACGCCAAAGTCGCGCTTCTTGGCGACCCAGCCCATTAGGACAACTCGTTCGCCAACGTTCTGCTCACGCAGTTCGCCGCAGGAATGAGTTCTTTCAAGATTTCCGAGCACATCAAGCATAAAAAAAACAAAAAAGCCTTTCGATCTGCGACAAACGAAAGGCGGAACGCGATCTTTTCTGCGTCCTCGCCCTAGGTATTATTGTCGTTGTTCAGCCGAAAAGCGTTCATCAAATGTTAAAAATAAAGACGAGCGAAATAATACAAGATGGGAGCGTTCAAAAGCAAACTGTCGAGCCTGTCGAGCAGTCCGCCATGGCCAGGCAGGATGTTAGCTGCGTCCTTTGTGCCCGAGCCTCGTTTCATCGCGCTTTCGGCCAGGTCGCCGAGAACGCCGACCGCAGCCATAACCGTACCCAAACCAATGGCAAACCAAACATTCAACTCAGGGAAGAACAACCACGAACAGACCGCCGCGATCACGGCCGCCGCCAGAAGACCGCCGATCAGCCCCTCGATCGTCTTTCCCGGTGAGATCGCCGGTGCGAGCTTGTGCTTGCCAAATGCTCGCCCTGCAAAATATGCACCCGAATCGGAGCCGAAGATCACCGCAAAAAAGAAGAGCAAAAGCTTCGTTGAAAGCCCCGGAATGTCCTCAAATCCAACCCTCGTCGCGATTAGGAAACCGCCAAGAAAGGCGATGTAAATCACCCCAAAAACCGTAACGCCAAGGCCAGCAAGCAGTTTCGAAAAGTCCTTCTGGAACCTGAAAGTTTCCGCAACTATGACGACTATCAATGAAAGGGCGAGCGTCAGTAGCAATAGCTCCGGGGCTTTCGCCGGAGCGTCGAAGATGAATGCTACGACCAGAGCCGCCGAACCGAGATAGGCCAATCCCGCATCGGCCTTAAGTTCGAGCTTTTTCGTGAGTGTGAAGAACTCGAACAGCCCGGCGCCGAGGGCAAGGACGGCGATCGCAACAAAAAGCCAAACGGTTTCAGGAAACCACCAGGGAAGAACCACCGAGGCGATCAGGATCGGCAGGGCAATTGCGGCGGTAAGAAGTCGGGTTTTCATTCAAAGATAATTTTCGTGAATGCACAGAGTAGGCAATTGTCTTTGCATTCCCGGCGCCATTCAAGAAGATCTGACATCGCCAAATCGACGGTCGCGTTTCTGGTATTCAATGATCGCCTCAAAAATATGCGGGCGGCGGAAATCCGGGAAAAGCGTTTCCGTCACATAGATCTCCGCGTAGGCGATCTGCCACAGCAGGAAATTCGAGATACGCATTTCGCCGCTCGTACGGATCAGAAGGTCAACGTCCGGCAAGCCCGCGGTATAGAGATGGGCTTCGATGTCAGCGCCCGTTACCGAATCAAAACCACGTCCCGAGGCCGCCAGATCCGCTGCAGTTCCCTTGAACGCCTGCACGAGTTCCGAACGCCCGCCGTAGTTCAAGGCAACGTTCAAGATCATCCCGGTGTTTGAGCTCGTCTTGTGTACCGCGGCATCAATTTCTTTCCGCACGTCCTCCGCAAGCCCGGCAATGTTGCCGATAGGCTGGAACCGGATATTGTTCTTATGTACCTCGTTGAGTTCGCTGCGCAGGTATTTCTTGAGCATCGACATCAGGCCCGAAACCTCGGCTTTCGGCCGCTTCCAGTTCTCGGTCGAGAATGCGTAAAGCGTGATCGCCGTGATCTTGAGCCGGGCACAAGTGTCAACGATGGCTCGTACCGATTCCGCACCTGCCCGATGGCCGAATATTCTTGGCTTGCCGCGGCGGCGTGCCCAGCGGCCGTTGCCGTCCATGATTATCGCGATGTGCCTCGGCAGGCGCTCGAAATCGATCGCCGAAAGGAGTTCAGCTTCGTTCGAGTTCTTTCTGATAACTTCGGCAAACGCTTTTATCATCTGGACATAAGCCTCTGTCATTCGCCGGGCCTTAATTGCCGTTCTTCAGTTCGTATTACGGCCTCCGGATCGATCGGCCCGTAAACATGCGGATACACTTCGTTATTTGTTGAGGGCTCGAAGACGAGCTTCGAACTCAATTTGTCCGGGTCGATCTCAAGTATTACGACCTTTGGGGCACCCGTAAAATACCGTTCCAACACGCCCTCTAACTGCTCGGCTAAGCTGCAATGGATAAACCCCTCGGTCGTGAGGCTGTCTGCGGTGATCGCCTCGCCGGACTGCCGGGCGTTCCAAGCTTCGGGAAGCATTACGTGGTAGATAAGCATTAGTTCTAGTCGTATTCAACCCGATGAAGGCAAAGCCCATGCGGCGGTGCGGTGCGTCCCGCAAGGGTCCTATCTCCGCTGACCAGGGCCGTCTGAATTGTATCAGAATCCCGCGTCCCCAGCCCGACCTCCAAAAGCGTCCCGACTATCGATCGAACCATGTAGCGAAGAAATCCGTTCGCCGTGATACGGAACTCGATCAGCATGGCGCACGCCCGATCGTCCCACGACGTTTCGAAACCGCAGTCGCTCACGTTCCGAACGCGGTTTTCTGCATCCGACTGGGCGGCGGAGAAGGCCGTCCAATCGTGCTCGCCGAGCAGAAGCCTAGAAGCGGACCGCATCGCATTCACATCGAGCGGAGTCGATTCGTGAAGAGCAAAACGCCGCCAGAAAGGGGACATCACATGAGCATTCACGATACGGTAGATGTACGTCTTCTTCTTTGCAGAGAAGCGGGCGTGAAATTCGTCCGCCGCATATTCAACGTTCATGATACGGATGTCACGCCAGAGATTGCCGTTGATAGCAGCTCGCAATTTCTCGGGCGTAAAGTTCTTGGACAAGACAACATTTGCCACTTGGCCTTCCGCGTGGACTCCCGCATCTGTTCTCCCCGAACCGATAACGCTCACCTCGCGGCCGTCGAGAATACCTAACACCCTTTCTAATTCGCCCTGGATGGTTCGGTCGCTTTCCTGACGTTGCCAGCCATGGAAATCGGTGCCGTCATATTGGATCAGAAGCTTATAATTCATTCATTCTCTGATCGAATGCCCGTGCAAACCGACCGGCAGACGCCTGATCCATTCGGAAATAGAGTGCAGGCTCTATCAGCTCGACCTCCATTATCTCAAACCCGCCGCCCGAACCCCGAACGGCATCGATCCGAGCGTAAAGTAGTTGCTCGCCAAGAGACTCCAAGACCTGATCTCCCAAATTTGAGAGCTCGGTTTCGGGCTCGGCGGGGCTGATCAAACCGCCGTGCTCTTCCTGAACCCGAAAGTCACCGGATCTCGGCGACTTTAAGATCGCATGACTGAACTCGTCGTTGAAATAGAACAATGAATACTCGCCCTCATTCGTGATCGATGCCAAGAAGGGCTGCATCATGAACTCACGCCCATCGAATTTCCGGGCCACTTCCGCGTCAAATTCCCGAAGCCGGAAGGTGTCCTGAGCCGTAGCGCTGACCGTAGGCTTGATAACGATCTCATCTGTGCCCGCAATTTCCCTGAACTGCTGAAACTTGCCTTCATCGAGCCGCCCTTCGGAAAACACCGTCTTAACAACGGGAATACCTTTCGCCTCAAGGTCTGAAAGATACTTCTTGTTCAAGTTCCACTCCACGATCCGGAGTGGATTCTCAAGACGGGTTCGCGAGTCTTCGATCCTCTTCAAAGTTTGCAAAAAACTGTCGGGGTCGTCTTGATAGTCCCACGGTGTTCTGATAACGACCGATTCGTATCGATGCCAATCTGCGGCCGTGTTTCTCCAGGACTCGTAAGAAACCCGCCATCCGAGCGAGGCCAGTGGCGCTACCGCAAGTTCATCATCGAAGGTATAACCCGTCAGGTCGTCCGTGGTTAGAAAACAAACCTCGCGCATTGTCACTTACCTTGCGACTTGCGGCTTCCGGGCATGACGGCATCGAGGCCCTCAGCACACATCGGGCAATATTGCGGCGCAAACGAAGGAACGTCGATCGTTACAAGTGATGTGCGTTCCACTCCCACGTCGGCTCTTCCGTTGGAACGATCAATTATGGTTGCAGCACCGATCACATTCGCACCGCGTGAGGTAAGAGCTTCGATACATTCCTTGGTCGTGCCGCCGGTGGTCATCACGTCTTCAACAACGAGTATCTTTTCCCCGTCCCTGATCTTGAAGCCGCGGCGGACAGCCATGATCTGATTCTGCCGCTCTGTCCATATGAACCGTACATTGAGCGCCGCAGCGACCGCATAACCGACGACCAAACCGCCAATCGCGGGCGAAGCTACCGTTTCAATTCCGGCTTCGAGATAGTTCTTCGCGATCTCGGCCGCAAATCGCGTTGTATCTGCCGGATACTGGAGGGCGAGGGCACATTGAAGATAAATCGGACTGTGCAAACCACTTGAGAGCACAAAATGGCCCTCTAACAGAGCGTCGGTATCGCGAAAATGCTGAAGGATCTGTTCAGAATTCATTATTCCTGGCGGTTCGGGCTAAGAGATCACCGAACCTGCATTATGCCAAAAGCCGAGGAATCTGCCCAACCAACCTGCGCGATTTACGCAAAGGTTGGATGTTCGCGGTCACACCGCTAGAATGAGATTGTATGCCGCCGTACCCGAATCTGATCTGCGATGCTTTGCTGATCAGCGAGACAATAGAATTCCTCAAGCACCGCGGCGGGCGGGCGTCAGCAATATCGGTTGTCGGTTCGATGATGAAGATCGATGTTCGTGAGCCGGCACTTGCCTGCACTCTCGCTGAAGGATTGGCCGACAAGGATGTCCGGATACGTATCATCGGGAACGACGTCGTGTTGGCGGCAAACGATGACGTTAGTTTGGATCTGCGTACTTCGGAGTTCGTCGTCATCGACCTTGAAACGACCGGGGCAAAAGCGCCGCCGTGCAAGGTGACCGAGATCGGTGCGTATCGGGTCTCGAATGGTGAGATAAATGCGGAGTATCACTCGCTGATAAATCCGGAGACGGCGATTCCTCCGTTCATCACATCCCTGACAGGAATTGACGATCGGATGGTTGCCGATGCTCCAACCTTTCGGGAAGTGTCAGGCGAGCTTTTGGAGTTCATCGGCGGCGCGGTCCTGGTCGCACACAACGCGCACTTCGATGTGAGTTTCTTGAACAGCGAGATCGGGCAGGTTTATCTGGATTACCGGTTAGGGAATCCTCAGCTTTGCACGGTTCAGCTTTCCCGGCATATCTTGCCGCACATCGAGAATCACAAGCTTCAAACAGTTGCCCGGCACTACGACATTAAGCTTGAGAATCATCACCGGGCCGCTGATGATGCCCGTGCGACCGCCCAGATATTCATCAATTTGCTTGGCGAACTGAGCGAAATGGGGATCAACGACCTTGCCTCGGCACGAAAGCTCGGCGGGCGAAGAAGAAAATGGAAAACAGCATGACCTTACCACCTGAGAACCTACAGGATCTTGATATACGTTCCACCCCGCGGGATGAGATGAACCTCGTTCCGCTGGACACTTTTAATTACGAATTCCCGAGAAGAAAGATCTGGATCGACTTTGAGATTCCGGAGTTTACGGCTATCTGTCCTTTTTCCGATTTCCCGGATTTCGCAACGATAAAACTCAGCTACGTGCCGAACGAGCGGTGCATTGAACTCAAAAGCCTGAAGCTTTATATCAACTCATTCAGGGAAGTAAAGATATTTCACGAGCACGTAATGAACGTGATCCTTGAAGATTTTGTGAAGGCTTGCGATCCGTTAGAGGTCAGGCTGGTCGGCGATTTCAATGTTCGGGGAAATATAAAGACGGTCGTGCGGGCTGAATACACAAAAGCCTAATGTGAGTTGTTGCCGTTCATGACGCGCGGCTGGACCGTCTGGTGCTTCTCGCATGCTTTGGCGACAAGTTTGTCGACCTTCTCGACAGCGGCGTCCTCGTCCATCGGCTCGGCAACAAGTATCTCCGAAAGTATCAGGCTACGGGATTTGTCGAGTAGAGTTTGCTCGCGGAAGGAGAGTTTTTTCTCGTAACTCAGGAAAGTGAGCTTCTTTAGCACGTCGGCGACAGCGAAGAGATCTCCACTGCGGAGTTTCTCGGCAAACTCTTTCGACCGTGACTTCCAGTCGCAGGAGACGATTTCAAAATCGGCCGAAAGCGACCGTATCAGTTTCTTGCACTGCTGCGGTGAGATGACGGGGCGGATACCAATGTTCTCGGCATTGTCCAACGGCACGAGAATGGTCGAATTATCACTGAGCAAGCGAAGGGTGTAGCAATTTACAATGGTATTTCCGAGTGTCGTCCGCCGAATTGATTCGACAACACAAACTCCTTGATTTGGGTAGGCGACCTTTTCTCCGACAGAAAGATCCATATGCTCCTCCCCTCCGCAAACCGCAGCGGATCACGAAAGGACTGCCTGAACCTGGTTGGTTCGGTCGTGAGGAAAATCCAAAAAGGGATCAAAAACAGAATACCACACTTCCCTTAAGAGACCAAAGAAGTTTCTTCCAACAAATGCCGGTGTCGAGGAAGCTCGATCGTGAACACAGTGCCCGTCCCAAGTTCCGATCGAACCAAGATCTCGCCACCATGGAGCCGAGCAAGATGCTTGACGATCGAAAGCCCCAATCCGGTACCCCCCACTTCTCGAGTTCTTCCTCTGTCCACCCGATAAAATCTCTCAAAAATACGCTGAGCGTGTCCTTCAAGAAGCCCCTCGCCGGTATCAGCAACTGAGATCAAATCGGCCTTCTCATTTGAAGAAAGTGATACGGTAACCGTTCCCGCTACCCGATTGAACTTGATGGCATTATCGATCAGGTTGGTTAGCATCTGTTCCAATCTCATCGGATCTGCAAATACGCGGGCATCACCCGAAATGTCACTAATTAGTCCGATCTCGCGCTCGGCGGCCTTTGTTGCAAGAGCAGCGAAAACTTCCTCGACCGCGTTCGAAACACGCACCTGCTTTACATCTATCGAGATGTTGCCCGACTCAATGAAGGAAAGCTCTAGAATGTCGGCGATCAACGCATGCATTCTTTCCGCATTTCGGCGTATCGTCGAAAGAAAGCGTCGATTGTTCTCACTGTCATCAATTGCTCCATCTTCAAGGGTTTCAACGAAGGCAAGAATCGACGTAAGCGGCGTACGGAGCTCATGGGAAATATTTGAGAGAAACTCCTGACGCACCTTTTCAAGTCTTTCTATTTGTGTGATGTCGTAGAAGGTGCCGATCACATATTGCTTTCCATCAAGAGCTATCGGAGCCACAAAAACGTTGTAGATACGCCGTTCCGTTCCTACGATCTCGATTCGAACTTCCTCGGAGGCATTGCCCACCAAGGCGCGTCGGAATGAATCGTGGAGATCTACATCGCGGATGATCTCACTAAGACGGCGGCCTGCGAGCGGATGGCCGCCGCGGCCGAAAGATGCCTGGGCCGACGGGTTCGTCGCAACTACGCGCATGCTCGAATCCGCGAGGAGTACCGAATCGCGGTTGGCCTCGAATACTGCTTGAAGTGTGTCCAGCAAGGGTGTTAACGAGGCGGGCCTTTCACTTAGGCCGGATCTTTGTCTCGGCTCTACTTGCATCCGACAAAACGATAGCCGACCCCGACGACGGTCTCGATCGCACCACCGCAATCAGCCATTTTCTGCCTGAGGCGGCGAATGTGAACATCAAGCGTTCTCGTATCGCCGAAATAGCTATAGCCCCAGACATTGTCCAAGAGTTGTTGGCGCGTCGCTACTCGACCGCTATTTTTAATGAGATGTTCGAGAAGTGCAAATTCTTTCCGAGTGAGTTTAACGTCCACGCCATCGGCTGTTACCCGCATATCGTCAAAGTCAACCTCGAGCCGCTCATCCTGGTACTTGAGTGTCGATTCTTTTTCAACCCGACGAAGAACCGCACGAACGCGAGCGATCACCTCCTTTACCGAAAAGGGTTTCACGATATAATCGTCAGCGCCTGTATCGAGTCCTGCAATCTTGTCTGATTCGGCAGCCTTTGCCGTCAACATGATTATCGGCGTATTCTCAGTAGATGTTTCCTTACGTAAACGTCTGCAAAGTTCCATGCCGCTCATACCAGGCAACATGAGATCCAAGATTATCAGCGACGGGGCGGATTTATCATCAAGAGCCAGACGCAGCCCCTTTTCGCCCGATTCTGCGATCATTGATCGAAAACCTTCTCGCTTGAAGTTATAGTGAAGGCTTTCGGCGATGTCGGCATCATCTTCGATTATCAATATCGTTGGCTGCATAAATCACGGTGTTTCAACAAATTGGAGTTCTCAGGAACATCACCAGTCTATGTATCCCAACTTGCCGTGATATTAACAAAAGGTTTCGGAAATGTTAAATAATTAAGGTCAGAGCGGATGTGTTCACTTTCCTTCATCTACGCCGTGAACGCGTCGGGCCTCATCTCTGGGCCGGAAAAATCGCTTCAGTTCTCCACTTCCAGGAGCGATGTTCGCCCATGAATCGACCTTGAGATCGATAACCGCCAAAGCCGCGGTCGGCATCGCCTCCATCGCTCCCGTCAAGGTTTGAACTATCTGTTCAGAGGCCGGATTATGGCCGACCACCAGAGCCCGCTCGGCTGTGTCTGGGAGATCGACCAGAACTTCCATTAGTTCTCCAACGGTCGCTTCAAAGATCCTGGAGTCAAAGCAGATGTCACCTGTGTATTCGGATGCAATTACAACCAACTCCACTGTTTCTTTCGTTCTTTTCGAAGGCGAGGATACAACGTGGTCGGGAAGAAGTCCTTCTCTTACAATAAGTTCACCCATAAATGGGGCAGCTCTCCGGCCCCGCTCGTTCAGCGGCCTTTCGAAGTCCGAGAGCGAGGAATCCGACCAACTGGATTTCGCATGGCGCATCAAAAGCAGAGTTTTCATACGTTACACAAACGGGAGGCGGGAAAAGCTCTGCGGGAGGAACTGTACCCGAGTCTAATCCCAATCATTGTCCGATTTCAACCTACCATGTTTCAGAATCGGCAATTTGCTAATATTTAATTGTTTAAGATGGTTACGGATATAGCCTAGGATGTTGGTTGTTGAGCAATTAAATTCTTCTCTTCTGGTCAATTGGCTTGGGTTTTCGGTCGGGGTCGCTTTGTATGCCCTGCTCGGGTGGATGATCTTTCGCCACCGCGAAAGCTCCGGCGGGAAGCAAGTCAGGATCCTGCTGTTCCTCACTTCGGTACTGGGTCTGATATGGAATGCGGGAGAACTTGCGGCAATTACTCTTGACCGTGGCTCGGAGAATTATCTCTTCATTTCCGTGCTGGCCTACTCCGCACTCGGCTTCCTCCCTTCCGTTGTTGTCCATTCCGCTCAACTTGAAAATGGACAGCGGCCGATCCTTACATGGATCGCCTATGCGATCAGCTCGATTGCTGCCGGTCTTCATTTATCTGCTTACGTTACAGGTGACTCGGTACCATCTTCTACGAGTTTGATTCTCCTGACTTTCGGTGCGGTCTCTTTGACGGCCGGGCTTCTGCTTACGAATTTCCGTCAGACGATCGAGCGTAAAGCCGTATGGGTGACTTCGCTCCTGGTGTTCGCGGTCTCGTCTCTGCATTTAGTTTCGCACAGAGGAAGTGGATCATCATGGCCTATTGAACTGATAGCTCACCAATCTTCGTTGCCGCTGGTTCTCGCTATCCTTTATCAGAATTATCGGTTTGCCTTCGCGGACATATTTTTGAAGCGGGCCGTATCGCTGATACTTCTGGCACTTGTCGCATTCGGGCTTTATATCGCGGTTGCTGGACCACTGACCGAAGCCGCTGCGGGCCTGTCCATCCCATCAACGGCGATCATTCTTGTTTTTTGGGTTGGTACTGCGCTCCTTTTTCCCGCGATAGTTCGGTTTGCGAGTTGGTTGGTAGATGTTGCTTTGCTGAAGCGATCCGATTACGACACCTTTTTCCATGAGCTTGCGAAACGGATCGATGAATGCGAATCTACCGACTTGGTTCCGGCTTTGGTCGCAAATGCGCTTGCAGAAGAGTTTTCCGCCGGTTCGAGTAGTTGGCGGGAGGTGGAATATGTCCGGAACGAAACACGGTTGAACGCCGTGAACAACACAGGGGAATACGTTGAGACATGTATTCGAACTGTGGAATCTCCATTTTATCTGGTCCATCTCGGTGAATTTGCTGGTGGAAGAAGATTGCTTTCCCAAGAGATAGCCATGCTTGAAATGTTGGCGAACCGTGCTGCCAGGCGCATTGATGCGTTGAGAGTTGTTCATGAGCGTTGTGAACGGGAGTTTAAAGAACAGCAGTTCTCTCGACTAGCCGCGGAGGCACAGCTCACAGCTCTTCGTGCCCAGATCAATCCTCACTTCTTGTTCAACGCGCTTACGACTATCGGCTATCTGATTCAGGAGGCCCCTGAGAAAGCGCTTCAGACGCTCCTTCAACTCACTAAACTGCTCCGAAGGGTTCTAAACTCAACAGACGAGTTCGCGACGCTTGACCATGAGTTACAACTTATTAAGAGCTACCTTGAGATCGAAAAAGCAAGGTTCGAAGAGCGTCTCAGGGTATCGGTGAATGTACCTGACGAACTCCAGATTTTGGAGATCCCGACCTTGATCCTCCAGCCACTGGTTGAGAACGCGATAAAACATGGCATCTCGGCAAAAAAGCGGGGCGGAGAGATCGCGATCAGAGCCTCCGTTGAACGCGAGGATGACCAGGAGTATTTGTGCATAACGGTCTCTGATACGGGCGACGGTGCAGCACTTCTTGAAAGGCCCGAGTCCCGGGGCGTTGGCCTTCGCAATATCGAAGATCGCCTTCGGAGTTATTACTATGGAGAAGCACGTCTCGAACTATACCGGCATCGTAACGACGAAACCCGGGCGGTCATCGCGATCCCAATGGCCAGGGTTCGCGGAGAAAGCAGGATGAGGAAGGAGGTTGCCATTATATGACCGCCTTGAGAACAGTGATCGCAGATGATGAGCGGCCGGCTAGAGAATATCTTAAGAAACTTCTCTCTAAGATCGATGAGGTCGAGGTTGTTGGTGAGGCTGAGAATGGGCTTGACGCGGTCGAAGCGATCAACGAATCGTTGCCGGACCTGGCGTTGCTCGATCTGCATATGCCGGAACTTAACGGCCTTGACGTTATGAAAAAGATCCCGGCAGAAAATATGCCTCTGGTCGCATTCGTCACCGCCTTTGACAACTTTGCCGTTCAGGCATTTGAACTGAATGCCATCGATTACCTTCTGAAGCCGGTTGAGCTTGCAAGGCTTCGCGAAACCGTGTTTCGAGCAACGCAAAGGGTTGAGAAAGCAGATTGGAGGGGCATTGAGAAAAGGCGGTTGGAAGCTGCGGCAGAAACGATCGAGAACGCGTCAGGTGCAGGCTTCCTCAAGCGGATCCCGGTCCGTATGCGTGATGACATATACCTGGTTCCAGTCGATGAGATAGCCTCTATCATTGCTGACGGTGAGCTGCTTTACCTGACTACTTTGGATCGCACAAAATATACCATCAATTATCGGCTCAAAGATCTTGAGGCGCGTCTTGATCCAGAACTTTTCGTCAGGTTATCGCGAGGAGCATTGGCAAACATTAAGATGGTCGAGAGGATTTCACCCTTAATTGGCGGCACGTATGTCATTTATCTGATCAACGGGCAGGAACTCACCTCCAGCCGACTCCAATCAAAGGTACTTCGTACGCAGCTTCTCAAAATCTAGTGCCGCACTCAGGCCCGGGCGAGCTTGTCGGCCCCAACAAAACACAATTCATTGGTATATTTCGACTACTCATTGAAAACCCAGTTACTTCGGGCGATTTCGTCATATTCTCAATTTTTTGACCACGTGGAGTTTCTTACACAGGTTAATTCTTTTATCGAGAGGCAATTATGAGAATCCTTAACATATTCATCGTAGTTCTTGCGTTCGCGATCTCTGCGATCGCCCAGAATGCGACGATCAGCGGTAAAGTGACTTATGGGAATGAGATTCCGCTTCAAGGTGCGAACGTTCAGATCGTTCAGACCCGACAGAGTGTCCGAACTGACACTAACGGCAATTTTTCATTGAGTAATGTGCCTCCGGGACGCTATTCGATACTCGTACACCTTGAAGGGTTTTCGGATGTAGCGAGGCAGATCGCGGTCAATCCCGGAGCCTCACTGAGCCTCAACTTCCAACTCGGAATCACATCGTTGCGGGAAGAAGTCACCGTGACCGCCTCCGGTCAGGAGCAAACCGTCTTCGATTCGTTTCAGTCGGTAACGTCTATTGGTCCCGGTCGAGCGCTCGAAAAGGCCTCGACCTCGATCGGAGAAGTCATTGATGGAGAGCCGGGGGTTGCAAAACGCAGCTTCGGTCCTGGTTCGGCTCGCCCCGTTCTTCGTGGTTTTGACGGCGACCGCGTGCTTGTTTTGGAGAACGGAATACGGAACGGTTCGGTCGGATCGCAGTCGGGAGACCATGGTGAACCTCTGGACCCACTGGCGGCGGAAAGGATCGAGATCGTTAAAGGGCCGGCCACTCTGCTTTATGGCAGCAATGCGATCGGCGGTGTTGTTAACGTAATCGACCATACCGATGACGACTACACAGATGGAGTCCGTGGTTACGTAAAGGGAGTCGGCGGCACTGCCGATAAACAGGGTGCGATTGGAGGCGGCATTGAATACGGCGTGAACCGCTGGCTTCTTCGCGGTAATTTCGGTGCACAACGCACAGGTGACTATCAAACCCCGATCGGACGGGTTCCGAACTCTGCGTCAAGGTCAACCACCGGCTCGTTTGGAGCAGGATACTACGGCGAGAAGGCATTTCTCTCCGGCAAGTTCAGTGCCGATGTCCGTCGGTTTGGGATCCCGTTTGCCGCCTTGTTTGAAGGCCACGGCGAGAAACCAAAAGAAGGCGAACTCCCTGATGTTGATGAGGATATCGATCTAAGAATGCGCCGGTACAACGTCCGCTTCAACGGCGGTTTTCGCGATCTCAACAATCCGTTCCTCCGCGGCATCAATTATGCGATCGATTACACGGACTACAGGCACAAGGAGATCGAGAGCGAAGACGGGATCGACGAGGTCGGCACGACCTTCTCAAATAAGGTGTTCAACTATCGATCGGTCTTTGAACAGCAGCAGTATCAACGCTTGACCGGCAGGTTCGGATTCGAGGGCTTCAACCGCGACTACGAAGTTGTCGGGGCTGAGCAGCTTATCGATGGACCTATTAGACAGAACTCATTTTCCGTTTTCGGGCTTCAGGAGCTGAATTTCGATAGGGTCAAATTCCAATTTGGCGGACGCGTCGAGAACAACCGTTATCGGGCTGAAGATCCGCAGTATCGTGACCGTAACTTTACCGGATTCTCCGGCGCCGCCGGAATGAATATCGGCCTTTGGAATGGCGGTGCATTCGTATTTAACTACACGTTTTCGACTCGGGCACCAGCGTTGGAGGAACTCTACAACAACGGGCCGCACATAGGTACGGTGACTTTCGAGATCGGAAACGAAAACTTGCGAAAGGAGACTGCGAACGGATTTGACTTCTCGCTTCGCCACACATCGCAGCGGTTCCGGTTCTTCGGTGACGTTTACTACTACCGCATCAACGATTTCGTCTTTCTTGCACCGCAGGATGAAGATGGCGATGGTGATGTCGATATTGAAGACGGACTTCCGGTTGCCCGGTTCGAGCAGGAAGATGCCGAGTACGTCGGTGCTGAGATCTCGGCCGAAGCTACATTTAACCGGTGGCTCGGCGGATTTGCAATCTTCGATGTCGTAAGAGCGAAGCTTGTAGATCAGGACATCAACATTCCGCGGATCCCGCCCGCCCGAGCAAAACTTGGTCTTGACTTCCGTTATGAGGGTTTAAGCCTCCGGCCTGAGGTCGTCTTTGCATCTGCCCAGACTAAGATCTTTCCTTTGGAAACGAGGACGGCAGGGTACGGACTTGTCAACATTGCCGGGTCATACACGATCGGACGACAAAAATACGCTCACATATTCTCGTTTAATGCTTACAACCTCACCGATAAGCTCTATCGAAACCATGTCAATTTGGTCAAGGATTTCATGCCTGAGATCGGACGCGGTATTCGGGTCGGATATACTTTCAGATTCTTTTAGGCGGACGCAGGGATGAACTAATTTCCATCTGTAGAAAGCAAACTTACGCCCTTCGGACAGTTCGTTTATACTCAAGTGTAACGATCTCAACGGAGGGCTTTTTTATGACAAGCGAGAATATTGAATTTGCGACCGCGAACGGCGGGACATCTGCTTATGTGGTTTTGCCGGCAACCGGAAATGGCAAGGCGGTAATGCTAATCCACGAGTGGTGGGGCCTCAACGATCATATAAAGGATATTGCCGGTCGTTACGCGGCGGAGGGGTTCATTGCGATAGCTCCCGATCTTTACCGAGGCAGGATCGCCACCAACCCTGAGGATGCCTCAAAGATGATGCATGATCTTGCAATAGAAGATGGGTTGGACACTATCCGTGAGGCGGTATCGGCAGCTAAAGGCAGATACGGCTTGTCACATCTTGGTATTACCGGTTACTGTATGGGCGGCACGTTTGCCCTCAGAGCTGCGTGTGAGGTCGATGGCATTGCCGCTGCTGTTCCTTTTTACGGAGACATTCCGGAAGAAGAAATACTCGCGAAACTTAGTGTTCCGACGATCTTTGTGTCGGGAACCCGCGACGGGTGGATCACGCCCGAAAAGGTCTCTGAACTTGAGACCGCCGCCGCGAAGCACCAACTGCCCGTAGAATCGCTGAAGTACGACGCCGACCACGCATTCTTCAATAACACCCGCCCGGAAGTATTTGACGAGGATGCGGCGCGTGACGCTTGGTCTCGTGCGATTGCTTTCTTCAACTCAAAACTCTAAGAAGAGTTAAAGGCTGAAAGACGGCAAACCCTTCAACCTTTGGTTTTGCACTGATCGAGCCCATCAGATTCTAATGTCGAGATCGTAGGTCTGATCTCGGCCCGGCCTCGGTTCGTGATCGCGAGAAGGTATATCTTTTGGTTGACGTTTGCGTTTGTACATGTTCTGGTCGGCAAATACGATTGCCTGCTCGAGCTGGTCTATCGAAGCGAAATCTGTGAAGCCCCAGGATACCTTGATGTCAATGAGATCATCGATCCCGTCAACCTTTACTCCACGCAGGAGATTCTCGAGCCGTGTCATCCGCACTTCCGCCATTTCAGCGTTCATTCTGACCATGATGACGAAGAATTCGTCGCCACCCCAGCGGTAAATGAGATCCTCAGCTCGCATCAGCGACCTGATCGAGCCAACGACCATCCGGATGGTAGCATCGCCGGCCGTGTGTCCGAAGCAATCGTTGATCGCCTTCAATCCGTCGATGTCAAAAAAGCCTACGCATCCGTTGACCGATACGCCCTCTGAGTTTCCTTGTCTTACAAAGCCGTAGAATGCGTGCCGCGTCAGGGCTGCGGTAAGGGGGTCTGTGTGAACAAGTTCTTCAAGAGTTTGCTTCGTCTTTTCAAGCTCCGCGTTCGCGTCCTCGGCCCGCCTCAGCACCTTTTCAAGCAGTATGATCACCATTCCAAATCCAAGCGCGGTCTGCAGGACCATGGTTATCATCGGTGAGTAAATGAGCAGTTCGCTTCGAAGCGGGAAATCCATACCTGCGAGCGAAACGGCAAAATAGACGGCCGATTGGATGGCAAGCAGAAGCAGAGAGACGTGCATCACCTTCCAGCCAAAAGTCCGGATCCCTTGACGACTCATCGTGACATAGCCGAACACATAAAAACCTACCAAGATAGCGGCGTGAATGGGAAGCAATTCGTTAAACTCCCGAGAAAGCAGCGGCAATACGATCGCGATCGCAACAAATGGCAGGATTGACGCCTCGTGCTTTGAATTAAGTTCGAAGTCTGATTCAAGGGCCTTACAGCCAGTGATCAGCAAGAATCCGAAAATATACTCGCCAAGAAAATAATAAGTGAAGAGCATCGTACCGAACTCGTCAAAGTCGAAAGCCAGCCGGAGTGAGATAAGGGCAAACGATTGACAAAGCCAGGCAACGGCCCAGTATTTAAGGGCCGTAAGCTGAAGCGAACGCCGAAGGAAAAGCGAAAGTATTGTTATTAGGAATACACTGTTCAACTGGATGAGCAGTGTGATCTTTGTGTCCATAGGAGCTTTGGGGGAAGCCGAAGGCCGAAGACGATGGTTACCTGCGAAGGGAGAAGTTCGGAAAGGAACGCCGAAGCGTTATTAGAATTATAGTTTACAGGCTGCCCTTTCGTCTATAACTATCTTAGTAAAGTAGTTCCCGAAGCTCTTTCAGGTCCGGCAGAGCGGTCCGGGCACCGACTTCGCGGCAGTTAAGGGCCGCGACGCCGTTCGCGATCCGGGCACATTCTTCCACCGGAAGATCGTGGAGAACCCCATAGAGCAGGCCCGTCCGAAATGCATCACCAGCTCCGGTGGTATCTCGACAGATCCCCGGAACCCGGAAGCCCGGTGTTCTGACGTACTGATCGTTGCAAAGAATTATCGAGCCTGCGTCTCCTTGCGTTATGCCTACCAATCCAGCTCCAGAGATCATGGCAAGTTCACGTAAACCTTTGTCGGCATCAACCGAACCGAACAGCCTTCGCGGCAGATCCGAAGAAACGATCAGGATGTCAGTCAGCTTCATCAGTTCGTGGGTAGCCTCAAAAACGTTATCTAGGTCAACTGAAACTATCGTGCCCGCATCACGAGCCGCTTTGGCCATTACAACGCAGGCTTCGCCGTCGTGAGGCGTCATGTGAAGGATCTTGGCACTCCGAGCGAGGTCGAGTGGCGCATCTGTAGTGTTGAACTTCAGACGTTCATCGCGCTTCCAAATAACTGTTCGTTCACCACTGCTTGAGTCGATAATAATAAACGCGATCTGCGTAGAGGCACCTGAGATCCGTTCGCATTTCGTGATACACACACCTTCTGCGCTAAGACTTTCTATACCGAAATCACCTGCATCATCGTCACCGAATCTGCCTGCATAGGTAGTTGCGATCCCGAGTCTTTGCAAGCCCGAAAGCGTAGTTGCGATCTCGCCACCCGGGAAGCGGAGATAGTGGCCTAGCTCGACCTTCGATCCGCATGTCGGATAGCTGGGTACAGTAATAAGGAAATCGACCGCATTGGTGCCGAATCCGGCAACATCAAAGTCAGACTTATCGCGAAGCTTAAAAGGTAACTTCATTTGAAAACCAAAAATCCACGGCTTCGTCAAAATACTACCTTCCAATCTTGCCTAGCGGAGCGGCGAGAGGGTAAATTTGAAAAGTCCGTAGAGCGTATTGAAAGCAAGTCCTTAGCTTAACCAACATCGGGAGTAAAACGAAAATGCCAACTGCAATCTGCCCAGAGTGTGATGAGGAAGTCTATGTCGAAGCCGATACCGAACAAGGCGACAAGGTGAATTGCGAGGAGTGCGGTTCCGATTTGATCGTTGTCGGACTCGACCCAATCGAACTTGATCTAAAGGTCGATTCAGACGACGATGATTACGAAGACGATGACGAGGACTACGATTCGTATGACTACGACGACGACCGTTACTAGACCCATCTAGCAGAAATTATCATCAATCCCGTATCTGGTACCTGGATCTATTTTGCTTGATCTCATACCCTTTGATCGATTCGATTTTGACCGATCGAAACTCACCGCTCGCGTTTCGCTCAGGATAGAACGCGAGAACGTAAGACCCCTCGATCGCAGCAGCCAACCGTGTAAGGATCGGGTCGAGATTCTTATCCGTTGCGAGTATGCTCATGCCTCCTGTCGATTCTGTCAGACGGCTCGCTTCGAATGGAGTGATTACCGGGGTTCGGCCTTGCGCCGGACGCAAGAAAGACGGAAGTATCACAGAATGGACGCTTACGCCTGAGTTGTTCGCTCTTTCGATCACAGTATTTGGCGAAACAACATCTCCGACAGGAAAGCCATCGGTAATCACAACTACGGCTCTCTGAGGTATTTGGCCCCGTTTCGTTTTCGGGCCCTTCCTGACGATGTACCGAACTGCGGCATCCACAGCGTCATACGCATGGGTCGAAAGACCGTCTCGATCATGCCGGAGCCATCCAAGCTGTTCAATCAGTTTCTGTTTTCGATTGGTAAACGGGACAACCGTCCTGACATTCATAGCAAACGTAATGACCGAAAAGTAAGCATCGGGCGCCTCAAGACGGCGGACAAACTCCCCGAGGGACGACCGAAGGCTTTCCAGTTCTGCAACTGTCATACTACCTGAGACATCCAAAGCGAACACAAGTGCTAGGGGCCGCTTTCCGATCGGTCGAGACATCGGTTGGAAGAAATCGATCTTTCTTTCGAACCCGTTCTCAAATACCCGGAATTCATCAGCGGATAACCCGCTTACCGGGTTGCCGCCAGCATCCGTTACTCGAAACTCGAAGCTAACCAACTCGGTCTCGACACGAATGATGTCGTCGATCTGCCCAATGCCGGTAATTGCAAAAAGCGATAGAAACCAAGCCACACGTGTGAGTACAGCAACGCGACCGAAAATGATCGCAGCGGTCGTTGGGCTTCTGCCAAAATGAATGAGTCTGATCATTTCAATCGGTCAACATGAACCCTAAAACATTATACCCGTCCTCAAGTTGCGCCGGAACCTAATAATTTCCAACTTGCGAGTTCAACAATGGATGGCACGTTGTTTGAATGCAGGTCAAACGGGAGTTTCGGGAGTTAATTGAAGTTAATGGAGATAGGGGTGCGGAGATTTGGTTACGTTGATTCAAAGATCAGCTTGGTTATCCTGGTCGCGGGTGTCATTGCGATCGTTTACGCCGTTTTTTCCGCGCTTTCGTTGAGCTTTCCCGATTTCACTTTACTGGTTGCGTCTTGCCTGATCGCTGCATTAATAGGCCGCTTCAAACTTACGATTCCGGCAACAAGTATAACTTTCGACCCGAAACTGGTAATGAGCTTCTGGGCGGCGATCTGGCTCGGAATTCCAGGAGCCATTCTTGTAATATTAGCAGCCTCGCTTTCAGAAATGGTGGAGCCCTGTGAAGGCTCGGAACCTGACCTTACGAGTCTTGCGTCAGAGGTTCTCGTAATTCTGGTATCGGCCCATGCCTACACCGTAGCTGCGTCTAACTATCAGGTCGGAAGCGAAATGCTCAAGCTCGGCGAGAGCCTTGTGCCGGCGGAAATCCTCACGGCCGTTTTCGTTATGGCTGCAGTGTACTTTCTCTTTGCTGTGCTGACAATGGCATTACGAGCCGAGGCCAGGTTGCATAGAAGGCAAGATCCCCTCGCCGACAGGCCGGCCATAATTGCTCGAAGCACGATCGTCGCGATCCTCTCTACGCTCCTTCTGGTGCTCGCAGTCAATCATTTTGGACTTGAGCTGGCATGGCTTGCCGTCCCAGCTGCTGTTGCAGTAAAGATTGCTCATCGGATACATGTTCGAAGCCTCGAAGCGAAAACTGCGGAGATCAAGGAGGCGAGCCGCTTGCATTTGGCCACCGTAGAGGCTCTGGCAACAGCCATTGATGCCAGAGACCAGGTTGGCTTGGGGCACGTTGGCCGAACGCAGATCTACGCAGTAGGTCTTGGAAGGATTCTTGGGCTTTCAGAGAGTGAGATCAGCGCATTAAAAATGGGAGCATTGCTCCATGATATAGGCAAACTCGCTGTGCCCGATCATATCTTGAACAAGCCGGACGGCCTAACACCGGCAGAGGCCGAGAAAACGAAGATACATTGCTCGGTCGGAGCTTCGATACTCGAGAAGGTCGGATTTCCATATCCGGTAGTACCGACCGTCAAATACCACCACGAAGCTTGGGACGGCACTGGATATCCGGAAGGGCTCCGGGGCAGAAAAATACCCGTTACCGCCAGGATAATTGCCCTTGCCGATATGTTCGATACGCTCCAGGAGGATCGGCCATATCGGAAGGCGGTCGGAAGACAGGAAGCGATCGAAACTGTTAGGTCGCTTGCCGGCAGTAAGTTCGACCCAATGCTAACGGAAATATTTCTTCGAAACCTGAGCATCTTTGAGGCCGAGATTGAAGCAAACGGGCTGAGTCCGCATGCCATCGATACCAGAAGGGATCTAACAGAACTGAGTCGAGACGCTGGTGTGTCCGCAAACTACGTTGACCAGATCAAAAGGGCAAATCACGAGGCTTTCACTTTGTTCTCTCTCGCTCGTGATTTCAGTAGTGCCCTGAAGCTATCGGAGACGTTGGAACTTCTTGCAGTAAAGCTCGCAGAGTTCATTCCGTATGACACATGTGCGATCTATCTCCTCGATTCAAATTACAATGTGGCGAGAGCTGAACATGTGCGCGGGCTGCACGCTTCTGCCATAGCGGGTCGGGAGATTGTATCCGGGGAGGGAGCAACGGGATTCGCTCTTCGTTCGCGTAAACTGGTATGCAATGTAGATCCGGCACTCGATTTCGCATTCTCTGGGGTCGATATCGCAGCATCGTTCAAGACCATGGCAGCCGTACCGCTGATCGCTCAAGATCGTCTTGTCGGGGTCGTTTCGCTCTATGTTTCGAGGTTCGACAGCTTTGAAGACGAGCACATGCGCATAGTCGAGACGGCATCGAAGTTGGCGGCAGATGCAATAGAAAAAGCCCTCGAGCACGCAGAAACGCAGTTGCATGCGTTTACGGACACGATGACCGGACTTCCTAACGCAAGAGCGTTGATAGCTGAGTTTGCGAAAGAAGTGCAGCGGGCGGGCCGTAACGGAACGAGCTTTCAACTTCTTGTTATGGATCTGGACGGATTCAAAAAGGTGAACGATACGTTTGGACATAAACTAGGAGATTCGATGCTCCACGGAATCGGATGCGTTATTCGAGAACAGCTTAGGGAGTACGACTTTCTCGCGCGATATGGTGGCGATGAGTTTGTTGCAATTCTTCCCGAAACGGACCGAGAATTCGTGCGAGGATTGAGCCAGCGTATAGCGGATGCGGTGTCGGCGTACGAACTAGTAGATGATGATGGCGTGGCGGAGGTCGGAATAAGCATTGGATCGGCAAGTTATCCTTCTGCCGGCCAGACTTTTGACGAACTCATTGATGCTGCTGATCGTGAAATGTATCGAGCTAAGGAATTCAACCGATTAAGAGCGATCGGAGCTGAGCACTTGCTTGGGATCGGGCAAGCTGATGTAAATGTCAGTATATCCTCAATAGAGAATGATGATAAAACGAGAAACAAGAGCATTTCTCGCACGACCGAGCAAAGAGCGGCTTCCGTAACACCTATGATCTCATCCGATTCGGTTCAATAAACCACTCAAAACGCCTGGGAGAAGCGGAAGTGTAACTGCCCCTGCGGTAAACGAAACATGGCAGCCGGGCCGTTTCCTTGAGGGATGATAAACGAAGGGGGATTTAGGAGATATCCGTAATCGATCGCAAACTCGCCGCCAACGGGAGTTTTGAGCCTAAATCCCACACCAACCGTATGAGACCACAAAGCTCGAAGATTGCGCCGAAAGACATCGCTGTCCGGAACCGATTGTAGCTTGAAAATATCGCTCGGTCGCCGAAATACGTTTCCCCCGTCGTAGAAGGGAACCAACCGCACAGTCTTTGAGATCGGCACCCTGGCCTCTATATTAACTACAGCAAGTGCGTTTCCTCCGAAAGGTACGGTGAAGGGATCCAGAAACACCGATTCTCCATCCCTGTTTCTGAACTCGCCCTGCGGAACTACGACCACCCTTGGCCCCGCTGATTCAAAATCGAAACCTCGCAGTGTTGTTGAACCGCCGGCAAAAAAGCGTTCGCTGATCGGGAGGATTCCTTCGAGGTCCGGAAAGTCGTCCGATGAAAAACGTTCGCGTTTAGAGAACACGCTTGCAATGCCGATGATGCCGCGGGCAGCGATCGTAGTGTTTTTCAGCTGTGGAAAAGTGTAAAAAAAGTTATATGAAGCTTGAAATTTCTGAAAACCAATGTTTGCTCCAAGTGCTGGCAACGAGAGGTTGTACTCGGCCGTAAAGTAATCACCATTGGTAGGGTCGCTCGCGTTGTATCGGCACGGATCGCCGGGTTCTCCTCGTTGAATGATCTCGAGGATCGAATATTCAATGCCGCAACGCCTTCGCGTATCGCGCACAAAGGTAGCCCCGAAGCCGGAAATGCGTATCTTGTCATCCGGCTTCAAAAGATCACGGATCAGAAGACTGTCGATATTCGAAAGCCGCACATTTTCGAACCGATATTTGAGGAACAGGAGCGATCTGTCCTTAAGGCTTAGTGTCCGGTTCGTTTCCGCAGTGAATGTAAGACGGTCGAGCGTTGGGCTTCCGGCCGGCTGGCCAAATTCGTCTATCGGGTTGCCCTGATCGTCAAGCCTTTGCACTATCCCGAACGTGCCGCGATCAAATGCCGAGCGGAAGAACCGTGTCACCGTCGAATCTCGCTGATACTGGGCGGAGATCGTTAGCGGAGCAAACCTTCGCTCGCGATCAGGAAGAAAACGCGGATTGACGAAGTCTATCTGAAACAGTTGCCGCCTCTGGCTCCATCGGACGCTTGCTCCGCCCTGCCAAAGATTACCGAGCAGATTAAAGTGTCGGATATCCGCAAAACCGCTCCAGCCGACATCGGTAGAAAAGCCACCGCCGTATTGCAGCAAACGCGGCTTTTGTTCCTGAACCTCGACGACCACATCTGCAAGCCTGTCGCCCGCGGGGGTATTACCTGCCGGGCGAGTCTTGATCGCGGCTCTTTCGAACGCGTCGGTCGAGTATAAAATCTGTTCGCTCGCGTAAACATCCGCAGATCTCAACAGTTCACCGTTCTCGATGGAGATAGCCCTCTCGATTGCGCTTGTTTTGGTTAACTGGTTTCCTACGACGAGGATGCGATTGACATAAACGGGCCGGCCCTCGTTTTGGATGTTGTAGATAAGCTTGTAACGCGGCGACCCAGTATCCGGGTCAGCGGGCAATTCGTCAAAGGAAAAATTTACGCTCGCATCATAGTAACCGCGTTCGGAATAAAAGGTCGCGAGAGCCCGTTGGCCATTTCGAACGCGTGCGATCGAAATGTTCCGGCCGGCAATATTGGGGAGTACTTGTAGTAATTGGTCGTTCGAAAATGCCGAGTTTCCCCTGATCTCGACGTCTGTGATCAAGGTCGGTACTCCTTCGTCCACTACGAACGTAATGATCAGATTCTCACCGTCGAGTGAGACGCCCTGGTTCACGCGGACCTCGGCATTCCGGTAACCGAGTTCGCGGAGGATCGATCGGATGGCCGCGGCGTCATTTTCAAGAAGCCGCTGACTCGTATAACCGCGTCCGTATCCGAAAAGCGGTATTACACCAAAGACATTGGCCTCCTGCGACTCAAGGATCGTACGAATCTCTTCGATATCTAAAAGGCTGGTTCCTCTGAGCCTTATATCAACAAGTTTGAGCCGCCGGTTGAGGTCCACCAAATACCTGATATTGACCTTTCGTCCTGCAAGTTCCGCACTGTTAAGTGCTGAGCAAATAAACTCGGACTCGGCCGGCATCACGTCAGCGGGCGGGACGATCGGCGGATCGACCGAGCAAACAGATCGCACATTGGCGAAAAAATAGCCGCGTTCCTGAAAGTGATTTTCGAGTCTGCGTTCGCCTTCAACTATCGCTGCGTAATCGATAGTACCTTCCCGTTTGACCGGCAGCAGCCGTCGCTGGGTCCCTTTACCTACGCTCGCCGCCTCCGAGACGACCTCTACCTCGACTTCAGGGCCTGCCGAACCACGGATCTCGACGGAGATCCTATTGGACTCACTGTCATAGATCAGACGCGGCTCATTGATACTCGGTGCCAGGAATCCTTGGCTGCGAAGATTCGTGCGAAGTCGCTCGACGTCATCGACAAGCCGTTGTCGCGAATATTCCGCTCCTGCCTTCAGACGAAACCCGCGGAGGAGTTCCTCGTTTTCTGCTCCTTGAATATCGACGATCATGTCGTCGATCATTGCCCTTTGACCAGTAGTGACACGGAATCGTATCGCGACCTCATTGTTCGCCTGGAGAGGGATCTGTTCGTAGGTTGCCTCTGCTCGATAGAACCCTCGCTCACGTAGATACTCGATCAACAGGTCCGCGTTAGATTGCAGCGTTCGCTCGCTTACGGTCGCTCCGGGGTCAAGCAGGTTCAGTCGCAAAAGCAGTTCCTGCTCAGTAACGCCCGAGGCTTCGCCATCGGTGACGGTTACGGTTACACGGCGTGCCACCGTCTTTCGCTTGATCCGGAACGCGATCTCAAGCCTATCTGGTCCCGTTGGTCGGGCTTCTGCGGCGACGGTTTCAGCCAGGCCTGTATCGAAGATCGCACTGATCGCGTCGCGGACTCGCACCGCTGAATAAGTTGCTCCTAGAGCACTGGCGGCAAGTAGTCGGTACCTCTCTAAATCCGAAGTGTCGCCGGCAAGCTCCTCGAAAATGATTACGACGCCGTCGATCCGGCGTCCATCCAGGTCAGTTTGGGCAAATGACCCAACACAAAACAAGGAAAAGACGATGAAACAGAGAGCCACCCAGCGCAATGCGCGGAGTTGGACGAAGCTCAGGATTGCCGACGCCGACGATCTCTCGTTCAAAACCTCCTCCTGAATCTGACCTCAAAACTGAAATTATCCCTATTTTGTGTGACGTTACTCAGGGATCGCTGTTCGTATTGAGCGACGAAAGAAAGCCGGTCAGATACACGGTATTCGAACGCGATCACCTGATTCTGATTCTGTGAGAGATTGGTAGCATAGGTGACACGGAGGTTGTTGTTGATCTGCCTTCCAACGGTCAGACGCGCCGAAGGATCCAGGCGTTCCCCGGAAATGATCGGGTCGATCTCAAAAACATTCAACCCGAATAGCCGGTCAGTTGCCCGCCGTGCGGGGTTATTAATGATCGAATCCGTCAGAACCTCTGCTGCCGTGTTCAAGCCGGTAGATGCAAGCGTCGGGATTCCTGTGGACGTATTTGAAAGACTGCCCGTTGTGATCAGAGAGATCACGTCCTGCTCCGGCAGGGCCGGGTTTGATCGGACCGAAGCCGTCAGGGATGCAGTGTCCGTCAAAGGGCCGGAGAGATTAACGAATACCTGATAGCCATTGATCTCCGATTCAGCTTGAAGAAAGATCACCGGATCGATGTTCGTGTCGGGCGGAAACTCGAGTACCCCGCGTTGAACAATATAGCGGTCATTGCGAAAGAAGACGGTTCCGCTGGTCGATGTGATCCGACCGGCAAGCCGGGGATTATCAGTTGTTCCGGTAAGCTGAAGCGAAACAGAGGCAGTAAGATCCGCGATATTATTTCGTACGATAAGAGCGTCCCTGCCCGTGATGTTCAGATTGAACCTTGGAGCCAGCCCCGATGATGAGCCGCCGCCTCCAAGAGAGCCTTCACGCCGAGCACCGATAACGTTCGCGAGTTCGATGTCCCGGCTATAAACGCTCCGCCTCGCGAGGATGCTACCGGAAATGACGTTGAGCAACTCCGTCCCGACACGCGAACCCGAGAAATCTAGCCGAGCATCTCCGGTAGTTACGAAATTCTCAGGGAGCGGTACTGTAACGTTCGAACCCGTAAGTGATACTCGATAGTTTTGAACGGTGAGATTATCGCCAAACAAGATGCCACCGCTTGCCGAAAAGGAACCGCCGCCCAAATAACCTGAGACGCGTTCGAATTGTGCCTGATCGGCCGTGAACCTAACGGTTCCGGCGATCCTGTCCGCCGACAGCCTGCTTGAGCCAATGAAGGTTGCTAAGGCAGCATTCGAGAGTTGGGCAGTGCCGTTGATCCTCGCAGTTCGGTTTACACCGACAAGCCGGACAGAAACATCGGCCATTCCGCCAAAGAACGTATCTGCCTTGGCGATCTCGGGGAAAACATTGAGAAGGCTTAGGTTGAGCCTGCCATCTATCGAAAGGTTGTTCATCTCGCTGTCAGACAGGGCTTTAGTTCCGGCGACAACGAGGTTTGATCCGCCGCCAGCGAACTTAGCACTCTCAAATGTTATCTCCGACGGTGAGAAGCGCACGACGACCGGCTCAAGTGCAGCTAGCGGCGATTCCTGGATCTGAAGGGTCAGTTGCGAGAAATTTGCAACGCCAGAAAGGTTCGCCGTGCTAAAAACTCTTTCACCGGCATCGTTAGCAACGAACAGGGGGCCGCCAAATTCGACCTTTCCGGTACCATTCCCGCCGATCGAATAACCCTTCAGCTGCGGGATCAAAGCGAAGAACGGCCTTAACGGACTTTGGTCAAGCGAATGCTCGACGCGTAGAGGTAATTCCGGCCGGCTGAGATCAACGCTCGCAAGAAAGATCTGCGGGCGTCCTTCAAGTTCCGTTGTCAGGTTCGCATACAGCATCTGGTCTGACGTTGAACCGTTGAACCGGGTATCGCCGAAAGGATTCTCGTTTATGACAATGCCCGATCCGCGGCCTTCAAACGTGAGCTGGATCGAACTGGTTTGTTCAAGATTTCCCGAGCCCATGGCCGAAAAATCTACGGTTCCGATTGCCACCGGAAGTGATTCGCTTGCCGGCAGTAAGGCGAGCAAAAGCGGAACAGGGACTTTGCTGCCTTTGAGTTCGCCGCTGAAATTCTTTGTTGCACGGTCGTATGAACCGGTAAATGTTGCCCGTCCGCCGTCTGCCTCGACCGAGGCCGAGTCGATATTGACCACTGTCCCTTCGAACTTGGCAGCGGCCCGAAGTTCGTCGAACGGCTGTCCGTTAAGCGTACCCTGTCTCGAGACAATATATATCGTTCCCTGCGACTCGTTCGGAAGCCCCCGCAGCTCGATCGTGCCGGACGTATTCCCGCGAAGTCCTTGCAGCGACGCTGGGAGTTCGATCGGGATCGCCGTCAGAAGACGCCCCGCACTAATGTTGTTGAGGGTGGCTGTAACCGATGTATTGTTGATGCCGGCCGCAGGTATCGCGACCGCAAACTCCATCTGTCCGCCTTCGACCTCGAGCAGCTTGCCGTTCGAAACAAAAATGCCCCTTGATGAAAAATCTAGTTCAGCGGAAACGCGTCCTAGTTCCTGTTCACGAAGCGAGATCGACCCAAGTGACAGGTTGCCTTTGAATTCCGGTTCGGAGAGGCTTCCGGTGACTCTTCCGTCGAATGTCAGATCATCGCGGAGGACGACCCTGTATGCATCCAGTTGCTCTGTAAGGCCGGGAGAAACATCAAGGATTCGGATCATCCTTTCAGCCTCGGAAGCATCCGAAGAGCGAAGCGCAAGTTCAAGATCGGAGTTCGTTCCAAGAAGATCAAATTTCCCCGACGCAATTAGCTCGCTTTTTTCGGTGGCGAGTTTCGCATTCTCAACGTTCAGAAGCCCGTCGGCCGCATTGATCCTTATGGAACCGTTAAGCGGAAACCGTCCGTCCGCATCATTCCCGGCCGAAGCCGCAATGTTCGCATTTATCTCACCCGTCGCCGTTCGGATATCCGTTCCCCTGAACGAAATGTCGGCCCGTCCGGTCGTTTCGCCTTGGATCGGTAAGATACGTCCGGCACCGAGGGCGATCAATTTCGAGATATCGAGAGAACTAAAGTCTGCGTTGATTGTTGATTCCGATCGGGAGGTCAGCGCAATTCTTGCCTCGCCCCGGACTTCTCCATCCATTACCTGGGCAACAAGTTCGTTGAGCTCGGCCCGGTCGTTGGTTATAACTACTCTTGAGCGGGCCGAACCAAGGTTGATGCTCCCTAGGAATCCGCCGCCGATACTCATATCCGCTGTCGCACGGTATCGGCCCGAAGGTTCGAGAACATAGACCGGCTTTGCGGCAACGACATTTTCGATAGTTCCGCCCTCCGGAAATGCCCCGCCTTTTGAGAGTGTCACGTTGCCGGCATCGATATCTTCGGAACGGGCCTCGATGCGTCCTTCTCTAATCGTCAGTCGGACACCTGCGATGTTAAGGCTGCCGAGTGTCGCGCTGCCCGCTTCGACGCGGGCAACCCTCAAACGATCAGAATAGATCAACGTATCGGGGCCGACGTCGCGAAGCGTGACCGTATCCGCCCGGAGTCCTTCGATACGATTACCACCCGAATCCAGGCGCTCTGCCGTGAGGTCGCGAATCGAAAGCTCGGTTGACGATGGAAGGTCCTTGAAAGCAAAATCCCGGGCTTTCAAATTTCTCAGGCGGGAGTCGCCAACGGAAGCATCGTTTGCTTCAAGGCCATCGATATCGACCGTCGTTGTCTGTGCTGAATCCTTAACGCGTATGTTTCGTCCCTTGATGCCACTGATCCGATACTCGTCCGTCTGAAACGAAGCTGCCTGTGCGGACGGAGCGGAAAGCGTTGTTGTTCCGTCATCTACTGAAAGTCTAAGGTTTTGCGTTCGAAGATCGCCGAAGCGGGTATCGGCGACCGAGAAAAGCTGTGCTCGTCCGTTTCCGGCGGTAGCAACGAGTTGTCTGTCCCTCAGTTCGGCAACAGCGTCTGAAACAAAGAGCCCGCCAAGCGAAAGCGATTTCGACTTTGCAGCAATAGCCTGCAATTCACCGACCCACCGAAAATCAGTTCCGGTTCCCATCACATTTCCTGCAATTCTGGGAAACTCGATCCTAAAATCCTCAAAGGTAAAAAGCTCGGCAACGGCACGGCCATTGGCTTCGTACTGCGAGTTCGTTCCTTCGACCGTCGCGGCCACCTCGATGCCCCGCAGGTAAACGCCGTCTGCGGCCAACGCGTCTGATGTAGCGGTTCCCTCAAGACGGTAATCAGTACCTGTACCTACAACTTTTCCTTTGAAATTTCCGACGCCTCTCAAGCTTGTTCCGAGAGGAAAGATCGTTGAAGTTTGGGTCAGGTCGAGCGAGGATTCAATGCTCAGTTCGTAGGTGAATTTCTGCCAGTCCGTGAGCCGCCCGCTCAGAATCGAGTAACCGATCGGAGTGTCAATACGAAGTTCACTGATATCCGCGAACTCCGGGTCGGCGACCCCCTTCGCCCGAATACCGATGTTCTCCAACCGGCCGCCGTCATAGGTGAAAAAGGAATCAGTGGACTCCATTTCAAATCGGAATCGAGACGGGCGGTCGAGCAATTGCTCTTGTTCAGGTGTGATACTAACCGTTAAATTCCTTGCGTCCGCATCGATCTTTCGCGATACATCGTTAAAGTGGATCACGGAATCCAGAAGCAGAAACTTGATCGAATCGTACTTGAAGCTGAGTCTCGACTCTCGTTCGTCAGAAACGAGGTTGGCGAAGTTTGATCGCCCGTTCTCGTCGAACCTGACCCAGACCTCTGCCCCGTAGATCTCGGTTGAATCAACTGAGATTTCGCGGGTCGTTTGCCACGCAAACAGGTCAAGAACCGTTAATCCTAAACGCCCATCTCGGACGAAAAACAACTTTTCTCCCGAAATACGGTCGTTAAATGTCGCGTTTTTCAGCTCAAGCTCAAGGGGGGAAATATTTAGCCGAAACACATCGGCATCAAAAACGATGCCCATATATTCCATTTTCTCTCGAAACTGGTTCTTGACGACCGAATCAACGGCTCCTGATCTGAACAAAACAACACTAAAAATGCCCAAGAGCAAGACGAAAACGCCCACCGCGATCAAAACTGATCGTAGTCTCCTCCTGGCGAAGAATTTCCTCTTCACCGGAGATTCGGCGGCGGCCGGCAAGGCCGGTTCGTGCGGAGTGTCAAGTTCCTCAGGCATTCTTGCAGCCAAAAGACGACCATGGCCTATTGCAGGCTGACCGTCTCAACTATCTCAAGGCCAAAGGCCTCAAGAGCATTGATCTTTGGGGGATGGTTGGACAAAAGCCGTATCTTTTTGATCCCAAGATCCTTCAGTATTTGGGCACCGATACCATAATCGTGGATCTTTCCGTAGCCAGTTTCGCGTTTTGCGGTCTGAAAATCAACACCTTTTTCCTGCATTACGGCATAGGTGCGGAGCTGATTGACCAGGTCAAGGTGATTTTCACGCTGCCGTAGGTAAATGATCGCTCCGCGGCCTTCATCGGCAATCTTTTGAAGTGACATGTTTATTGCCGGGGCCGCTTCGCCTAGCATGCATCCGAACATTGCAAAGGTCACATTCTCCGTTTGGACGCGAACGAGGATAGGTTCGGTTGTATTAGAAACTTCACCAAGCGTTAGACCTACATGCGTTTCGCCGTTGATCAAATTCTCAAAGATCACTGCCTCGAACTCACCAAATGCCGTTGGCAAAGGTGTCGATACTATTCGCCTGATAAGCGGTTCCCTTTCTACCCGATAACGAACCAGATCAGCGACCGAAACTATCTTCAGGCCATGGTGCTCAGCGAAGCGCTCAAGCTCGGGCAGCCGCGCCATCGTGCCGTCGTCGTTCATTATTTCGCATATGACTGCCGAAGGGTTGAGTCCGGCTATCCTCGCAATATCGACGCTGGCTTCCGTTTGTCCAACCCGAACGAGGACGCCGCCTCGTTTAGCGCGAAGCGGAAAGACGTGTCCCGGTCGGGCGAGATCAGAGGGCCGGGTGTTCGGATCGACTGCCGTGAGTATCGTTTTTGCTCGATCCGCCGCAGAAATACCTGTTGTTACACCCTCCTTTGCCTCTATCGATATCGTAAAAGCGGTGCCCATGCTCGAGGTGTTGTCCGCTGCCTGCGGGGTCAGGTTCAGTTCGTCGCAGCGTTCTTCTGTCAACGGAAGACAGATCAGCCCGCGGCCATGGGTGGCCATAAAGTTGATTATCTCCGGCGTAACTTTTTCGGCCGCACAAACAAGATCGCCCTCGTTCTCACGATCCTCATCGTCAACGATGATGATCATTCGACCGTCTCTAATATCATTTGCCGCTTCCTCGATGGTGCTTAGTGGCATTAAGTCTTTCCTGAACTGGTTTCTAGCATCAAACCTGAATTTTATCGAATGTTAAGTGCCATTGCTAACTTAACTGCCGGTTAACAATTGGACGAACTAGATTTACAATCGAACGATGCCGCTTGCGCTAAAGATTGCCTTTCGATTCCTAAGTCTCAGACGGGGCGGCCTTGGCCGCTTCACCGCGATCGCGGCGGCGTCGATGGTTGCGATCGGTGTTTTCGCCTTTCTACTCACAGACACTCTTTCGAACGCGTTCGAAACTTCGCTAATAACATCCCTGATCCGCTCGGAACCGCATCTCGTGATCGTTCCTAAAGTCGATGCGGAAAAGATTGACCTCGCGAATCTCATCAAAAATTCATCAGATGTAGGCAGTGTAGCGGGAGTCCGGCCGGCAGCCGCGACGCACGCATTGATGTCGGCCAATGGAATCTCGAAGGTTGTTTTGATCAGGTCTTTCGAAACAGAAAGTGCCGGTCTTGTTCTTGGTGATCTTCTGGCAGAAGATCTGAGAGTTTCTGCCGGTGACGAAGCCGAGCTCGTCGTACAAGTTAGGGACGGAAACCCGCGTAAGGTACGAACCCGTGTCGGTCGAACCGAAACGACCGGGCTCTACGAAGACGACTCAACAGTCGTGCGTGTGACGCCGACCGAGTATGCTGCAATTGTTGGAGATGAGATATTTACACCTGAATATGTCGAAGTGTTCTTGGACGACCCGATGACCGCTGACATTGTCGCCGCCCGGATCGAATCTGTTGCCGGCGACGGCATCAAAGCTCTTACGTGGAAAGGGGCAAATTTCAAAATCTTCGAATCGCTGCGAGCCGCGGAAAGCTTTTCCGCGATGATCGTTTTACTTTTCGCGGCATTCGGAATGTTGGCGTTGGCCATTACAGCAGCTGTTCTTGTTCGCGAGCGCACCGGCGATATTGCGATTTTCCGGATTTTGGGAATGCGGCGCGGAACGATAGTCTCTATCGTTGCCCTGCATGTGGCGGCGATCGCCGCAGCAGGGTCACTGTTTGGAGTCGCGATCTTTGTTTTGATGATTCTTACTCTCGACCCCCAACATTATCTGTCCTCAATAATAGGAGTTGGTTTGCCGGTCAGGTCTTTAAGTATCAGGCTAAGTGCGATTGAGCCCATTTTGGCCGTAGCGTCCGCAGTGGTCTCGGCGGTATTTTCCGGCCTATTGCCCGCGTTGAGAGCGTCCCGGATCAAGCCACTTGCCGGTTTGCGTCAGTCTTGAGTCAGTTTCAGCGTCTATCCGATCGTGGAATTCATAATGGACAAAGAAAACCAAGACCGCACAGATGGCCGTTTCGCCAACCCCGTCCTTCATATAATTTTCTTCTTGTCGGGTATCGGAACAGTACTCATCGGTCAGGTTCTCCCATATTTCGAACGCACATTCTCCCTTTCTGATGGCCAATTGGCTCTCTTTTTTCCGGCGCAGTTCGCAGGTTCTATCCTCGGAACTCTTATTTCGGGCGTCTTCGGACGGCGGTCGAGGCTTAAACATGCGACTGTTATTGGCGCCGGAGCAATGACTGGGGGAATCCTTTTTATGAATTCGGGCGATCTCTCGCTCGTGCTTCTCGGCTTTTGCTTGAATGGCATCGGCATCGGTTTGACGCTTCCGGCCATTAATCTTCTGGTGCTTGAGATGAATTTGCACAGAACAGCCGCTGCTCTGAGTTTGCTCAATTTCTATTGGGGAGCTGGAGCTATTGTCACAAAGCCTTTCGTTGACCTTACGTCAACTGTTTCAGCAGGTCTTCTTTACACTACCCTCCTGCTCGCAATACCGCTCGCGATCGGTGCCGTGCTTTTGTCCGTGATCCCGACCCCATCTAAAGAAAATAGTCCGCCGGAATCGGCCGCTTTGGTTAGCACCGGCCTTTGGGCGATGCCGCTTGCCTGGGCGATCGCTGCCTTCCATTTTGTCCATGTGGGCTTCGAGAGTGGTATGGGCGGCTGGATCACAACCTATTCGGAACGCGTTGCTGGAGATCCGGTCACGAATCTGTTGTCTCCCACATTCTTGTACTTTCTTTTTTTCGTTCTCGGCAGGGCATTCGGACCTATCCTTTTCCGCTACTTCAACGAGAATCGGGCGATCATTCTCGGCCTCATTCTGGTTCTAATTGGGCTTGTAATTGCGCTTTCGGCGTCGAGCATCGGCCAACTCAGCGTTGGTTCTATCATCACCGGGATCGGAACTTCTTGGATCTTCCCGACCAACGTCTCGCGGTTCTACAATTCATTCGGCCCGGAGGCTGCTCGGAGGGCAACGCCCCTTTTCATTTGTGGCACGATAGGAGCAACCGCAGTGACCTGGGGAATCGGGGCAGTCTCTTCATTAACAGGCGACCTTAGCTACGGTATGCTTGTACTTGTTGCAGCTGCCCTCTTGTTGTTCGTGTTACAGATCATTATCGTACTGGTTGCCAATGCACGACGAAAGAACTAGAAGTTCATAGTTCTCAGATACTCACGAAACGGCATCCCAAGGTCTTCACGTTTCAGTGCATATTCTACCGTTGCGATCAGAAAGCCAAGCTTATCGCCGGCATCGTGACGCGTGCCCTGAAGTTTGACGGCATAAAAGGGCCGTTCTTTTAGCAAAATCCTCATTGCATCGGTGATCTGAATCTCACCTCCGGAACCCGGGGTCGTTTTTTCGATCGCTTCAAAGATGTCCGGCGTGAATATATATCGACCGATTATTGCGAGGTCTGACGGGGCATCTGCGAAGGCCGGTTTTTCGACCATATCCTTGATCCTGAAAACACCCGGCTCGACCTCGTCTGCGTCTATTACCCCAAACCGCGATATCGCTTCGCCCTCAACCTGCATGGTTGCGATCACGGGAGCGTCGTATTTTTCATAGACATCGATCATCTGCCTTAAAGCGGGACGTTCGGCATCAACCATGTCATCAGCGAGCAATGCGGCAAATGGCTCGGAGCCTACGAAATCCTTTGCCTGATAGATCGCATGCCCAAGACCGAGTGCCTGTTTCTGCCTTGTGTAGCTGATCTTTGCGATGTCGGAGATCGCTCGAACCTGCTCGAACATTTCGGTCTTTCCTTTTTCTTTCAGCAACTGCTCGAGTTCGAACGAGATATCGAAATGATTCTCGATCGCACTCTTGTCGCGGCCCGTGATGATCAGCAAAGACTCGCACCCGGAGGCAACGGCCTCTTCAACCGAATATTGGATCAGCGGCTTGTCAACCAAAGGCAGCATCTCTTTCGGGGACGCCTTTGTTGCAGGAAGAAACCGCGTGCCGAGGCCGGCTGCCGGGAAAACTGCTTTACGAATTGTTTGAGCCATAAAAAGATTGCTAAATTAGGAATTCGCGCTACGAAAGCAAACCTGAATTTTAGGTTTTTTCGGTAAGCGAAACAAACCGGAACATATTGACAGATCCTATGCTTGACCTTAATTTCGTCAGAGAGCATCTGGCTGAGGTAAAACTCGCACTTGAAAGCCGCAATTTTCCGATCGGCGCATTGGACCGTTTTTCCGAACTCGACGTTGAGCGTCGGAAACTGATCAGCGAATCGGACTCGATAAACCAGCAGCGCAACGCCGCGAGCAAAGAGATCGGTGAACTGATGAAATCCGGCAAGCTGGACGAGGCAGAATCGAAGAAAGCGGAGGTCGCCGGGCTTAAAGATAGGCATGCCGAGCTTGAACAAAAGCGGGAGTCTGCCGAAGCCGCAATGCGCGATCTCCTTGCCGGCTTGCCTAACATCCCGTCCGCAGACGTTCCGGTCGGGGCCGACGAATCCGCCAATGTCGAGATTCGGAAGTGGGGCGAGGTGCCCGCGTTCGACTTTGAGGTAAAGGATCACGTTGATCTCGGTGAATCGCTTGGAATTCTGGATTTTGAACGGGCCACCAAGATAACGGGCTCGCGATTTGCCATAATCAACGGGGCAGGAGCAAGGCTTTCGCGTGCGTTGGTCAACTTCATGCTCGATGTCCACACACTTGAGCATGGTTATACCGAGACGATGCCGCCCTTCATGGTCAATCGAACATCGCTCTTCGGCACCAACCAACTCCCGAAGTTTGAAGAGGATCTCTTTCACATCAAGGACGAACGCGGTTTCGCGCTTATCCCGACCGCAGAGGTGCCGGTTACGAACTATTACGCCGAAGAGATACTCGAAGCCACCGAGCTTCCGAAGTATTTCACTGCTTACACTCCGTGCTTCCGGAGCGAGGCGGGCAGCTATGGCCGCGATACACGGGGCCTTATTCGGCAGCACCAATTTGAGAAGGTCGAGCTGGTAAAGCTCTGCTTGCCGGAGGCCTCCGAAGCGGAACACGAGAAGCTGACCGAGAATGCCGAACGGATCCTCCAGTTGCTGAAACTTCCGTATAGAACTGTCGTCCTCTCGACCGGCGATATGGGATTTGGGGCGCAGAAAACCTATGACATCGAGGTTTGGGTGCCGTCTCAAAACACTTACCGGGAGATCTCGAGTTGCTCGAACTGCGGGGATTTTCAAGCTCGCAGAATGAATCTTCGTTTTCGTCGGGCTGGGGGAGGAAAGCCCGAATTTGCACACACTCTGAACGGCAGCGGGCTTGCGGTCGGCCGGACCTGGTTGGCCGTGCTTGAGAACTACCAGCAGGCCGATGGTTCGGTCGCGATCCCGGAAGTTCTGCGGCCATATATGCAAGGTGCCGAGAGGATGGCTGCAAAGGAGTGAACCTGCAGGCGATCTGCTCATTTTCTGATTGACCTCGAAGCGTTTTGTAATCACAATGTAATTATGAAGGCTCAAATCATTCAAATCGGAAACTCCCAGGGCATCCGAATCCCCAAAATGATGCTTGAGGAGACCGGCATTTCAGGCGAGGTCGATCTCCAGATAATGCCCGATGGGATACTTATCCGAAAGACGCGCAAACCGCGTGGCGATTGGGACGCGGTCTTTGGCAGATTTGCCGAGTCTGACGACGAGCTTTCGGAAGATATCAACACGCCTGGCGATTTTGAGCGAAAGGAGTGGCAATGGTAAAGCGATTTGAGGTTTACCTGATCAATCTCGACGACGAGGTCTCGGACGACCCCAAGAATTCGCGTCCCGGCGTTGTGATCTCCCCGGATGAGATCAACCGCAACCTTGGGCACGTGCTCATCGCTCCGATCGCTTCGACCACCGCGAAACTGCCGACGCGGATCGCGACCGAATTCCTTAACTCCGACCGCCAGATCGTGCTCGACCAAATGCGGACGGTCGATAAGGCACGGCTCGTGAAGCGGATCGGGGAGATCGACGGACGATCGAAGGACCAGGTGACCGAGATCCTGCAAGAGATGTTTGCCGAATGAGCGGCCTTAACCACTTTTGATGCATTGTCAGGCGAGTTGTTATGAGCGGTTCGCCTGACCGTTGGTTGATGCAGACTTGAATTGTCCCTAGCGAGGCGTAATTCGCCCCTGCCTGAACAGGAAAATCGTGGGAGCTTTAGTGTACTTAGGGCAATCAAAGTTGACGCCAAGCAATGACAGTTAGGGTGTTCGTCCCCGAATCTTTTCCACTTTCAGTCGCGCTGAAGTCTATTTCTATGCCATTCCCTGCGATTCCGCTCTTCGGAACAGATGGCTCAATGCGCATTGAATACTTTTCAGGAACCTTCGTAAGATTGAAAGTGTAGGAGATCGGCGGTAAACCTTCAGCGAATGATCTTTCGACCCGTTGCTTTAAGTCATCCTTATATTGCATTAGGGCACTGCCGGTTCCTAGATGAGACTCCACGTCATCAATGTTCAAATCAATCGAAGCCAGATTCACAATGCCCTCCTGGTACCCAGCTGGCGGCAGGCGTCTAAGCGTAACTAGCACGACAGCTAGATTCGGATCAGTCTTTCCGACCTCACGAATGATTGAATCCGATATTTCGATCTTGATCTTATTCTTTTCAAGTGATCGTAACCCCTCTGGGCAGAATTCGCCGGTACAAGTACAGGGATTCACAAGCGTACACTGCAAAGCATCGGTTATACACCCCTCACCGCCTTGCCCTGCCGACATACACATCCATCCGGGTGGCGGAGGTACGCATTTTACACATTGAGCCTGAGCTGAACCGGGAGAAAGACAAACAATGATCGCTAACAATACAAAAGTGAGAAAGGCAACATTTGACCTCATTTTTTTTACCTCCTTAAGAACAACCGAAACCAAAAAAAAAACGTGCTACAACCGGTTCTATTCAACCGATAATTAGAACGCAACGATGCCAAACTTTCGAAATATTAAGCGAAGTAGTTTGCAATGTCAACATTTTTTGAATTGAGTTTGAAACCGTCATTGGTCAGGTTCACATTGTGTATCTCCGGCCGTTCAAAGGTCTCCGTTCGTCAAACGCATCTTTGCTTTTTCCCACAGGGAATCCATCTCTTCCAGATCTGACGTTTCAATCGACCTGTTATTTTTTTTCAATTCCTCCTCTATGTAAAGAAATCGCTTCCGAAACTTTCGGTTCGTTCTCTTCAATGCGGTCTCCGGCTCGACATCGAGCCGCCGGGCGAGATTTACGATCACGAAGAGCAGGTCGCCGATCTCTTCTTCGATATTCTCGCGGTCGGCGGAGCTTATCGCCGCTCGAAGTTCGCCTATCTCTTCCTCGGCCTTTTCGATTATCTGGTCTGCCTCCGGCCAATCGAAGCCGACCTTTGCCGCCTTTCTGGTCAGCTTGAGTGCTTCGAGCAAAGCCGGAAAGTGGACCGGCACCTCATCGAGGATCGATTCCTTTATCTTCTCAGCCTTGCCCGAGGCCTTGCGTTCATTCGCCTTTAATTCGTCCCAGTTATTCAGAACATCGCTCGTCGTTTTGAGATTTGCGTCGCCAAAGACATGCGGGTGGCGAAGAACGAGCTTCTTCGCGACGCCCTCGGCGACATCTTCGATTGTAAATTCGCCGCGTTCCTTCCCGATCGTTGAGTGGAAGACGACCTGAAGCAAAAGGTCGCCGAGTTCTTCTTTGAGGTGCTCGGTGTCGCCGGTCTCTTCGGCGTGCTGGATCGCGTCAAATGTCTCATAAGCTTCTTCAAGCAAGTACTGCGAAAGCGACGCGTAGGTCTGCTCCGCATCCCAAGGACAGCCGCCGGGTGCCCGTAGCCGCTCCATTACTCCTACAAGTTCATCGAATTTTTCCGACATACCACTATTTAAGTTTAGGACCGGCCGGATGTCTAGGAAGTGACGGTTGCGGCGGCCGCCCCGGATCGCACTTCGACCCGCACTCGCGGGAATGTTCTTTCTGAACTTTCGGGTAGAAAATCGTAGATGGTAAAATTTTCTCCAAGAAGAGAAGCCATGATCGGACACGAAGAAAATCAAGAAGAGGTCACTTTCAAGGTGACCGACCGTCGAAAGTTCAACCCGGACGGTTCGCTTAAGGATGGCGTTGAAATCGAGCCGGAAGCGCCCAAGGCTGCCGCCCCGCCGCCCGAACCCAAGCCCGAGCCGGCGTTCGCTGCAAAGGTGGATGAGCCGGTCGTGGCTGCTATCGACGGGGCCGAGGGGGACGGCGAGGACGACATACCCGGTGCGGATGATCCGGCGAGCTTCGTCAATTTTCTCTCGACCCTTGCGACCAACGCGGCTGCGGCTCTCGGTGCTGTCCCGCATCCGGCGACCGGGCAGCGTTCGCTCGACCTCGATACCGGCAAATACTGGCTCGATGTCCTGGCCATGATCCGCGATAAGACTAAGGGCAATCTTCACCAGCAGGAAGCTCGGCTGCTCGAGGGGCTTCTCGCCGATCTCAGGATGCAGTATGTGACGATGGTCCGGGCTACCGAGGAGAAACTCAAAGCTCAAGCTGCGAAAAAGTTTTCCGGCGCGGATATTCTCGGAAAGAAATAGTTGAAACGCAGCGGCCGCAAGGATCGAAGCGATCATTGAAACCTCTGCGGACCTTGCGGCATCCGCATCAAGACCCTCATGCGACTTACCTTCCTCGGCACCGGCACCTCGACAGGCGTACCCTCGATCGCCTGCGACTGCGAGACGTGTCTCTCCGATGACCCGCGGGACAAGCGGCTCCGCGTTTCGATCCTCGTCGAGCACAAGGGAAAGTCGATCCTCGTCGATACCTCGTCGGACTTTCGCCAACAGGCTCTTCGGGCAAATATCCGCCAGCTCGACGCGGTGCTGATCACTCATTGCCACGTCGATCACGTCTTCGGGCTTGATGACATCCGGCCGCTCAACTTTCGCTACGGGGCAATGCCGATCTTTGCCAATGAGATCGCCTGGACCGACCTTCGCCGGATCTTTCAGTACATATTTGAGCCGACCCATCTCGGCGGCGGGCTTCCGCAGCTCATCCCGCACACCGTCTTTCCCGGTTCGCCCTTTTGCATCGGCGAGGTCGAGGTGACGCCGCTTGAGGTCATCCACGGCAAGCTGCCGGTGATCGCCTATCGCTTTAACGATTTTGCCTATGCGACCGACCTCAAGACCATTCCGCAGGAGTCGCTCGATAGGCTCCGCGGCCTCGACGTGCTGGTGCTCGACTGCGTCCGTATCAAGCCGCACACGACGCATCTGAACCTTGAGGAAGCTCTCGCCTACATCGAAAAACTCAAGCCGCGGAAGGCCTTCCTTACCCACCTGAACCACGACATCCTCCACGCCCGCGAGTCGCGAACGCTTCCAGACAATGTCGAACTCGCCTACGACGGCCTCATTATCAGCGATGAGCCGGATGAGGTTTGAGCATCCTTGCCCACCCGCCACGTATTGGTCAATCTTCGATTCGAGGTGTTTCATTTTTTATAAAGGACATATGTTTCTGAAACAGTTGAAACGAATGAAAGAAATGAAATGCCTGAAACACTTGAAACGCCTGAAACGCCCGGGAGTTTTGAGTCCCGGCTTTCGAGAATTCCAAATCCAGATTTGGAATATCGCATTGGATGATAAGCCCTTGCTGACGCGCGGGCTTCCGCATCCGCATTCCACATTCCGATTTCCGCAATTGGGCGTTTTCTGTTTTTTTCGGGCATCGCGCGTTCGCGGAAACGCC
>ERZ761602.1494-NODE-1494-length-42025-cov-8.134596_pt1 | contig 42025 bp, 49 predicted proteins | sample MGYA00512165_ERZ761602 | MGnify/ENA primary metagenome ERZ761602 (study PRJEB28899, sample SAMN02445085) | bioreactor sludge metagenome | biome: EBPR sludge; isolation source: Thorneside wastewater treatment plant | place: Australia: Brisbane, Thorneside...
CACGCTCGTGGAGGGCGCCCTCGAGGGCCCGCGCTTCTTCGAGGCGCCCCACCACATCGCGTACTGGGGCTTCGCGATCGCGATCGGCCTCGCGCAGTCCGCACGCCTGCGCTCGGCCGCGCCCTGGGCGCGATTCGCCGCCACGCTCGCCGAGAACGCGCTTCGCGCGGCCATCGTCCTCGTGATGTACGCGCTCTTCGAGGCGCTGGACCAGCCCGCGAAAGCGAGCCTCGCGGCCTTCATGGCCGACGCGAGCCACCTGTACGTGGCGGCCTCGCTCCTCGCGCTGGGCCTCGTGATCGGCATCGCCCAGTCCCACGCGGACGGCGACCTGCGCCTGCTGCGCGAGACGGCCTCGCAGCTGCGCCGCTACTCCGAGCTCGCCATGGGCAAGCGCGTGCTGGAGGCGGCCGTCGCCGACTCGGCGAGCCTCGCGCCCACCCGGCGCGATCGCGCCATCGCGTTCCTCGACTTGCGGGGCTTCACCGCCTGGAGCGACCGGCAGTCGCCCGAGGCCGTCGTCGCGATGCTCGACGACTTCTACGGCGCCGTGGAGGACGCGGCCGCGCCCCACGACCCGGTCCGGATCAAGTTCACGGCCGACGAGGCGATGATCGTGTTCGCCGACCCGCGCGCCGCGGTCCGGGCCGCGCTCGCGCTGCGCGCCGCCCTCACGCCCCGCCTCGCGCCCTTCGGACTCGCCGCCGGCATCGGCCTTCACCGGGGCCCGGTCGTCGAGGGCCTGCTCGGCAGCCGCTCCGTGAAGGCCTACGACGTGCTGGGCGACACGGCCAACGTCGCCAAGCGCCTGTGCGACCAGGCCGGGCCCGGCGAAATCCTCGCCTCCGACGCGCTGCCCCTCGCCGAGGCCGGCGCGGCCGTGCTCCGGCGCCTCGTGGTGAAGGGCAAGGCCGAGGCGGTGACGGCCTTCGCGCTCGCGCCCGGCGGCGGCGCCCCGTGAAGCGCACCGTCGCCGCGGCGCTGCAGGAGGCCGAGGCGGCCATCGGCCGGGTGGACGCCCGCGCGCTCGCCTGCGCGGCCCTCGGCGTGGACCGGGCCTGGCTCGTCGCGAACGACCTTCGCCTGCTCACCGAGACCGAGGATGCCCGATTCGACGCCCTCGTCGCGCAGCGCGCCCTGGGCCACCCCGTCGCCTACCTCACGGGCCGGCGCGAATTCTGGAGCCGCGAGTTCGCCGTGGGACCGGGCGTGCTCATCCCGCGCCCGGAAACCGAGACGCTCGTGGAGGCCGCGCTTTCGCGCGGCGGCCGCCGCATCGCCGCCCTCGACCTGGGCACCGGCAGCGGGGCCATCGCGGTGACCCTCGCCTGCGAGCGGCCCGACTGGCGCGTGATCGCGACGGACGCGAGCGCAGCCGCCCTCGAGATCGCCCGCGCGAACGCCGCCACCCACGGCGCCAACGTCGACTTGCGCGAAGGCTCCTGGTACGCGCCCCTCGCGGGCGAGGCCTTCGACCTCATCGTCTCGAACCCGCCCTACGTCGCGGCCGGCGACCGCCACCTCGCCGAGGGCGACCTGCGCTTCGAGCCCGCGGGCGCCCTGACCGACGGCAGCGCGGACGGCCTCGATTCGATCCGCGAAATCGTGGCCCATGCGCCGGAGCACTTGAAATCCGGCGGCTGGATCCTCATCGAACACGGGTACGACCAGGCCGGCGCGTGCCTCGCGCTGCTCGCGGCCGCCGGCTTCGAGGAGCTCGCGACCCTCTCGGACCTCGCGGGCATCCCCCGCGTGGCGGGCGGGCGCCTGGCTTGACCGGACGGGGCGTGGGGTCTTGCCGTTGACCCCCCGCAACGCCGCCGCGGCATCGCCGTCGTATCATCGACCCCATTCCCGAACGAGGCTTCCCATGAGCACCCAGGACCGCATCCGCCAGACCGTCACCGCCAACCCCGTCGTGCTCTTCATGAAGGGCAACCCCCGCATGCCGATGTGCGGCTTCTCCGCCACGGCCTCGCAGATCCTCGGCGCCTGCGGCGTGAACGAGTTCGTCGCGATCGACGTGCTGCAGGATCCCGAGATCCGCCAAGGCATCAAGGACTACGCCAACTGGCCCACGATCCCCCAGCTCTACGTGAAGGGCGAGTTCGTCGGCGGCTCGGACATCATGCGGGAGATGTACGAATCGGGCGAGCTGCAGAAGCTGCTCGCGGACGTCGCGAAGCCCGCCTGAGGCCCCGGCGCGCGGCGGCCGCGGCGCCGCCGTAGAATCGGGGGGCCTTCCACCGCCCGCCCATGCGCCTTCTCGCCGCGCTCGTCGCGTCCTTCCTGCCGGTCCTGTGCGTCGCCGCGGACCTCACGGTCCTCGCGGCGGCGAGCCTGCGCGGCCCCCTCGATGCCGCCGCCGCCGATTTCACCCGGGCGAGCGGCGTGCGCGTTCGCATCGCCTATGCCGGCAGCGCCGCCCTCGCGCGGCAGGCCGAATCGGGCGTGCCGGCGGGCCTCTTCCTCAGTGCCGATCTCGACTGGATGGATCACCTGGACCGGCGCGGGCTGCTCGTTCCCGGGACGCGCGCCGATCTCCTCGCCAACGACCTCGTGCTGGTGTCCCCGAAGGATTCCGCCGTGACGCTGCGCATCGCGCCGGGCTTCGCGCTCGCGGCCGCGCTGGGCGACGGACGCCTCGCGATGGGGCAGCCGGCGAGCGTCCCGGCGGGCAAGTACGGCAAGGCCGCGCTCGTCTCCCTCGGCGTGTGGCCCGCGGTCGAAAGGCGCGTGGCCGGCGCGGAGCACGTGCGCGCCGCGCTCGCGCTGGTGGCCCGGGGCGAGGCGGCCCTCGGCATCGTGTACCGCACCGACGCGCTCGCCGAGAAGGGCGTGCGGATCGTGGATGCGTTTCCGGCCGGCGGCCACCCGCCCATCGTCTATCCCGGTGCGGTGCTGAAGGGCCCGCAGGAGGCCGAGGGCCGGCGATTCCTCGGGCACCTGCGCTCGTCCGCGGGGCGCGCACCCTTCGAAAAGGCCGGTTTCCGGCCGGCGGGCTGACGGCGATGGACGGCGTGACGATCGACGTCGGGGAAGTCCTGCTGCTGAGCCTCAAGGTGGCGTTCTGGAGCGTCGCGGCGAGCCTGCCACCGGCGGTGGCCGTGGCCTGGCTCCTCGCCCGCCGGGAGTTCATGGGCAAGGTGATCGTGGACGCCGCCATCCACCTGCCCCTCGTGCTGCCGCCGGTCGTCGTGGGCTTCGGCCTGCTGCTCGCGATGGGGCGAAACGGTCCCGTCGGCGCGCTGCTCGAGCCGTTGGGAATCACCTTCGCCTTCCGCTGGACGGGCGCGGCCCTCGCGGCGGCGGTGATGGGCTTTCCGCTGCTCGTGCGCGCGATCCGCCTGTCGCTCGAATCAACCGACCCGCGGCTCGAGGCGGCCGCGCGCACGCTGGGCGCCGGCCCCTGGCGCGCGTTCCTCACGGTGACGCTGCCGCTCATCGTGCCGGGCATCGCGACGGGCGTGCTGCTCGCCTTCGCGCGCAGCCTGGGCGAGTTCGGCGCGACGATCACCTTCGTCTCGAGCATCCCGGGCGAGACCCAGACGCTGCCCCTCGCGATCTACGGCGCGCTGCAGGTGCCCGGGGGCGAATCGGCGGCGCTCGCGCTCTCGGGCGTCTCGGTCGTGCTCTCGCTCGTCGCGCTCGCCGCGTCCGAGTGGCTCTCGCGGCGCGCGCGCGGCCGGGGGGCGCCATGATCGACGTGCGCCTCGAGCTCTCCCGCGGGCAATTCGCGGTGTCGGCCGCGTTCGCCACGCCCGCGCCGGTGGTCGCGCTCTTCGGGCGATCGGGCTCGGGCAAGACCTCGATCGTGCAGGCGCTCGCCGGGCTCGTCGCGCCGCGCTCGGGTCACGTGCGGGTGAACGACGAGACGCTCTACGATTCGGCTGCCGGCATCGACCTGCCGCCCGAGCGCCGGCGCATCGGCTACGTCTTCCAGGATGCGCTGCTCTTTCCGCACCTCACGGTGCGCGGCAACCTCGAGTACGGCGAGCGCCTCACCCCCGAGGCCGAACGGTACGTGGACCGCGCTCAGGTGATCGACCTGCTGGGCCTTTCGGCGCTCGCGGACCGGCGCGTGGCGAATCTCTCGGGCGGCGAACGCCAGCGCGTCGCGATCGGGCGGGCCCTGCTCGCGAGCCCGCGACTGCTGCTCATGGACGAACCGCTCGCGGCCCTGGACAGCGCGAGGAAGAGCGAGATCCTCGCCTACGTCGAGATCCTGCGCGACGAGCTGCGCATCCCCATCGTGTACGTGAGCCACTCCATCGAGGAGGTCACGCGCATCGCCGATCACCTCGTGCTCGTCTCGGACGGGCGCACCATCGCCTCGGGCGCGCTCACGGAGCTGTCGGCGCGCGTGGACCTCGAGCCCTACCTCGGGCGCTTCCAGGCCGGCGCGGTGATCGAGACGCGGGTCGCGCGCCACGACGAACACGACGGCCTCACGACGCTCGCGTTCGACGGCGGCGAGCTGCTGGTGCCCGTGGTGCACTCGCTGCCCGGCGAGCCGGTGAGGATCCGCATCCGCGCGCGGGACGTCGCGATCGCCCTTTCGCCCCCCGAAGACACCAGCTTCCTCAACGTGCTCGAAGGCCGCGTCACCGCCGTCTCGGACCGCGCCGGCCCCGTCGTCGACGTGACCCTCGCCGTCGGCAGCGCCACCATCGGCGCGCGACTGTCGCGCCGCTCCGCCGAGCGACTCGGACTGCGACCCGGCGTGCGCGCCTGGGCGCTCGTCAAGGGCGTCGCCCTCGACCGCCACGCCGTCGGCTTCGCCTGATCGGGAAATTTGGGGTCAGGCACCAAAAGGTGCCTGACCCCGATTTTCTTCAGGGGAGCGGGTCGTTCCAGGTGACGGCGCCGAGGGCGGAGACGTCGTAGCCGCCGAGGGAACGGGCCTTCTCGGCGAAGCGCTTGCCGCGGCAGAAGGCGACGAGCGCCTGCAGGGGCGGCTCGAACCACGCGGCGCGCGAGACGGCGAGGTCGAGCCGCTCGACGGCGAGGGGCACGAAGTCGAGCCCCGCGAGGGCCGCCGCCGACCGCGCCCCCAGGCCCGCGTCCGCCTCGCCCGACCGGATGCTCGTGGCGAGATCGCCTTCGCCCATCACCGGCATGCCGAAGCGCAGCCGCCCCCGGTCGATGCCCTCGCGCGCAAGCAGGCGTTCGAGCAGCACCGCGCTGCCCGCCCCGGCCTGGCGGGCGGCCACGCGAACGCCGCGCTTCGCGAGGTCCGCGAGCCGCCGGATGCCCTTCGGGTTGCCCCGCGCCACCAGCAGGCCCTGCTCGCGCTTCGCCCACTCCACCAGCGCGCAATGCCGGCCGGCGAGCCGGTCCCGGGCCGCCTCCCGGTTGAAGTCCGCGAGATCCGCGTCGGGCAGGTGCACGAGGGCCGCGCACACCTCGCCTCCCGCGAGCCGCTCGAGCCCGTCGGTGCTGCCCTGCGTGAGCAGCGCGAGCCCGGCCCTCGATTCGCGCACGGCCCAGTCGAGCAGCGGGTCGTGGCTGCCCCCGACCACGGGCGGCGGAAGGCCCGCGGGCAAGGCGGATCCGGATCGCGCCGCCATCCACGCCTCCACCTCCGCCACGGAGAAGAGCAGCTTGCCCCCCGCCCGGCGGTGGGGCAGCCCCTTGCGGGCGACGAGGTCGTAGACCGAGCGCGTCCCCAGGCGCAGGTGGCGGGCGATCTCGGCGACGGTGAGGTGCCCCGGCCCGCCCTCGGGCGCGGCGGGGGCGGGGCCCGGCGGACGGGCGGGGCGGACGGGCGTCAAGGCGGGCTTTTCACGCATTTTGGTAAAATTGCACGATGTTTGAAATTTTTGCAAGCCTTGGGACCGCCCTCGGCCTCGTGACCGGCGCCGACCCCGAGCTCGCCCGCATCGTGGCCCTGTCCCTCGAGCTCTCCCTGGCCGCCGCCGTGCTGGGCTCGGCCCTCGGCCTGCCCCTCGGGGCGCTGGTCGCCATCGGCCGCTTCCCGGGACGGCGCGCCCTCATCGTCTCGCTCAACGCCCTTCTCGGCCTGCCGTCCGTCGTGGTGGGCCTGGTGGTTTACCTGCTGCTCTCCCGCGCCGGCCCCTTGGGGCACTTCGGCATCCTCTTCACGCCCGCGGCGATCGTCGTCGCGCAGACCGCCCTCGTCGTGCCCATCGTCGCGGCCCTCGCGCGCCAGGTCGTCGAGGACGCCTGGGGCGAGTACGAGGAACAGCTCCGGTCCCTCGGCGTCCGCACCGGCCGCGCCGCCCTCACGCTGCTGTGGGACACGCGCTTCTCCCTGCTCACGGTGGCCCTCGCCGGCTTCGGCCGCGCGGCGAGCGAGGTGGGCGCCGTGATGATCGTGGGCGGCAACATCGACGGGGTGACCCGCGTGATGACGACCGCCATCGCGCTCGAGACGAGCAAGGGGGACCTGCCCCTCGCCCTCGCGCTGGGCATCGTCCTCATCGCCGTCGTGCTCGCGGTGAACGCCGCGGCCTACGGCGTGCGCGAATGGAGCGCGCGCCGCCATGGCTAGCGCCCCGATGCTCGTCGCCCGGGACCTCGTCGTGCGCTTCGGCGAGGTGCGCGCGCTCGACGGCCTCTCGCTCGAGATCCGCCCGGGACTTCGCACCGTGATCCTCGGGGCCAACGGCGCGGGCAAGAGCGTGCTGCTGCGCGCCCTGCACGGCCTCATCCGCCCGGAATCGGGCCGCATCGACTGGGAAGGCGGCACGCCCCAGCGCCAGGCGATGGTCTTCCAGCGCCCCGTGATGCTGCGCCGCTCGGCCCTCGCGAACCTCGAATACGCCCTCGCGGTGAACGGCGTGGCCCCGCCGGAATGCCGCGCGCGCGCCGTCGAGGCCCTCGCCAAGGTGGGGCTGGAAGCCCTCGCCGACCGCCCGGCCCGCGTGATGTCCGGCGGCGAACAGCAGCGCCTCGCCCTCGCCCGCGCGTGGTCGCTTCGCCCCCGCATCCTCTTCCTCGACGAGCCCACCGCGAGCCTGGACCCGGGCGCCGCCGCGGAGGTCGAGCGCGTCATCGCCGCCATCGCCGCCGACGGCACGCGCCTCGTGATGACCACCCACAACCTCGGCCAGGCCCGTCGCCTCGCCGACGAGATCGTCTTCATCCACCGGGGCCGGGCGACGGAGGCCACGCCCGCGGCCCGCTTCTTCGCCGGCCCCGAATCCGAACCCGCACGGGAATTCCTCAGAGGAGAACTGCCATGGAACTGAACTTCGCCCGCGGCCTGCGCCGCTTCGCCACCGCGTGGATGGCCGCCGCCGTCGCCGCCTCCACGATGCTCACCGTGCGCGACGCCGGCGCCCAGGACACCTTCATCACCGTGGCCTCCACCACGTCGACGGAGCAGTCGGGCCTGTTCAAGCACATCCTGCCGGAGTTCAGGAAGGCCACCGGCGTCGAGGCACGCGTCGTCGCCCTGGGCACGGGCCAGGCCCTCGACATGGGCCGGCGCGGCGACGCCGACGTGGTCTTCGTCCACGACAAGGTGGCCGAGGAGAAATTCGTCGCCGACGGCTTCGGCGTGAAGCGCCTGGAGGTGATGTACAACGACTTCGTGATCGTCGGCCCCAAGGCCGATCCGGCCAAGGCGGGCGGCAAGGACGTGCTCGCGGGACTCAAGGCCATCGCCGCCGCCAAGGCTCCGTTCGCCTCCCGCGCCGACAAGAGCGGCACGCACGCGGCGGAACTGCGCTACTGGAAGGCCGCCGGCGTCGACCTCGAGAAGGACAAGGGGGCCTGGTACCGCGAGACGGGCTCGGGCATGGGCCCCACGCTCAACACCGCCTCCGCCATGAACGCCTACGCCCTCACGGACCGCGGCACCTGGCTGTCCTTCAAGAACCGCGGCGAGCTCGTGATCGTGGTGGAAGGCGACCAGCGCCTCTTCAACCAGTACGGCGTCATGCTCGTGAACCCCGCGAAGCACGCCCACGTGAAGAAGGACGCCGGCCAGAAGTTCGTGGACTGGATCGTCTCGCCCGCGGGCCAGGCCGCCATCGCCGCCTACAAGATCGGCGGCGAGCAGCTCTTCTTCCCCAACGCGGGTCGCTGACCGGCACGCCCGGGGTCTGACGGGCAGGGCGGGGCATGCCCCTTTCGTCCCGAGGGGCACCCGACACAAATCCGGCATCCTCGCGCAAAATAGGCGGCCTCACCGCCGGGCCGGAGGGAAGAAACGGCCGCCGGACGGTGTTACCGGACTGACCATCCCCCGAAAGAGGAGCGCCTCCATGAAACGCCGCCAGTTCCTGATCGCCGCCGCCGCGACCCCGGCCCTCGCCCAGGTTCCCGGCTGGGCCATTGCCCAGCAGCTTCCGTTCAACCCCAAGCCCGGCAACTGGCGCACCTTCGAGCTCGTCTCGCGGGTGGAGATCGCCAAGCCCACGGGCGCGACCAAGGTCTGGATCCCGCTGCCGGCCGTGGAAAGCGACTACCAGCGCCCCGTCGCCGACAGCTGGACGGGCAACGCCTCGAAGGCCACGGTGGTGAGCGACGGCAAGTACGGCGCCAAGATGCTGATGGCGGAATTCTCGCCCACGGAATCGCTCCCCTGGGTCGAGGTCACCAGCCGCTTCCAGACCCGCGACCGCGCGATCGACCTGTCCGCCGGCGGGGCCAAGCTCTCCCGCGAGGAGCGCGCCTTCTACACCGAGGCCACCAGCCTCATGCCCACCGACGGCATCGTGCGGAAGACCGCGCTGGAGGCCACGAAGGGCGCGAAGACCGAGATGGACAAGGCCCGCGCCCTCTACGAGTGGATCGTCGACAACACCTTCCGCGATCCCAAGACCGTCGGCTGCGGCCGCGGCGACGTGAAGGTGATGCTCGAGACGGGCAACCTCTCGGGCAAGTGCGCCGATCTCAACGCCCTCTACGTGGCCCTCGCCCGCTCGGTCGGGCTGCCCGCGCGCGACGTTTACGGCCTGCGCGTGGCGAAGAGCGCCTTCGGCTACCGGAGCCTCGGCGCCGGCACCGACAACGTGACCCGCGCCCAGCACTGCCGCGCCGAAGTCTTCGTGAACGGCCCGGGCTGGATCCCCGTGGACCCGGCGGACGTGCGCAAGGTGGTGCTGGAGGAAAAACCCGCCCCCGTCACGCTGGCCGATCCGGTGGTCCCGCCCGTGCGCGCCCGGCTCTTCGGCGCCTGGGAGATGAACTGGCTCGCCTACAACGACGCCCACGACGTGAAGCTGCCGGGCTCGTCGGGCGAGGTGCTGGGCTTCCTGATGTACCCGCAGGCGGAGACCGGCGGCAAGCGCGTGAACCCCTACGCGCCCGACGACTTCAAGTACAAGCTCACGTCGAAGGAGATCGCCTGATCCTTCCGGCGACACGGCGAAGGGGAAACGGGGGCCACCGGCCCCCGTTTTTTTTCGCCCTTAGCCCCGGCCCGCCGGCGCCGGCAGGGCGCAGAAGCCCTCGGCCTCCGCGCCCAGCGCCGCGTTGAACCGCGCGGAGAGGTTCTGCAGCGCGATGCCGGCGGTGAGTTCCACGATCGCCTCGGGCCCGAAGGCCTCCCGCATCCGCGCGAAGAGCGCGTCGTCCACGGCCGGCGGCGTCACGGTCATCGCCTCGGCGTATTCGAGCACGAGCGCTTCCGCCGCGTCGAAGACGCCGCCCTCCCGCCAACGGCCGATGGCGAGGGCCTTGTCCCGGGAGACACCGCCCGCCTCGAGCAGCAACGAGGTGTTGAGGTCGATGCAGAAGTCGCAACGGTTCATCTGCGCGACGCGGACCGCCGCGAGGGTCCTCAGCGCAAGGGGCACGGGCGCATCCTTCCGGCGCACGGCGCGGAAGAGCCCGAGAAACCACAGGAAGGCGCGGGGCCGCCAGCTCCAGAGCGCCGTGGGCTGGAGGACGTGGCCGTACCGGCGCAACTGAAGCGCATGCAGGGGCTTGAGAAGCCAGGGCGCAGGAGGGGCGGGTAGTCGCATCGGAATCGTCGTCGTGGCCCGGAAGGCGCCATTCTGCTCGCGGCGACTCCCGGCAAGATAGAGGGCGGCCAAGCGCCCGCCTGCGGCGGGGGCCTTCGGTATCATCCCCGACATGTCCCGCCGTCTCGCCGCGGCCGCCCTGCCCGCGGCACTTCTCTGCACCGTCGCCGTCGTCGCCTGGAGCTTCGCGGTGGGGCGCTTTCCCGTGGCGCCAGGCGACGTGGCGCGCGCGCTGTGGGCCGCGTTCTCGGGGGGCGAGAGCGGCCTCGCCCGCAACGTCGAGGCCATCGTGCTGCAGGTGCGGGGCCCGCGGATCCTCGCGGCGCTCGCCGTCGGCGCTGCGCTCGCGGGGGCCGGCGCCGCCTACCAGAACCTCTTCAAGAATCCCCTCGTCTCCCCGGACATCCTGGGCGTGTCGGCGGGCTGCGCCCTCGGCGCCGGAACGGCGATCCTGCTCTCGCTGCCGCTCGTGGCGATCCAGGGCCTCGCGTTCGCGGGCGGGCTCGCCGCCGTGGGCCTCGTCGTGGCCGTGGGCACGTGGGTGCGGGGGCGCGATCCCATCCTGACCCTCATCCTCACGGGCGTCGTCGTGGGCTCGCTCTTCGGCGCGGGCACGGCGCTGGTGAAGTACCTCGCCGATCCCTACAACCAGCTTCCGGCCATCACGTTCTGGCTCCTCGGCAGCTTTTCGGGCGCGATGCCCAAGGACCTCGCCGTGGCGCTTCCGGTGATGCTCGCCGGTCTCGCGCCCCTCGCGCTCCTTCGCTGGCGGATCGACCTGCTCGCACTCTCGGAGGACGAGGCGCGGTCCCTGGGCCTCGACGTGGGCCGCCTTCGCCTCGCGGTCATCGTGTGCGCGACCCTGGTCACCGCGAGCGCCGTGGCCCTCGCAGGCGTGATCGGCTGGGTGGGCCTCGTGATTCCCCACGCCGCGCGGCTGCTCACGGGCGCGTCCTTCGCGCGGGTGCTGCCGCTGTCGCTCGCGCTCGGCGCGGGCTTCATGCTCGCGGTGGACACGCTGTGCCGCACGGCCGCGGCCACGGAGATACCGCCCGGCGTCGCGACGGCCTTCGTGGGCACGCCCGTGTTCATCCTTCTGCTCGCCGCCACGTTCCGCCGATGAGCCTGGACGCCCGCGCCCTCGCCTTCGGCTGGCCCTCGCACCGCGTGGGCGATGGCCTCGACGCCTCGCTCGGCGAAGGCGAGGTGGTGGCCCTGCTCGGGCCCAACGGCAGCGGCAAGTCCACGCTCATGCGAACGCTGCTCGGCCTGCAGGCGCCGCTCGGGGGCGAGGTGCGGCTCGACGGCAGGGAACTGTCCCTCTGGGATGCGGCGGCGCGCGCGCGGCGCCTGGCCTACGTGCCCCAGGCGGCGGACGCGTACTTCGATTTCAGCCTGCGGGAACTGGTGGAGATGGGCCGCACCGCCCACCGCGGCGTGTTCTCGAGCCCTTCGCCGAAGGATCGCGCAGTGGCCCTCGCCGCGTTGGATCGGCTGGGCATTTCGCACCTCGCCGAGCGGCCCGTGAACGGCGTGAGCGGCGGCGAACGCCAGCTCGCCCTCGTGGCCCGCGCCCTCGCGACGGAGGCGGCCTTCCTCGTGATGGACGAGCCCACGGCCAATCTCGACTTCGGCAACCAGGCCCGCGTGCTCGACGAGATCGCGCGCCTCAAGGCCGCGGGCATGGGCATCCTCGTCTCGACGCACCACCCGGAGCACGCCTTCCGCGTGGCCGATCGCGCACTGCTGCTCGCGAAGGGCGCGCTCATCGCCGCGGGCCCCGTGGATTCGACGCTCACGGCCGCGAACCTCACCGCGCTCTACGGGCGCCCGCTCGAAGTGGCCACGGTGCGGATGGCCGACGGGCGCGAGGCCCGCGTGTGCCTGCCCGCGTGAGGCGCGGGACCTAGCGGCCGCCCGTCACGTCCAGGATCGCGCCCGTCACGTAGGACGCCTCGTCCGAAAGCAGCCACACGATGGCGGCGGCGACTTCCTCCGGCTGGCCGCCGCGCTTCATCGGCACGAGGGACTTCACGCGGTCCACGCGCCCCGGCTCGCCGCCGCTCGCGTGGATCTCCGTGTAGATGTGCCCCGGCCGCACGCCGTTCACGCGGATGCCTTCCTCGGCCGCTTCCTTCGCGAGGCCGACGGTCATCGTCTCGAGCGCCCCCTTGGAGGCGGCGTAGTCCACGTATTCGCCGGGCGAGCCGAACTTCGCCGCGAGGGAGGAGACGTTCACGATCGCCCCGCCCGCGCCGCCCTTCGCCGTGGACATGCGGCGCACCGCCTCGCGCGAGCACAGCAGCGGGCCCTTCACGTTGGTGGCGAGGATGCGGTCGATCCGGTCGCCTTCGAGGTCCTCGACGCGCGACTGGCGCTCGAGCACGCCCGTGTTGTTCACGAGCCCCGCGACGGGACCCAGCGCCGAGTCCACCTTCGCGAACATCGCCAGGATGTCGGCCTCGCGGGAGACGTCGGCGCGGATGGCGATCGCCTCGCCACCGGCCGCCCGGATATCCGCGACCACGGCGCTCGCCGCCGCTTCGTTCGCCACGAAATTGACCGCCACCGACCAGCCCCGCGACGCGGCGAGCTTCGCCGTCGCCGCGCCGATGCCCCGGCTCGCGCCCGTCACCAGCAAGACCTTGCCCATCGTTCCTCCCGGCGCCGACGCGGCGCCCGCTTCCGCCGAAGTCTAGCCGATGGCCGCGGCTGGACACGTCCGATCCGGGACCGGACAATCGACGCTCGAAGCCGAAGCGCCCCCATGAGCCCCGACCCGATCCCTTCCGAAGAACTGGTGCCCGTCCGCGAGGTGCCCGTGCTGCGGCCCATGGACTGGGTCTACGCGGGCATGAAGGACCTCTCGCGCGCCACGGGGCCGAGCTTCCTGCACGGCGCGATGGTGGTGGTGGGCGGCTGGATCATCTCGCTCCTCGCGCTCACCTGGTGGCCCGTGCTGCCGGGGGCCGTCTCGGGCTTCGTGCTCGTGGGGCCGATCCTGTGCACGGGCCTGTACGAGATCTCGCGGCGTCTCGCGCGCGGGGAGACGCCCACGATCGCCCACGTGCTGGCGGCCTGGCGCCGCGGCACGCGACCCCTCGTCTGGCTGGGCCTGGGGCTCGCCATCGCGGCCACGGCGTGGGTGCTCGTCTCGGCGCTGCTCGTCGCGGTCTTCGTGAAGGCGCCCATCACCGGCGGCGAGGCCTTCGTGCGCCACGTCGTGCTCTCGCAGGGCTCGAACCTCTACCTGCTGTGGGTGATGGCCGGGGGCTTCGGCGCCTCGCTCGTCTTCGCGGCGACGGTGGTCTCGGCCCCGATGCTGCTCGACCGCGACACGGACGTCGCCACGGCCCTGTGGGCGAGCATCCGCGCCGTCGGCCACAACCCCGTGGCCATGGGCGTGTGGGCGACCATCATCATGGTGGCCACGGCGCTGTCGATGGCCACGGCGATGCTGGGGTTCCTCGTCACCATCCCCGTCATCGGCCACGCCACCTGGCACGCGTACCGCGACACGGTGGACGCCTCGCGCCTGCCGCCCCGGGAATGAACACGCTCTTCGGCTACACCGAGGCCCAGATCGCGGAGTTCGGCGTGACCTTCGGGGTGGGCGGCTTCATCGTCTTCATGCTGTTCATCATCGGCAACCTGGCGAAGGAATCGAAGGCCGGCAAGTTCGGCACCTTCATCCTGTTCTTCGTGCTCGCCTTCGGCATCCTGGGCTTCGTCGCGAAGAACGTGATCCAGTGGATCATGAAGATCTAGCGTCCCCCAGCGTGGAAGCGAGCGTGGCGCCCGTGAGGCTCATGGCCTGCGCGAAGCCCGCGACGAATCGCGCCTGCGACGGCACGAGCCGGAAGAACGCAAAATCCCCGAAGGAGGTGAGAGGCTCGCCCTCGGGAAAGCGCGCGAGGTAGGCGGCGCGAGCGGCGGCTTCCTCCGGCGTGCCACGCGCGCACTCGGCGGCCAGCGCCTGCACCGTGACGCGGGCGAGGGCCTGCGGATCCGTGTCGCCGCCCTCGGGCTGCATCACCATCAGCGAGACCTTCGGCTCCCGCCGCATCGCCTTCGTATGGGACGCGAGGCCGCTCACGTGCACGACGAACGCGCCGCCGTCCCACGCGAAGGGAACCATCGAGACGAAGGGCGCGCCGTCCTGCAGCGTGCCCAGCGCCGCGGCGCGCCGGCCGTGGACGAGGGCGCGAAGCCGGTCGGCGAGCTCCGGGCTCACGCGCGCCTCAGGGCGCCGGGGGCGCGACGATCGCCCCTTCGATGCGGTGGCGCGCGAGGGACTGCGCGACGAAGCCCGAGGCCTTCATGTCCTCGACGAAGTCCGCGAGGTACTTCGCCCCGGCCGCCTTGCCGCGGGCCATGCCCATGGCCTGGTTGATCACCATGAAGCGTCCCGGCAGCAGTCGGAGCCCGGGGATGCGCTTCGCGTCCGCCTCGAGCTGCTGCTTCACGCCCGCGGCCACGTCCAGCTTGTGGGCCACGAAGTAGTCCACCACCGCCGGCGAGGTGGGCGCGCGCTCGATCTTCGCCTTCTTCAGGTTGCGGGCGAGGTACAGGTCGTAGGCGCTGCGGTTGCCCACGGCGACGCGGATGCCGTCGCGGTCCACGTCCTCGTTGGCCTTGAGGGGCGAGTCGTTGCGGACGAGATACGCGCCCTCGATCTGCACGTAGGCGGCGCTGAAGGCCGTGGTGGCGGCGCGGGCCGGGTCGAGCGCGAAGAAGCCCACGTCCACCTGGCCCTGGGCGAGCACTTCCACGCTCCGGCCCGCGGAGGTCACCGTGACGAGGTCCGCCTCCACGCCGAGGCGCTTCGCGAGTTCCCTCGCGAGATCCACGGACACGCCGAAAGGCAGGCCGTCCGCGCCCTTGTTGGCGAGGATCGGGTTGCCGTAGTTGATGACCGCGCGCAGCTTTCCCGTGGGAGCGAGGTCCGCGACGGCGGCAGGCGGCGCGGACGGCAGCGTCGCGCAAGCGGACAGGGCGAGCGCCGCGAGGGCGAGGGCGAGGCGGGTCATGGTTGTCCTCCGGTGTCGTTCTCGTAGTTGGAGACCTCGACGAGATTGCCGTCGGGATCGCGGAAATAGACGGAGCGGATCGGGCCCGTCGCGCCGGTCTTGGGCACCGGGCCCTGCTCGATCGCCACGCCGCAGGCGGCGAGGTGCGCGATCACCGCGTCGAGCGGCACGCGGGTGATCAGGCAGAAGTCCCCCGTGCCCGGCAGCGCCGTGCGGGCCTTGGGCTCGTACTCGTGGCCCGCGCGGTGCAGGTTGATCTTCTGGCGGCCGAAGGCGAGGCCCCGCCGCCCGCCGGCAAAGGTGACGGGCTCCATGCCCAGCACCCGCGCGTAGAAGTCGCAGGTCGCCTCCACGTCCTTCACCGTGAGCACGAAGTGATCGATGCGGTCGATGTCCATCGCCGCGACATTACCAGAGGCGGCCGGAGCGCCGGAGGCCTCTTCCCACGGGGAGGGACACCCCGCCTACAATGCCCCCTTCCCCGCCCCCTGCGAGGCCGTGCCATGAGCGCCACCGCGATTGCCGCCGCGACCGTTCCCCACCTGCGCGACCTGCTGGACCGGAAGGCGCGCCTCCAGCAGCACGCGGTGGGGCTCTTCGCGGTCGCCTTCCTCGCGGTGTACGCGCGCCTGGTGTGCCCCTTCATCCACGGCCTCGCCGTTGCCGACCTGCTCGCGAACCTGCTGCTGCTCTTCGCCGCCCAGGTCGCGATCCGCGAGACGCTCCTCGCCACCTGGGGTGCGCCGCCGCCCGGACTGTCGCTGCCGCGCTACGCCTACCGCCTCTCGGTGGCCGCCTGGCTCGCCACGGGCCTCGCCGCGATGATCGTGCACGGCGTGCGCTATCCCGATTTCCCGCTCGCGAGCCACGTGAAGCTCCTGTCGGGCTACTGGCTCATCGGCGGCGGCATCCTCGCCCAGTGGGAATTCGTGAGCCTCGAGAACCTCGCGCGGGAAAAGTCCCTGCGCCACGTGAACGCCGAGCACTACCTCGAGCGCATCACGCGCCGGGTGATGGAAGGCTTCGTGCTCTTCACCCTCGCCCCCAGCCTCGCGATGGCCCTCACCGTCGCGCGCTACAAGTACGAGGGGCTCGTGGACGGCGGCATGGTGGGGGAGATCGCGTTCCTCGGCGGCTTCTGCGTCCTGCTCGCGCTGCTCGTCTCCTTCCGCTTCGGCCAGAGCCTGCGTGCCGATGCCGAGGGCGTGCTCGACGGACTCAAGCGCCTGCAGCGCGGCGAGAAGGGCCTGCAGCTCGATTCCTCGCGCCTCGACGAGCTGGGCGCGGTCGCGAGCGGCATCAACGGCATGGTGCGCGAGCTCGAGACCAAGACGCGGCGGCTGGAATCGCAGCTGCTGGAGAAGGACGCGATGACCCGCGTCTCCCTCGCCATGAGCTCCGTGATGGCCGTGGACCGCATCCTCGACCTCATCGTGGACAACGCCAAGGTGGTGACGGCGGCCGAGGCGAGCTCGCTGCTGCTGCTCGACGAGCGCACCGGCAACCTGCGCTTCCACGTGGCCAAGGGCACGGCCGCGGGCGACCTCGCGAGCCTCGAGGTGCGTCCCGGCAAGGGCATCGTGGGCCACGTGGCCGCCACGGGCGAGCCCCTGCTCATCCCCGACGCCTACGCCGACTCGCGCTTCGACCGCAGCCTCGACCAGCGCACGGGCTTTCGCACCCGGACGCTCCTCACCGCGCCGATGATCTCCAAGGGCCAGGTGATCGGCGTGGTGCAGGTGGTCAACAAGCAGGGCGCCGAGCGCTTCGACGAGGAGGACCTGCACCTGCTCGAGGCCTTCGCGGCCCAGGCGGCGGTCTCCCTCGAGAACGCGCGGCTGCTGGAGGCCACGCGCAAGATGGCCGAGGACCTGCGCGTCGCCCTCGAGCGCGAGAGGAACCTCGCCATCGAGAAGGAGAAGATGGGCGCCTACGTCTCCAAGGCGGTGGTGGACGAGATCTCCCGCAACCGCGAGCAGGCCCTCGCCCTCGGGGGCAAGACGGTGAAGGCCACCGTGCTCTTTTCCGACATCAAGGGCTTCACCTCGCTCTCGGAGCGGCTCGATCCCCAGGCCATCGTCGGCTTCCTCAACGTCTACATGACGGCGATGACGGAGATCATCGAGGCCGAAGGGGGCGTGGTCGACAAGTTCATCGGCGACGGCATCATGGCCGTCTTCACCGACGGAAAGCACGGCGACCACGCCGCGGCGGCCGTGCGGGCGGGCGTGCGGATGCAGCAGCGGCTCGCGCAGATGCGCGGGGAGATCGACCTGGTCGCGAACCTGCAGATGCGCGTGGGCATCAACACGGGCGACGTGGTGGCCGGCAACATCGGCAGCCGCACCCGCATGGACTACACGGTGATCGGCGACAACGTGAACGTGGCCTCGCGCATCGAGGGCGCCTGCCGCCCCGACTGCGTGATGGTGAGCGCCGCCACCTGGGAGCGCGTGAAGGGGGATTTCCCCGGCGGCGTGCCCGCCGAGATCCACGTGAAGAACCGCGCCGAGGCCGTGAGCACCTTCCTCATCGACCCGGCGGCCGCCTGAGCGGCCGTGCTACCGTGGCGGCCTTCCGCCCCCGAAGGATGGATTCCATGAAGCGTCTCGTGCCCGCCCTCCTCGCCTCCGCCCTTGCGCTGCCCGCCTTCGCCCAGGAGGCGAAGACCGTCACCATCGCCGGCGAGAAGAAGCGCACCGCCGGCCTCGTGAAGCAGGCCGTCCCCGGCGACATCGCCTGCTACCTCACGATGACGGGCGACGACGGCGCGGAGTTCACGGAGATGGCGCAGTTCGAGATCTGCGAGCAGAAGCCCACGGTCGTCGGGCGCCGCGTCGTGCTCATCTACAAGACGACCTTCGTGATGGCCCCGGAATGCCAGGGCGACCCGGCGTGCAGGAAGAAGCGCAAGGTGGCGCTGGTGACGGGCGCGAGGCCCGTGGACAGCCGCGACCGGGCCAAGCCCTAGCGACCGCGCCTCAGCGCGCGCCGCACAGGCGCAGGTTCGTGCGCGTCGCGCGGATCACCGACAGCGCGCCGTCCACCTCCACCGGCGCAAAGCGATCCCGCAATTCGTCGTCCTTTTCCCGCGCCAGGGCCGCGAGCGGATCGAGCAGCAGGCGGCAGCGGGGCAGCTCGCCCAGCTTGTGCATCGTGACGGCCAGGTCATTGCGGACCCGCGCCTCCTCGATCCAGTCCCAGAAGTCGCTGCAGGAAAGGAACACGGGCTCGAGCCGCGCCCGGGCGCCGGCCCAGTCCTTCGCGTCGTAGCGGCGCTTGAACTCGCGGCGGGCCCCGGCCACCGCGGCCGGGCGGCACTCCGGGCCCGGCAGGCGATAGGTTCCCTCGAAGCCCGCGTTCAGGCCGCAGTGGAAGCGGCACGCGCGGTTCGCGGAAACCTCGCTCACCTCGATGCCGCCGGCGACGGCGGAAAAGCGCACCACGCAGGCCTTCGGTCCGGCCTCGCTTTCGAGCTTCGCGAGCCCGCCCTCGATCACGCCTTCGAGCGAGCAGGTGTGCGCATTGGGTCCCACGCTCTCGAGGGAAAAGCTCGTGCGCGCGCCCTCGCGCCGGATCGTGAGGGCGCCCCCGCCCCGGGGCGCGAGGTATTCGCCCGCGGCGAAGACCGGAGCGGGCACGGGTTGGGCCTGCGCTTTCGCGGGCCACGCCCGGAACCCGACCGCCACCGCGAGGGCGATCCAGGTCATCACGATCGCGACGGCCATCGCGCGGCTCCGGGGGCGCTCCACCGCCTCGCGGGCGCGGATGCGGCAATCGTCGAGGATGGCGGGAGGAACGAGGCGGCGGCACAGCAGCACGCCGAGGGGAACGAGCAGCAGGTCGTCGAGGAGGCCGAGCACGGGGATGAAATCGGGAATGAGATCGATGGGACTGAACGCGTAGGCCACGACGAGCCCCGCGACCGCCTTCGCGTACCAGGGCGTGCGCGGATCCTTCGTGGCGAGGGCCAGCGCGACGGCTTCGGTCTCGAGCGCCGCCAGGCGTGCCCGCCATCCCCGGGCCGCCGGAGCACCGCTGCGCCCGCCCGCTTGCATCATCCGTTCCGTCCGCCTCGCACCGGAGACGGATGGTCGCCGCGGATCCGGCGCCCGTCAAGGAACCGCGCCCCTTCCCCCGAAGGCGCCCTCGGGCGACAATCCCGGCGTGCGCGATGTGCGCCCCGTCACAGCGACCGGCCGATCCCGGCGGCGACAATGGGGCCCCTTGCGCGATCGACCCGCGACCCAGCCTCGGAGACAAGCCCCATGAACCGAACCCTTCGCCGTTCCCTGCTCGCCTTTCTCGCGGTGGGGGCGATCCTGCCCGCCGGCGCGGCCACGACGACCGGCACCCTCGCCGTCAACGCCACCGTCGGCGCCAACTGCATCCTCACCACGGTGCCGATCAACTTCGGCGTGTACGACCCGCTGTCGGCAACGCCGCGCGACGCGACGGGCCAGGTCCAGCTCGTGTGCACCGTGGGCGCGACGCCCTCGGTCGCCATCGACAACGGCCTGAACGCCTCGGGTGCCCAGCGTCGGCTGGTGAGCGGCGGCACGAACTTCATGAACTACGACGTCTTCACGCCCACCACCAACGCCGCCGGTGCCGCGTGCGCCTACACGACGCCGTACCCCGCGGTGGTGCCGGGCTTCGCCCTCACGGCCGCCCCCAGTACCGCCTCGCGCAGCTACAACGTGTGCGGCCGCATCCCCGCCGGCCAGGCCGTGCCCAACGGCACTTACACGGATACGGTCACCGCCACCATCACGTTCTGATCGACCGTCGCCGCGCCGGCCTTCCCCCGCGAAGGCCGGCCGCCCGCTTCCCGTGCACGCCGCGAGATCGTTCCTCGCCGGGTTCGCGCTCGCCGCGACCGGCGCACTCGCGGGCTCCTTCCAGGTGAGCCCCGTTCGTGTCGCGCTCACCGCCGAGGCGCCCACGGCCGCGATCGCCGTGCGCAACGAATCGAAGACCGATCCCGTCGTGGTCCAGCTGCGTCCCGTCGATTGGCGCCAGCAGGACGGCGAGGACCGCTACGAGCCGAGCGCGACGCTGATCGCCACGCCGCCGATCTTCACCCTCGCGCCCGGTGGCACGCAGACCGTGCGGGTGGGGCTTCGCCGCGCCGAACCGGGCGCGGTGCAGCGATCCTTCCGCCTCTACATCACCGAGGTCCCGGCCGCCCCGCGACGCGGTTTCCAGGGCCTGCAGGTGGCGCTCAACATCGGAATCCCGGTCTTCGTGCACCCGAAGGAGCGCACCGGCGGCCCGCTCGCGTTCCGCGCTGGCGCGCCCGCGGGCCGGACCCTCGCGCTCAAGGCCACGAACCCGGCCAACGCCCACGTGCAGCTGATCGAGGCGCGCCTGCTCGACGAAGGCGACGGCGTGCTCGCCACCACGGGCCAGCCCCGCTACCTGCTCGCCGGGCAGACGGCCACGTGGCGTCTCGAGCTCGCGCGCCAACCGAAGGGCCGCCTGCGCATCGAGGCCCGCACCGACGCCGGCCCGCTCGCCGTGCCGGTGGAGCCGGAGACCGGCACCGCGAAGCCATGAAGGTCCGGCGCGCCCCGCCGGCACCGGCCGCGGCGTGGATCGTGGCCGCGGCACTCGTGCCGTCCCCGATCCTGTCGTCACCGGCCCGGGCCGAGGCGGGCCCCGCGCCGCCCACCCTCGCGCTCGCCCCCGCCCTCGCGCAGGCCTATCCCGCCGGCATCGCGCCGGCCATCGTCGCGCTGCGCCTGAACGGCGTGGCCGCGGGCGACGGCGCGCTCGTCCTTCGCGAAGGCCCCACGCGGTTCCTCGTCGCCCGCCGCGATGCGTCGCGCCTGCGGCTCGCGCTCGAGGGGCGCGTGCGCGTCCTCGCGGCCGACGGCGAGACCTGGTTCGCGCTCGAGGGCGACGGGCTCGCCACGGCCTTCGACGAGGCCACGCAGACGCTCTCGATCGAGGTCTCGCCGGACTGGCTGCTCGCCGAGCGGCTGGCGTTCGCCGACCCTTCGCAGCCCGCGCCGGCACGCCCCGCGTGGGGCGGATTCCTCTCCTACGACCTGCTCGCGCAGGACACCGTGCGCGACGGTCGCCGGGCCTTCGCCTCGGGCCAGGGCGAACTCGGCGTGTTCACGCCCCACGGCGTGCTCACCCACTCGGCCCTCGGCCGCGCGGAAGGATCGACCCACCGCGGCCTGCGGCTCGAGACCACTTTCACGGTGGACAGGCCCGAAGCGATGGCGACGCTGCGGCTCGGCGACGGGCTGTCGCGGGCCTCGGGATTCGCGCCCAACGCGCGCTTCGGCGGCGTGCAGTACGGCACCAACTTCGCCACGCAGCCGGGCCTTTCCACCTGGCCCCGCGAGACGATGGCCGGCCGCACCTCGCTGCCTTCGACCGTCGACATCTACGTGGACAACGTGCTCGCGGGCACGCAGTCGGTGCCCGCCGGGCCCTTCACGCTCGACAACCTGCCGACCATCGGCGGGCAGGGCGAGTTGCGTCTCGTCGTGCGCGACCTGCTGGGACGCGAGCAGGTCTATTCGCGCTCCCTGTACGGCAGCACGTCGCTGCTGCGGGCGGGGCTCACGGATTTCGGGCTGCAGGCGGGCTGGCTGCGCCGCGGCTTCGGGATCTCGAGCGCCGGCTACGGGCCGGGCTTCGCCTCGGGTCTCGTGCGGCACGGCGTGAACGACGCGCTCACCGTCGAAGCCGCCGCCGAGGCCGCGCGGGACCACGGCACCGCCAGCGTCCTCGCGAGCGCCATCGCGGGCACCTGGGGCCAGTTCACGGCGGGCACGGCCTTCTCGCGGCGACGCCCTGACGACGCGGATCCGCTCCCCGCCGATCGCGCGGATGACGCGTGGCGGAGCGGCGTGGCAGGGCAGCTCGCGTGGGAGCGCCGGTCGCGCACGTTGAGCCTGGGCGCGCAGGCCCGCGTGGGCTCGCGGGATTTCCTCACGGTCGCGGGACGCGACGTGAAGCCCCTGCGGCGGGAGGTCACGGCCTTCGGCAGCTACGCGCTGGGCTTCGGCACGGCCGCGCTCGCCTACGCCCACCTCGAGCGCCACGGTGAGGCGCGCAGCGAGTTCGTCCAGGCGTCGCTTTCCTGGGGACTCCGGGACCTGGGCTTCCTGTCCTTCGCCGCCACGCATTCGCTGTCGGGACGGCGGAGCGATGCGCTCGCCCTCACCTGGACCGTCGCGCTCGACGCGCGCACCAGCGCGAGCGCGACGGCGAGCCGCACCCGCGACGATCGATCGCAGCGGGACGAGACGCGGCTCATCGTGCAACGCAGCGTGCCCGCCGGCGAAGGGTGGGGCTGGCGCGCCGATCTCGCCGATCCGTCGCGGGCCCTCGCCGACGTGCGCTGGAACGGCCCCGCCGTGCAGGCCGTGGCCGAGGCGGCGCGCCTCGACGGTCGCGAATCCTGGCGCGCCGGCCTCGCCGGATCCTTCGCGCTCGTCGAGGGCGAGCTGTCCGCGGCCCGCCGCGTGGAGGAAGCCTTCGGGCTCGTGCAGGTTCCCGGCTTCGAGGGCGTTCGCGTCTACCTCGACAACCAGCTTCTCGGTCGCACCGACGCGAAGGGCAACCTGCTCGCGCCGCGGCTGCGCCCCTACGAGGCCAATCGCCTGTCGATCGAGCAGGCCGACCTGCCCCTGTCGGCGGAGGTCGGCGCGCTGCGCCTGGAAGCGACCCCCTGGTACAAGAGCGGCGTGCTCGTCCGCTTTCCCGTCCGCGATTCGCGCGGCGCGCTGGTGCGCGTGGTGGACGCCGAAGGCCGCCCGCTTCCGCCCGGCAGCGTCGCGATCCTCGGGGACCCGCCGCGGCGCTTCCCCGTGGGCGCGGGGGGCGAGGCCTGGCTCACCGGCCTCGCGGCCGCCAATCGCGTGACCTTCGAGACGCCCCGCGGACGCTGTACCATCGACGTGCGCTTCGAGCCCGGCGACGACCCGTTGCCCGTGCTCGGGCCCTTCACCTGCCGACTCGCGCCGTGACCCGCCCTTCGCCCGCCCGCCTTCTCGCCGCCTCGCTCGCCGCGCTCGCGCTTCCCGCGGCGGCAGCCACGTGCGCCGTGACGGTGCCGGGCTTCGCCTTCGGCAACTACGATGCGCTCTCGCCCGCGCCGACGGATTCGTCCACCGTGCTGCAGGTGGAGTGCCAGTGGACCGGCGCGCCCGCCTCGGAGACCGTCGCCTACACGGTGGCGCTGTCGACCGGAACGGGGAGCTTCTCGGCGCGGACGATGCTGGGCGGGTCGCACGCGCTGCAGTACAACCTCTACACGTCCCCCGCCATCGGTCCGGCGACCGTCTGGGGTGACGGCACGGGCGGATCGATGCTGGTGGCCGGCGCGCTGGGGCCGCTCTCGGCGTCGGTGCCCGTGCTGGTCGCGAACCACCCGATCCACGGTCGCATTCCCGCGCGCCAGGACGTGCCGGTGGGCAGCTACGGGGCCAGCGTGCTGGTCACCCTCACCTACTGACCCGAAGAGGGACAGTTCCCGGCCGGCGGTCCGCTCCCCGGGACCCGGGCGGCGCCGGACCGCTCAAGAATGATCCCGGAATTGCCGTAGGCACATGGGGGCGCGCCTTTCGCGCGCCTGCCGATGCCCATGGCCCGCCGCTTCGCCTCGATCCTGCTTCGCCCCGCCTGCCGCGCGCTCGCGCTCACGGCCTGCCTGCTGGGGCCTTGCGCCACGCCCCAGGCCGTGGCGCAGGTGCGATCGGCGGCGATCGGGGTGGTCGCCGTGGTCCTGGAATCCTGCCGCTTCGCCGCGCCGGAGAGCGCGCAGCCCGGCCAGGCCGCCGCGTCGCTGCGCACCGAATGCAGCCGGCCCGTGCCGCCCGTCACGCGGGAAGTGATCGTGAAGGCGGCGGAGCTCGCCTCGCCCGCGGTCTCGGCGATCCGCGCGAGCGGCGTGGAACCGGGCGCGACCTGGCTGCGCCTCGACGTGGAGCACTGAGCCCCGCGTCGTCAGGTCATCGAGTGCAGGCCGAAGAGGTTGCCGTCCGGGTCGTAGGCCAGCACGATGAAGCCGTAGGGCCCGATGGAGAACTTCTCCTTCTCGACCTTGCCGCCCGCCGCGACCACGCGCCCGCCTTCCACGCCGCAATCGGCGCACTGGAAGTACACCACCGTGCTGTTGCCGCCGGACGGATAGCCGGGGCAGCACACCAGCGCGCCGGCGCTGCCCACGCGCTTGTCGTCCATCGGGAAGTTCCACATCTCCAGTCCCTCGACCGGCAGCTTCTCGAGCGTGGTGCCGAGCACCTTCTCGTAGAAGCCGCGGGCGCGGGCCATGTCCTGCACGTAGATCTCGAACCAGCCGACGGGATTGGCGGTCATGGGCATGTCCTCTCGTGGGGTTTTCGTGGGCCGGGGCGCCGGGCGCCATGGCGTTGCCACGATAGATCAAGCCCGGGCGTTTGGCGAGACGCTCAAGGAAGCGCGGATCCGGGCCGGTCCCGCGGGCAGCGTTCGAGGTAAGCCTCGAGGGTGCCGTCGCCCAGGGGCTTCACCATCACGCGAACGGTGTTGGCGCGGCTCCCTGCCGGCACGCCCTCGCGGGTCCGCACCTCGGCATAGCCGCACTTGCCCCAGAACCGCTCCGCGCGGGCATTGCCGGCGACGACGCCCAGTCGCATCCATTCGGCGCCGCCCGCCTTCGCCCAGGCCTCCAGCGCCCCGTGCACCGGTCCCGCCACGCCACGACCGTGCAATGCCGTGGCCACGATGAAGAGCGCGATGTGCCACACGGCCTCGCCCCCCAGGTCCTTGACGACGATGGCCACGCCGTCCAGCTCGCCGTCGTCGCGATACAGGCCCAGCAGGAAACGGCGCGTCCATCCGAGGTGGGCCGGCGGGTACTCGTCGTACTCGCGCTGCGCCTCGAAGGGGTCCGCGGGCTCTCCGGCCGTCGCGAGGAAATACTCGGGATTGGCGTGGAAGAAGCCCTGCAGGCGGAAGACGTCGGATTCGGGCAGCTCCCGCGCGGAAAGCCCCGCGGCGGCGAAGACGGTCGCGCCCTCGCTCAAGGCCGCGAGCGCCGCTGGGGCTGCTCGAGATGGAGCAGGACCGTGAGCGCGTCGCCGGGGGGCGAGACGCCCGCGTTCACGAGCACGCGCCCCACGGCGCCGCGGTGGTAGCTGCCGTGCGTCACGACGTGGGCGAGGATCTCCTCGCGCGTCATGCGGCCGTTCTGCCCGTCGGTGAAGACGAAATCCACGGGCTCGGCGAGGCGCGCGGCGTCGAGCCTGGAGGCGTAGTCGACGAACCATCGCCCCATTTCGCGAAAGCCCGCGGCGAGATCGGCGAGGACCGGCATCTCCCTGGTGTTCGTCGCCTCGTAGCCGTGGGCGCGGCCCTCGAGCTGCGCGGCCCAGATGCGATCGACCACGTGGATGTGGTTGAGGGTGCGCGTGGCGGCCTGCCGGGCCTCGGCTTGCGTGGCCTCGTCCAGGGCCATCACGGCGGCGACGAGGGTTTCATCCGCCCAGGCCTTTTCGCGAAGGAGGGATAGCAGCAGGGAGGATGCGGACATGGCGGCGGCGCCTCGCTCGGGTTCCGGCCCGCGAACATACACCATCGCGGTGCGCCGGCCCAAGGGTCCCGCCGCGGGGCCGGCTAGAATGGCGGCATGAGCGAAGAACTGCGTCCGGCCGATTTCCGCGGCCTCGCCGCCCCCCTTTCGATGCGCGTGCGGATCGGCGAGACGGAATCCACGCTGGAACTGGCCGTGGAATCCGTCGATCCGCTGCCGCCCCATCGCCTGCGGGCCGAGCCCTTTTCCCTCATCCTCGCGGGGCCGGCATCGCCCGCGCTGCCCCAGGCGACCTACGCCGTTTCCCACCCGACGCTCGGCGTGATCCGCCTCTTCCTCGTGCCCGTCTCGCGCGACACGGCCGCCACTCGCTACGAAGTCACCTTCAACTGAGGCACGGGGCGCGCGAGGAATTCGTAGATGCCCCGCGTCTCGCGCACCTCGAAGCCCAGTCGCAGGTACATCCGCCGCGCGGGATTGAAGGGCTCCACGTGCAGCGTCGCCTCGCGCCGCAGCGCATCCGCGTAATCGAGCAAAGACGCCATGAGCGCGGAGCCCAGCCCCCGGTTGCGCCATGCCGGCAGCAGCGTGACTTCCATCAGGCGCACCTCGCTCGCCGTGGTGTCCACGTAGATCCGCCCGATGGCTTCGCCCGCGAGGACGACGAGTCGCTCGGCCTGCGGGTAGTGCAGCGCGTAATGGGCCTCCTGCTGCGCGGACTGCCAGTCGGTGAAGGCGCGCTTCTGCTCGTCCGTCCACGGCACGGGGCGAAGCTCCTCCTCGCGCACGCTCGCGTACACGGCGGCGATGAAGGCGGCATCGGCGGGAAGGGCCTCGCGCAGCGCGAGGCCGCTGGAGGCGACCCGCGGCCCGGCGAAGGCGAGAAAGCCCGGGGCCACGCGCGGCGAACGGCTCAGCCCGCGACGGGGCGGATCGCGACGGGCAGGTAGTCGAAATCCGGCGCGCGACCGTCCGCGAGGACGAGGGGCGCGTTCGCATCGCCGCTGAAGGCGCAGGAGGCGAGGTTCGGAAGCCGCCCCGTGGCGCGCGAAGGACCGGCGATCACGAAGAGGCCGGCATTGGGCCCGTCGTGGCCGCCGAGGGCCCAGGCGAGCGTGCCCTTCCGGTCGCCCATCCCGTAGTCCACCTGCAGGGCCACTTGCCGCGGCGCCGGCACGGTGAAGCCGATGGGCGGCGAAGTGCTCGCCCCGCGCGAACCCTTCCCGGCGACATCGCGCCACGCCGGAAACGCCGCGAAATCCCGCGTGCCTTCGATCGCGAAATGGGCCGTGATGGCGAGCGAATCGAGCGGACCGCCCTCGGCGCGGCGAAGCAGCCCGATCGAGACCGCGAGGCGGTCGGCGGGAAAGACCTGCCCGCCCTCGCCCGCGCGCCACGCTTGCCAGCGAAGGCGTCCGGCGAGGCTTTCCACGTCCTCGCCCGCGTCGAGCCGCGTGAGCAGCGCCGGGCTGGCGCGCAGGTATCCGAGCGCGAGGGCCGGAGGCTCGACGCCCGTCGACAGCGGCGCGCCCGCGGCGCGGGCCAGGCCTTCGTCGCGGGTTCCGTCGGCGGCGGCGAACGCGGGCCAGGCGGCCCCGAGCGTGCCGGCGCGGGAAAGGAAGGTTCGGCGGTCCATGGCGAGGTCCGTCTCTCTCAGGTGCGCGGCGGGAAGACGCCCTGCAGCGCGATGTTGAAGTAGAAGGTGAGGTACGGCTGCATGTTGTTGTGGGGCTGGTCGCCGCCGGCGGGCGCGAGGCTCTCCGGCGCCATCGTCGCAAGCGACGTGGCCGGTCCGTAGAGCAGCCCGCCGGTCGAGCGCCCGAGCGCTTCCGTCGAACCGACCATGCGGTCCTCGCCCACGTCGTTCACCACGCGCACGGCGTGGCTGTGGTTGGGAATTTCCGATTCCAGCAGGCTCACGGTCTCGCTGCCGCCGGTCTCGCCCAGGTCGTGCAGCGAAAGTCCCGGCCCCTGGCCCGGATGCATCGGCGCCCGGCCCTGCAGGTCCGGCAGGGCGAAGTTGCTCTGCCCGTTGCCCCCGTAGGTGGTGCCGAGCAGCGAGAAGAGCGCGGTGTTCTGCGAAAGGGGCAGCAGTTGCCCGTCGCACCACGCCCAGCCCTTGGGTGCGAAGTTGAACGGAAAGATGCGGATCTCGGCGACGAAGGGATCGGCCATGGCGCGCTCAGGTCTGCGAAGGGAAAATGCCGAACAACGAGATGATGAAGTCCACGCACAGGTACGGCTGCATGTTGTTGTGGGGCTGGCTGCCGCCCACGGTGCTCATGGCCTGCGGCGAGAGCGAGGTGTCCGGCGGCAGGGCGATGAAGGGCGTGGCCGTGAGGGCCGAGGCCAGCACGTGGCCCGCGGGGTTGGGCGTGGTGGAGGGCGACGAGGACGCGAGCAGCGGGTGCGAATGGGCCGGGATCTGGTTCACCGTGAGCGTGACCTGCTCCGCCCCGCCGGTCTCGGCCAGGACGTAGCCGTTGCCCTGGTGGATCGGAATGCGGCCCCGCAGGTCCGGCAGGTTGAAGGTCGATTGCCCGTCGCCGCCGTACGTGGTGCCGATCAGCTGGAAGAGAGTCTCGTTCTCCGAGATGGGCAGGGTCTGCCCTTCGCAGAACATCCATCCGGCGGGCGCGAAATTGCCGCCGAACATCCGGATCTCGCCGATATAGGGTTGGGCCATGGTCGCGCTCTCTCAGGTGGGGCTGGGGAAGATGCCCTGAAGGGCGATGCAGAAGCTGAGCACCAGGAACGGCTGCATGTTCAGGTGCGCCTGGCTGCCGCCCACGTTCGCCACGCTCGAGGGCGACATCGCCACGAGATTCGTCGGCGCGTGGTAAGCCTCGTAGTTGGCGGAGGCGGCGAGTGTCGTCGTGCCGGATGGGACCGCCGTGTTGCCCACGGCCGTGGACGCATTGGCCACGTGCACGTGCGTCGGGATCTGGGCGATGCTGAGCGTGTGGGACTCCGCGCCGCCCCGTTCGCCGAGCGTGTGGCCGCTGCCCACGTGGATGGGCGTGCGGCCCCGCAGGTCCGGCAATCCGAAATTCACCTGGCCGTCGCCGCCGAACGTGGTGCCCAGCAGCGAGAAGAGCGCCTGGTTCTGGTTGATCGGCAGCAGTTGCCCGTTGCACAGGGCCCAGCCCTTGGGCGGAAAGCTGAAGCTGAAGAGGCGCACTTCGCTCAGGAAGGGTTCGGCCATTGCCGGGCTCCTCGGGGGTTGCGTGGCGTGGGATTCATGGCGGTCAGGGCAGCGTGGGGGTGTTGGGGGCGGCGCAGGCGCCGCCGAGATTGATGGTGCCGCCGAGCACGCCCGTCGACGAGGGCGCGTTGTTGGCCGCGAGCACGGAGGCCGCGTCCACCCCGGCCCCGAACAAGCTGACGACGGCGGTCCCGCCCTGGCGAGCCGTGACCATCGGGAAGAGGCTGGCGCTGAAACCCGTGGAGCCGCTGATGTCGAAGCATGCCGTACCGCCCTGGCGGCTCGCGACCTGGATCGGCCCCGGCGCGTTGAGGCTGGGAACCGTGACGTTGTTGCCGGTGACGATGGCGGAGATGACCGGCGTCGCCCCCGCATCGGGGGTATCCACGAGAATCGCTCTCGACGTCATGTTGTTGCCGGACTGCGTGACCGTATTGTTCGCGATCCTCACGCGCCCCGCGGCCGGCTGGCCCGCCGTGCTGGTGAAATACGCCAACACGGTATGGTTGAAGGCCGTGGGGCCAGCCGTCACCGTGTTGTTGGCGATGGTCGCATGCAACAGGGAGGAAGCCGTCGCGTTGCCGGGCGCATTGCCCACGAAGAGGCTGGTGCCGCCAAGGCCCGTGATGACGTTCGTGTCGACACTCGCCACCAGGCTCGCGTTCGAGGCGTTCGAAAGCACCACCCCCTCGTTGCCCTGCGTCACGCTCTCCACGCGCGAGTTGCGAAGGGTGAAGTCCACGGAGCTGTTGTCGAGCGCATTGAGCTGCAGCCCCTGGGACCGGTTGTCCACGAACTGGCAGTTGTCCACCAGGATGTTCGCGTCGGCCGTCGACTGGAACTCCATCAGGATGCCGTCCGAGCCCGTGAGAGCGCTGTTGCTGGAGAACACCGAGCGCGCGATCGTGATGTTGGCCGTGCCGCTGTTGGAGTAGAACTCCGCGTTGTGCTCGACGCCACCGGTCACCGTGGAATCGGTGATCGAGACGGTGCCGGTGAGGCCCTGGGTCGCATTGGCACCGAAGACGAGGGGCCCGTCCTGGAGGGCCGAGTTCGTCCCGATGTTCCCGTCGATCACGCTGCGCGCCATCGTGAAGCCGTTCACCTGCGTGCCGTAGATGCCGAAGTTGTGGGCCGAGGTGCCCGTGATGCGCATGCGGGTGAGCGAGATGTTCTGCGCGTTGCTCAGGCGGATGCCCGTGGCCATGTTGGCGATGGTGCCGCCGGTGCAATCGGCCAGCACCGGCGCCGTGACGGCCGTGTTGCGGTCCGTCACCAGGCCGCCGCAGATGCCGAGCGAGTTGCCCGTCACCGTGAAGCTGCCGGTGTGGTTCGTGATCGAGATGCCCGTCGCGCCGCCGCCCGCCGCGCGCACGCTGCGGAAGGTGAGGTTGGCCGTGACGCCCGAGAGGGTCACCGCCGGGCCACTCGTGGTCGAGACCGTGTTCACGATGCTCGTGTTGTTCTGCGTCGCGCTCACCGTGCCGCCGCCGGTGGCGGTGAAGCCGCCGCTGGTCCCGGTCGAGAGATCGAGGCCACCCGTGAGGTTGATCGTGGCGCCCGTGTTGTTCGCGAGCACGACGCCGCCGGGATTGAGGCCGCTCGCCGTGACCGCGCCGCCCAGCGTGATCGTGCCGCCCGTGCGGTTCTGGACGTTGACCGCCCGCGAACCCGAGAGCGTGTTGGCGATCGTGCCCTGGTAGGTCACGGTGCCATTGCCGCCCAGGGCCGCGAAGACGCTGGTGGTGCCGCCCGAGAGCGAGCCCGTGCCGAAGTCCACGCTGCCGCCCAGGTTTTCGACCGCCGCGTTGTAGGTGCCGCCGGTGGAGGTCACGCCGGTGAAGGCCACGGCCACCGCCGGGTTGCCGGTGCCCGTGAGGTACACGCCGCCGCCCGTCGTGTTGACGGTGACCGCCGTGATGGCGAGCGTGCCCACGTTGGTGCCGCGGACCGCGTAGCCCGAGCTGTTGCCCACCGACAAGCCCTTGACCAGGTTGTTCAGCGCGAGGGTGATGCCGTTGCCCCCGGTGTTTCCGATCGTCGGCGCGGTCCCGATCGCCAGCAGCGTCGGGTTCACCACGGCGTTCACCGTGGCCACCACGTCGAGGGCCACGCCCGCGCCCACGAGGCGCTGCGTGTCCTTGAGCACGATGCCCGCGTTCTGGCCCGTGGCGGTGCCGTCGCCGCGGTAGAGGTAGATCGTGTCGCCCGCGGACGAGGCCGCCTGCGCCGCCGCCAGCGTGTTGAACGGCGCATCGGAGCGGCCCGTGCCGCCCGCGGTCGCGGTGTTGTCCACGTACCAGACCCGCGTGATCACCGTGACCGTCACGGTGCCCGTGCCCGTGCCGACGCCGTCGCTCACCGTGTAGGTGAAGGTGTCGGCGCCCGTGAAGTTGGCGGGCGGCAGGTAGGTGAAGGTGCCGTCCGCGGCCATCGTCACCGAGCCGCCGTTGGCGCTGGCCGTGGTGCCGGCCGTCACGGTGAGGCCCGTGCCGTTCGCGCCGCCGTCGCCATTGTTGTCGTTGGCGATGACGTTGCCCGAGAAGAAGATCTTCGGGCCCGCGGCCGCGGAAGCCCCGGCCACCTCGAGCAGCGTGTTGCCGACCGCCTGGTAGCTGTCGGCCGTGGCGAGGGGCGGCTCGTTCACCGTGCCGCTGTAGGCGGTGGTGCCCGTGCAGGCGTTCGCCGTGTCCGTGATCGTGACGGTGAAGCTGTAGGCGCCCGCGCCCGTGACGGTGCCCGAGATCGTTCCGCCCGCCGCGAGGGAAAGCCCCGCCGGCAGCGCGCCGCCCGTCACCGCGAAAGTGTAGGGACCCGTGCCGCCGCTGCCCGCGATCGTGGTGGTGTACGCGTTGGTGCGCGTGGGCGCCGGGATGGAGGCCGGCGTCGAGGACAGGACCGGGCAGACGTTCAGCGTGAAGTTCTGGTTGCCCGAGCCCGCGACGTTGGTGGCCGTGAAGACCTGCGCGTAGGGGCTCGCCCCCGCGGTGCCGGCGCCCGGCGTGCCCGAGAGCGTGCCGGTGCCGTTGCCGTTGTCGGTGAAGGTGACGCCCGAGGGCAGCGTGCCCGTGCGCGTGATGGCCGGTGCGGGCGCGCCGGTGGTCGTCACGGTGAAGCTGCCGGCCTGGCCGACCGTGAAGTTCGTGCTGGCGGCGCTGGTGATCGCGGGCACCGTCGCGGTCGTGAAGGAGAACACGTAGTTCGCCGCCATGGCCTGGGTCGCGTCCACGTCGGTGACGTTCGAGGCGATCACGGTGACCGTGCAGGTCGTCCCGGCAGGCAACGAGGCGGAAGGCGTGAGCGTATAGGCGGACGCCGGACCCGCCGGCGACTTGGTGAAGCCGACGGGCGTGGCCACCGGGCATTCGAGCGAGAAGGCCGCGGCGGTCGCGTTGACCGATTCGCTGAAGTTGACCGTGATGGTGGCCGAGGGCGCGACGCCCGTGGCGCCGTTGGCCGGCGTCGTGGAAGTGACACCCGGCGTCGTGTTCACGGCGAAGGTGACGACGTGGTTGGCCGCCATGTTGAGGCCACCGGCATCGGTGACCTGCGCGGCGACGACCGTGAGCGTGCACGTCACGCCCGCGGGCAGCGGCGCCGTGGGCGTGAGCGTGTAGCTCGCCGCCGGACCGGCCGGCGCCGTGGTGAAGGCGACGGGCGAACCCACCGGGCAGGCGAGCGTGAAGCTGCCGGCGCCCACGGTGACCGCCTCGCTGAAGTTGACCGTGATCGCCGCGGTGGTGTTGACCGAGGTCGCGCCGCCCGCCGGCACCGTCGAGGTGACCGTCGGCGGGTTGTCCACGGTGATGGCCACGGTGCGCGTGGCCGTCTGCGCGCCGCCCGTGCCGGTATTGCCCTGGTCGTCCGCGTCGATGCGCAGGCTGGCCGCGCCGGCGAAGGCCGCCGTGGGCGTGAAGACGACGCCGTTCAGCGCCGCGTTGATGGACGCGATCGGGCCGGTGATCGTGACCGCCGCCGTGCCGTTGCCCGTGACCGTGAGGCCCGCCGTGCCCGAGAGCGTGGCCGTGCCCTGCGTTCCGGTGAGCGTGACGCGGATGGGATTCGTGCCCGCGTCGGAATCCGCGACCGAGATGCCTGCCGCGAAATTGAGCGGCGAGTTGACGGGCGTGGTGGCCGTGGCCGGCGCCGTGATGACCGGCGCGCTGTTGGCGCCCGCGATCGTGACCGTGGCGTGGGATACGGGATTGGCCGCCCCGATGCCGTCGTTCAGCGTGACCGTGATATCGCGCCCGGTGCCCGTGGCGCTCGCGGCCGCGTTGCCGTAGGTGAGCGTGCGCAGCAGCGCCTGGTAATCGGCGACGGACGCACTGCGGTTGATGGCGAGCGTGTAGGTACCGGCGGTGTAGGTGACATCCGCCACGAGGATCGCGCCGCTGCATGCCGGGGCGACGCCCGGGCAGGTGTAGCCGATGCTTTCCGACGCGCCGTCCGCGCCGCCGCCGATCACGACCGTGGCCGAGGCGAGGTTGGCGTGGTCCGCATCCGTCACCGTGAGCTGCGCGGGATCGACGATGGCGACCGCAGGGCCGGCTTCCGTGAAGGAGACCGGGCCGAAATCGATGCCGGCCGCGGGACCGTTCAGGTCCGCGACGGGCAGCGCGTTGGTCACCGTGATCGTCACGGTGCCGTCGGAGCTGCCCAGGCCGTTGTCGATGCGGTAAAGGAACGTGAAGGCGCCCGCGAAGCCCGGGACCGGCGTGAAGTTGATGCTGCCGTTGGCATTGACGGTGAGCGCACCGCCCGCGCCGAAGTTGGCGGTGGTGCCCGCCGCATTCGCCGTGACGGCGCCGCCCAGGCTGCCGCCGCCGAAGGAAGTGAGCGTTGCGGCCGGAGAACCCAGCGTGTCGTTGCCCAGCACGCCGGGCGCGACGACAGCGAGCGGCGTGTCGTGGACGGTGGTGTAGCCATCGGCCACGGCGGCCGGGCCTTCCGTGATGACGAGCGCGAAGGCCTGCGTGGCGGGCGCGCCCACGCCGTTGGTGGCCGTGACCGTGCAATTGCGCGTGCCCGCGGTGCCCGTGCCCGGGTTGCCCGCGAGGGTGCCCGTGCCGTTGCCGTTGTCCGTGAAGGTGACGCCCGCCGGCAGCGCCGGCGCGCAGGCCGTGAAGGTGATCGCCGGGATCGGCGTGCCCGTCGTCGTCACCGTGAAGGTGTTGGCCGCACCCACGGCGAAGCTCGTGGACGCCGCGCTGGTGATGGCGGGCGCCTGGCTCACGGTGATGGTGACGGTGCCGTCGCCGGTGCCGTGGCCGTTGGTGACGCGGTAGTTGAACGTGAACGCGCCCGTGAAGCCCGCGGCGGGCGTGAAGTTGAATGCGCCGTTGCCCGCCACCGTGAGGAAGCCGCCGACACCGAAACCGGCCAGCGCGCCCGCGGCGTTGGCGGTGACCGGGCCACCCAGGCTGCCGCCGCCGAAGGACGTGATCGTGCCCGCGGGGGTACCGGTGTTGTCGTTGGCGAGCACGCCGGGCGCCACCACCGTGAGCGGCGTGGCGGCGGCTGTGGTGTACGCATCGGCGACCGGCGCGGGCGTGGTGCCCACCTTCACGTCGGCGCGCAGGTAGATGCGGCCGCCCTCCGAACGGGCGAAGACCGCGCGGATGTCGCTGCCGGGCGAGGCGTCGCCGGACGGATCCGAGGCGATGGGCGAGGTGCCGGTCCAATCGCCGACCTGCCCGTCGAGCACGATGGCCGCGAGGGCCGCCGAGGCGAGGATGACCGAAAGGCAAGCGGCCACCACGAGAGGCGGCGCGCCGCGGCGCTTGAGGGAACGGGCCGCGAAGAACCACAGCGTGAGGGCCAGCAGGACGATGGCCGCATCCGACAGCGTGGGGATGGTGGCCGTGGTGCCGAACGCGAAGACGATGGGACCGCCGCCGGGCGCGCCGGTGGCGGTGAGCGTCTCGTCCGCGCCGGTGAGGGGATCCTGGTAAGTGAAGCCGAAGCGATAGGTGCCCGCGGGCGCCGCCGCCGGGAAGAACGTCTCGATGACATCCACGCCGCCGGTGCCCACGCCCACGCCGACCTGCCAGCCGCCGGGCGCGACGGGAACCGCGGGGCCGAAGCCGGCCGGGGGCGCCACGCAATCGCTCTGGGTGACGACGCCCACCGTGGGCGGATTGGTCGTCGTCGTGACCGTGGTCGCGAGGACCGACTCCACCCCCGCGAAGGGGCCTCCCGACGTGACGACGGTGCAACCCGTGGCGGGGTTGTTGTCGGAATCGATGAGGACGGTGAGCGTCGCGGCCTGGGCGGCGAACCCGGCGAGCGAAAGGAGGGCGATGCCGATCAGGCGGCCAGCACGGCTGGCGATCCCGCTTCTCATGGGGGGTCCCTGTAGGGGGGAATGATGATGGGGCGCATTGGGGTACGCCTGCTTCTGCACCTACTCTATTCCAATACCCCCACGACTTCCATGACTTGCGCGAGACATTCGAGGCGTGCTGCGACTGCATCGCCCATGCCACCGGCCATGGGACCGAAGGGACGGTCCCGCGTCAGGCCGGCGAGCCTTTCTTCATGTGGAACATCGCGAGGCCGTGGCCGTAGCCCTCGTAACGCACAGCCACCTCGTAACCGAGTCGCCGGTAGAAATCCGGCGCCTGGAAGCTCCAGGTGGTGAGGTAGAAGAAGGTGCTGCCCCGGCCCGATGCGCTCGCCTCGAAATCCGCGACGAGGCGGGTGGCGATGCCCCGCTTGCGGTGCGAATCGACGACCCAAAGCTGCTGCAGCTCGGCGCAGGCGCCCCAGGTGCGGCCGATGGCGCCGCCGATCACGGCACCCGCTTCGTCCCGCGCGAAAACCGCGAGGGGGCGCACCTCGTGAAGGGGCGCGCTCGCATCGTTGAAATCGCCCAGGCCCGTGTCGACGACGAGGGCGGCGTCCTTCGGCGGATCGTCGCAGGTCTCGAAGCGGATGCCGGGGGGCGCCATCATTGGCCGGGCGGGGGTTCCCACAGCTCGATCTTGTTGCCCTCGGGATCCATCACCCAGCCGAACTTGCCGTATTCCGACTCGTCCACCTTGTCGATCACGTCGCAGCCTTCGGCCCGAAGCGCCGCGAGAAGGGCGTGCAGGTCCGCGACGCGGTAATTGACCATGAAGGGCGCGGTGCTCGGCGCGAAGTAGGCGCCATCGCCCGCGGACCAGATGGTGGTGCCGCCCACGGGCTTGCCATTCTCGTCCGACCACGAGAATGCGGCGCCGCCCCACTCCTGCACGTCGATGCCCAGGTGCGCCTTGTACCAGGCACGCAGGGCCGCCGGGTCCTTCGCCTTGAGGAAGATGCCGCCGATGCCGGTGACGCGCTTCATGGGACGCTCCTTCGGTGGTGGCCGAGCGCGAAGCGTAGCCGAAAGGGCGAAAAGGCGTCAGCCCTGGCGGTAAACGTCGGGAAAGTAGCGCTCCATGGCGGACTGCGGGCGCGCGGGCGCCTTGAAGCCGAAGGCCGCGTAGAGGCCGTGGGCATCGCTGGTGGCGAGGGTGAACCGGCGCAGGCCCTGCAGGTCCGGGTGGGCGAGGATCGCGGCCATCATCGCCTTGCCGTGGCCGCGGCCCCGGTGGGATTCGAGCACGAAGACGTCCACGAGGTTGGCGAAGGTCGCGAGATCCGAGATCACGCGCGCGAAGGCCACCTGCCGGCCGCCTTCGTAGCCGCCGAAGCACAGCGAATTCGCGATGGCCTTTTCCACGCGATCGCGCGGGATGCCCCGGGCCCAGTAGGACTCGCCGTTGAGGTAGCCGTGGATGGTGTCGATGTCGAGGCGGGACTTGTCGGTGCTGATCTCGAGCATGGGGGCTCCGGGGTGCTAAAGGCCGTACAGGCGCGCGACGGCGATCGAGTTCCACGCGCCGTGCACCAGGATGAGGGGCCACAGGTTGCGCCCCAGCAGGTGGAAGGCCGCGCCGTACAGGAGCGCGATCGTGCCGGCGAAGAAGAATCCGAAGGCGCCCTGGTGCAGGTGCAGGAGCCCGAAGAGCACGGCCTGCGCGATGGCGCCGGCCGCATGGCCCGCCACGCCGCCGCCGGCCGCCTTCGCCACGCGCTGCATCAGGTAACCGCGGAACAGCAGCTCCTCCATGAAGCCGCCGACGATCCACGAGATCGCGATCCAGCCGGCGAAGGCGACCGCGCTGCCGCGAATGTAGGCGAGGAAGGGCGGCGAGGGCGTCACGGTGAAGAGCCCCGCGATCACCGGCACGGCGTAGCGGGAGACGAGCCACACGAGGCCGTAGAGCGCGATCGTGGCCCCGAGGGCGAGCGCGAGGTTGTCCGGCCGGCGAAGGCCGAAATCGGACCAGGAGCCACCCGCCGCGCGAACGAGGGTCCACGCGGCCGCGAAGCCCAGGATGGGGCGCAGGATGAGCGGCGCGTTCTCGGGGACGCCCAGCATCGGATACAGGACGAAGCGCGACAGGAGCCACGCGGCGCCGATGGCCGCGAGGACGATCGCGACGTCGCGCAGGGCGCGCCGCGACTCAGACACGGTCGAGCTCGCGGTGGGGCTTCGGGGGCGGCTCGACGCGGATCGCATCCCCCACTCGCACCTCGCCGCCGCGGATCACGATCGACATGACGCCGGCCTTTCGAAGCAGCTTGCCCTCCGGCGAGCGCCCGAGCACGGCGGCGGTGAGGCCCGGCTGGAAGTCGTCGAGCTGGTGGCAGGGATTGCGAAGGCCGGTGACTTCGACGATGGCGCCGTCGCCCAGGTGAAGCCGCGTGCCGGCGGGAAGGTTCGGCAGGTCGATGCCTTCGGTGGTGACGTTCTCGCCGAGCGCGCAGGGCGACACGCGGTAGCCCGCGGCGACGAGGGGCGCGAGCAGCTCCGTGGAGAGCAGGTGCACCTGCCGCAGGTTGGGCTGGGTCGGGTCGCGGGCGACGTGGGAACGGTGCTTCACCTTGGCGCCGCAGTGGGCGTCACCTTCGACGCCGAGGCCTTCGAGCAGCGTGATCGAATCGCGCGGGGACTTGGAGAAATCATGGGTGGCGCCGGCGCAGGTGGCGACGACGCGGCCGCGCTTCGACGGCCGCTCGGCCTCCGGGTCATCCGATGCGTTGATGGCCGAATCCGGCGCAGGCGCGTTCAAGGCGCGCGCGTGGCCCGCACTTCGCCCGGATGCATGACGAGGTCGAGCCCCGCCCGCGACTTGAGGTGCAGGTCCGCCTCGAGCTTGCCGCCTTCGGCACGGGTGACGAGGACGATGGCGTGGACCTTGTCGACATCGTCGCGCACGCGGCCATCGAGCGGGGCGCTGAACTCCAGGTGCTCCTTTGTGGCACGAGGCCTGGAAGGCGCGAGTTTCGCCCCGCCGACCTGGCCCGTCAGCGTGCCATCCGCCGCGACGCTGAAGCGGATGGGGACGGTTCCCTTCGCCGCGAGCTTCGCCTCGTAGAAGCGGAAGGTGCCCTGCCACTCGCCGGTGAGGGCGGAGGGGGCGGGCGGGGCGGCGAAAGCGGCCGTAGCGACGAACAGGACTGCGGCAAGGGCGGTGCGGTAGTCAGCCATCCTTCGGATCCTCCGGCGTGGGCAGGTGGCGCTGGTAGAACGCGAGGTCCAGCCAGCGGCCGAACTTGAAGCCGGCCTCGCGGATCGTGCCGGCGTGGGTGAAGCCGAGGGATTCGTGCAGGGCGATGCTCGCGGTGTTGCCCGCCTCGATGCCACCGACGACGAGGTGGCGGCCATCGGACTGGGCGCGCGCGACGATCTCCGCGAGGAGGCGCCGGCCGTGGCCCCGGCCGCGATGGTCGCGGTGGACGTACACGGAATGCTCGACGGAGTACTTGAAGGCCGGAAACGCGCGGAAGGTGCCGTAGGTCGCGAAGCCCGCCAGCGTGCCGCCCTCGTCCTCCAGCCCGATCACCGGAAAGCCCCCGGCCGCCCTCGCCGCGAACCAGGCCCCCATCACCTCCGACGTGCGGGGCGCGTACTCGAACAGCGCCGTCGTGTTCGCGATGGCGTCGTTGAAGATGTCCCGGATCGCGGCGCCGTGCCGCTCCAGCGTGCAATCGACCGTATTCATTCGCCCGAAATTCGGGGTCAGGTGAGTTTTTCACCCGACCCCATTTTCTGCCCCGCGGGAAATTCGGGGTCAGGTGAAAAACTCACCTGACCCCGATTTTCAGGATTTCCCGATTTTCCCACGCATGAGGGCGTTGGGCACGGAGACGCCGCGAATGACGTTCTCGCGCCTTTCGACCACCTCGAAGCCGTGGCGGGCGTAGAAGGGCTCGGCGGTGCGGCTGACGAAGGAGTGCAGCTCGCCGATGCCCTTCGTCGCGGCCTCCTCGAAGAGGCGTTGCATGAGCGCGCTGCCGACGCCCCGGCGCGGATGGTCCGGCGAGACGAAGAAGTGGTCGATGAGGCCGTCGGGCTGGAGGTCCGCGTAGCCCACGATCCGCCCCTCGATTTCAGCGACGAAGGGATCGAGGGCCGTCACGCGCTCCCGCCACTTCTGCGCGTCGATCACCGCCGGCGCCCAGGCCGCGAGCTGCTCCGGCGAATAGTCGGCGCTTGCGGTGCGGTGGATGGCGGCACGGTGGATCTCCAGCAGCGCCGCCTCGTCCCCCGGCCGGAACCGGCGGATCTCGATCGGGGGGCGGGTCAAGAACACGCCCGATCCCGACTTTTCGATCCGGTCGAGCACCAGGTCCGCCAGCTCCCGCGGCACTTCGAGGCTGGCCCGGCGAAAGAGGGACCCCACCATCGCGGAATCGAAGACACCGTCGGGGGCATGGATCGGCGTCTGCTTGAAGCGCAGCGCGTGCTGCTCTCCCGAGTCGATGCCCGTATGCTGGTAGCGGTCCGGCGCGGTCCACACCAGCGCCCGCTCGCGGCCCCGCTTGTCGTACGAAAGATGAAAGCCCATGGGCCGGCCGTCGTCGCCCAGCCAGACGACGAGATCGAGATCCGGGGAGGAAAACCACCGCCGCCGGGGCTCGCCGGGCACCTGCCGCACGGGGCCGATCTCGCGAAGGCTCATGGCACCACCGTGCAGGCATCGGCACCGACGACCGTGGTCCATTCACGCACCCGCCACGCCTTGACCAGCCCGTTCTTCACGTAGGGATCCGTGGCGGCGAACTGCTCAGCCGCCTCCGGCGTCTCGCCCTTGAAGAGCAGCACCGCGCCGTCCGCGGGCGAAGCCAGCGCGCCGCCCAGCACCAGCTCGCCCCGCGCCACCGCCGCCCGCGCGAGGCCCAGGTGCTCGGCGCGAAAGGTCCCGCGCCGCTCGAGATAGTCGGGCGCGACATCGTAGAAAAGCAGGAAGTGCTTCATCGGGAGCCCCCGGAAAATCGGGGTCAGGTGAAAAATTCACCGGACCCCGAATTAACGTCCATCATACTCGCCCCCGATGCGGCGGGGCGGGGGTCAGGTACGCCGTTGCACCTGACCCCATTTCCTCACCGCGAGAGCGGCCAGGGTGCCCAGCACGGCCGCGATGGGCGCGTCGTCCAGCACCAGGGGCCAGGCCACCAGGCCGTCGCCCGACAGGAGGTTCATCGCCTGGAGGAAGAGCGGGACGAACACCGCCGCCCCGATGCCGCCGGCGAGCCCGTAGCGGACCCAGCCGATGCGACCGGGATCGTGCCACTTCAGGATCGACGACACGGCGAGCGGCACCACCGCGCCCGCGACGCCCCCGATGATCGCGAACCGTCCCACCAGCCCCAGGGCCTTGGGCCAGGTCGCGCTGGCGGGGGCGTTGCCGGTCGCCGCGATCACGCCGAGCACCGCGCCGGCCACGAGCGCCCACGCCACCGACCACATCACGGCATTTCGCAACACGCGCATCGCGCCATTTTCCTGCGTCCAAGCCATCGTCACGCGCCTCACTCAGGATCGAAGAGCCTCGATCCTGCCCGGCAAGTCTGGCGAAATCCGGGCAGAGACGGGTCATTCCGGCGATGTCCCGACCCTTGAATATCGGGAGACTCGGAGAAATCGGGGTCAGGCACCTTTTCGTGCCTGACCCCGATTTATTTCTCGCAAATCGTCTTCAGCCGCGCGAGCGCCTTCGGCCACGCCTCGCGCATGTCGTCCTCGAACTGGTCGGTCACGTCCAGGTCGATGAGAAGGTGCGTACCCGCGGGTGTCTTGGTGAAGGTGTAGTTCTCGAGCGCGCCCGCCCAGGCCCGGACCGCGTCGCTTTGCGTGTCCTCCACGCCGCCCTGCAGGAAACCCAGGTGGCGGATGGAGATGAACGCGTCCGGACGATTCTCCGCGATCTCCGACACCATGCCGTCGCCCGTCCCGGCATGAAAGAGGATCCGGCTGCCCGTGGCCCACGAGCCCTCGAAGGTGGAGCCTTCGCAGAAGGCGCTGGTCCAAACGCGGTAGTGGGCCGGATCGATCATGCGCGCGTAAACCGTCGCCACCGGCGCCGCGATGTCCGCCGAGAACTGGATGCGCTTCACGTTGCCCATCGTTCCTCCCTGCGAGAAATTCGGGGTCAGGTGAAAAATTCACCTGACCCCGATTGATTCAGCCTCGGCCCGAGGGCGACGATACTGTCGCCACGGCAGGAACAACGCCGCCGCCAGCACCACCGCCACTTCGACGAGCACAAGGATCGAGGACATCACCCCGCCCGGCGCCCGCACCGCGAAGACCAAGCCTGCCAACCCACCCAGCCCGCAAGCGACGGCAAAGGGCCAGAACACCGCGCCGTACCGGAAGAGCCGGAAGACGGCCAGCACCACGGACAGGATGACGATCGCCAGCGCGAAGGGCAGCGTGGTGAACACGAAGAGCAGTCCCCATTCCGCGCCACGGTACGAGGACGCCCACGCATCGCTCGCCGCCAGCGCCGTCAACAGGAAAGCCCCGCGAACACGCCCCATCATCCCTCCGGAAATTCGGGGTCAGGTGCGATGGCGCACCTGACCCCAATCATTTGCGTCGATAGAGCCCGTCGAAAGCGACGGTCCACTCCCCCGCTGCGTTGGTGGATTCCCACAGCTGGCGCACGGTGCCGTCGGGATTGGGCGTCCAGGTGATGCGCTGTCGGATCGCGCGGCCGCCGGGCCCGGGCGATTCGCCTTCCAGCACCATCTTCCCGTCCACCAGCCCGCCATCGAGCTTGAGCACCTGCCCGCCCGTATCCACCCACGTCTGGTGCCACTGCCGCCGTGCGCCGTCCCACGCGTTGTAGCTGGCCCCGCTGTAGCCGCGCCCGGTATCGTAGCGCTCGTGCAGCGCGCAGCCGCCGAACTCCCGCGTGATGCGGTTGTTGCCCACCACCTTGCCCTGGGCGCCGGTCACTTCCCATTCGCCGATCCAGAAATCGAACTGGCG
>ERZ761602.1495-NODE-1495-length-42019-cov-11.049828_pt1 | contig 42019 bp, 34 predicted proteins | sample MGYA00512165_ERZ761602 | MGnify/ENA primary metagenome ERZ761602 (study PRJEB28899, sample SAMN02445085) | bioreactor sludge metagenome | biome: EBPR sludge; isolation source: Thorneside wastewater treatment plant | place: Australia: Brisbane, Thorneside...
CGCGCATGGCATTGATCGCGCCAAAGTCGAGGTACTTGCGGAAAACGAACGGGCGACAGATGTTCTGCAGCGCGACGACCCACGCCGGCTGCAGATTCTCGCCCTGATTCAGGACCCTGGCCTTGATCCAGGCATAGCGTTCCCATTCACGACCTTGCGTGATCAGGTAGTGTTCGAGCGAATCCAGCGAGCAGACCAGCGGCCCGGAGTCGCCGTTGGGCCGCAAGCGCATGTCCACCCGAAAAACCTGGCCATCCGCCGTGAGCTCGCCGAGGGTGCTGATCAGGCGTTTCCCGAGGCGCTGGAAAAAGTCGTAGTTGTCGATCCGGCGGCCATCGCCACCGGTCTGTCCATCCTCCGGGTAGATGAAGATGTAATCGACGTCGGAAGAGACGTTGAGTTCGCGACCGCCAAGCTTGCCCATGCCGATCACCAGCAGTCGTTGCGGCTGTCCGTGGCTGTCGAGCGGCTCGCCGAACTGCTCGCGCAGTTGCCGATGATGGAAGTCCAGGGCGCGATTGGTACTCACTTCGGCGAGCAGGGTCATGCTCTCGACGACCTCGGCAAGGGTCGCCAGACCGCCAATGTCGCGCACCACCAGCGTCGCCATGACCCGCTGGCGCAGGCCGCGCAGGGCGCGTTTGAGATGGTCATCGTCGCCAGCGCCACTGGCAGAACTGGCACCGCTGGCAGTCTCGCCGTCGAGAAAGTCCTTCATCTGCTCGACGCCGAGCGCCCGCGCCGCATGTGCGTCCAGCCAGGGCGCGATTTCGGGGCGGCCGGCGAGCAGATTGCGCAGGTAGTGACTGTGTTGTTGCGCTGCCTGTAGCGCGCTTGCCAGTGACGTCGGCGGCGTATGCGAGCCTTTTACGGTGGGTTCCATGATCTTCTCGGTAAAATGGGTGACCTACGGGTGCACCACCATGCCTGGCGCTGGCGGGCAAGGCCAAAGCCGTTACAATGCCCGCTTCAAGCTGAAAACAACAGTCATCGGTCGCGAACCTGACTGCCGATTTTCCCTCCTGGACATCGCAATCGCATGCTTCGCAGCGCTGTTGCCCCGCGCCTTGCCGGTCAAATGCCCGAGCACTCGTTGGCGTGCGCTGCCGCGACGCTTGTCTCGTGGCTTGCTTCGTGGTTTCCCCGTGCCTTTGCCTAGCTCTCCCGACATTCTAGTGACGCCCAGCCGCTATTGGCAAAACTCTCTACGCGACAATTGCCTCTGATGCGCCAGGAGGAGTTGCGCCCGGCGCTCTACCATCGCTTCCATTTGCTCGTGCCGCTGCTCGCGCATCCGGCGCTGGGCCGCGTCTGGCGGCTTCTGGTCCGTGTCTTCTGGGTGCTCTATTTTGGCTTCGTGCTGCTGATTTTGGCCTTGCGCTACCTGGTATTGCCGAACATCGAGAGCTACCGGCCAGCTATCGAGCAGCAGCTCAGTCGAGCGATCGGCCTGTCGGTGAGCATCGGGCGGATCGATGCCGGCTGGGATGGCATTCATCCCGATCTGTTGCTCTCGGACCTGCGCATCGCCGGCAGCGATGGCCAAGCGGCCCTGGCCTTGCCGCGAGTACACAGTGTTCTTTCGTGGTCGTCGCTGCCGCACCTCGCACTACGCTTGCGGCTGCTCGAGATGGACGAGCCGACCCTGCATTTGCGTCGTGATGGCGATGGCCGCTTCTACGTTGCCGGCATCGCGGTCAGCGCCGAAGGCGGCGACAACGCTGCCGGCAACTGGATTCTGGCGCAGAAACGAATTCGCGTCCGTGGCGCGACCGTGGTCTGGGAGGATGCTAGCCGCGAGGCGCCGCCGCTGATTCTCGAAGCCGTCGATTTCGCCCTCGACCACGACGGCCACCAGCACCGCTTCGGCTTAACGGCCTTGCCGCCGCCCGCCTTGGCAGCCAGGCTCGATCTGCGCGGCGACTTTCGCGGCAAGGACCTCGCCAAGCTGGAATCCTGGAACGGCCAGGCCTTTGTCCAGATCGACTACGCCGATCTCGCTGTCTGGCGTACCTGGATCGACTATCCGGTGGTGCTGCCGCACGGCCGCGGTGCGATGCGCGCCTGGCTAGGCATTGCCCAAGGCGAGTTACAAGAGCTGACGGCAGACTTATCGCTCAATGGAGTCAGTCTGCGTCTGGCGAAAAACCTGCCAGCACTTGATCTACAACACCTGTCAGGCCGTATCGGTGCCCGTTTCTCGGCGGCCGGGATAAGCGTCAATGGTCAGCACGTCGAACTCCTCACCCGTGAGGGTCAGCGAAAGGGCGCTTCCTCTGCAGCTTCGATTCGCGTCGAACCGACCGATTTCCACCTCGACTGGCAGGACGCGGCAGACGGCAGGCCGCTGCGCGGGCGGGTGACGGCCAGCGCAGTCGAACTGGCCGCTCTCGCCAGCCTGGCTGCCTATCTGCCGCTGGACGCCGGATCGCGGCAGCTGCTCGTCGACTACGCACCCCGTGGCCGGATCAGCCAACTGCGCGCCGCGTGGGTGGGCGACGCCGAAGCGCTGCAAAGCTATTCGCTGAATGCTGTGTTCGACGAACTGGCGATGCAGACCAAGGATTCGTTTCCCGGGCTGTCGGGGCTGTCCGGGGTGGTCGATGTCAGCGAGCAAGGTGGCAGCGCGACGCTGCGTGCGCAGAAAGCGGCGATCGATCTGCCCAGCATCTTTCCGGACTCGTCCATTCGGCTCGGCAAGCTGAACGCACAGGCACGCTGGAAGATTCACCAGGGCGTGCTTGATGGCGAGTTGCTGAGTGCTGATTTCTCCGGGCCGGATGCGACCGGATCGGCGGTCGGTCGCTATCGCCACCGTGGCGAAGGAGCGGGCAACATTGACCTCAGCGCCACACTCACCCATGCCGACGCCCGCTCAGTCTGGCGCTATCTGCCGGTGGCGCTGAACAGCGACGCGCGGCACTGGGTTCGCGACGCACTGAAGGCGGGGACTGCCAGCGCGGCCAAGCTGGTCCTCAAGGGCGATCTGGCCAACTTCCCGTTCGTCGATCGCAAGCAAGGCCAGTTTCTGGTCACTGTCAAGGCACAGGACGTAAGGCTCGACTATGGCACCGCTTGGCCAGAGATCACCGATATCGACGCCGATTTACGCTTCGAGGGAAACGGCATGGTCATCGAACTGCAACGCGGCGCGATCCTCGGCGCAAGCTTGGCGCAGACGCGTGCCGAAATTCCCGATTTCGACGCGCCGGTGTCGACCTTGAAAGTGCAGGGGCGCGCCGAAGGCGATACGGCGCAGTTCCTCAAGTTCATCGTCGACAGCCCGGTCGCCGATCGCATCGACCATTTCACTGACGCCATGGCTGCCAGCGGCAAGGGGCGTCTCGATATCGGGCTGGTGATTCCTCTTGAGGAGGCGCGGCTCGGCGAGTCGAAGATCGACGGCGACTACGTCTTTCTGGCCAACGAAGTAAGCGTCGATGCGGCACTCCCGCCCTTGCGCGAGGTCAATGGTCGCCTGCAGTTCACAGCGGATACGCTGAGCCTTCCGGAGATCAAGGCGAAACTGGCGGGAGGCCCGGTGACGATCAAGGGCGGTGCGGAGAATGGCAAGGTTCTGCTCAAGGTCGACGGCAGCCTCGGCATCGATGGGCTGCGCGAGCTGGCCGACTGGCCGCTGTTGACGCAGCTTTCCGGGAAGCTTGCCTACAGTGCCCAGATCGAGGTCAAGAAGCGCAATACTGAACTGGTGCTGGAGTCGAATCTTCTTGACCTCGCGTCGACGCTGCCGGCTCCCTTCAGCAAGAAGCGCGGCGAGCCCTTGCGCTTGCATCTCGAAAGCCTCGCCCTGCCGGCGGCTCCGCGTGGCAAGGCGCAGCCGATCAAGCGCGAGCAGTTGCGTCTGGCGCTGGGCAGTGTGTTGAACATGCAGCTGATCAGCCGCCAACAGGATGGCAAACGTTCGCTCGAACGCGCCGTGATCGCCGTCGGAAGGCCGATGAAGGCCCTGCCGGAACGCGGCATTCGCGTTGGCATCACCACCCCTTTGCTCGATATCGACACCTGGCGGAAGGTTTTCGCGGGTCCCGCCGAGGAGGCCGCTCCCGCTGACGTGCTGGCCGGCATCGACCAGGCGTCCGAGTCCGCGTCCGTAGGCAGCATGCCGGTCCGCGTCGAGCTCAAGGCGGAGGAAATGGTCGTTTCCGGATGGCGCAACAGCGAGGTGACGCTGGCGGTGGTCGGCGAGCATCCGCGCTGGGTCGGAAGCCTGCTGTCGCGCGAGGCGGCCGGGGCATTGCAATGGGACGGCACGGGTGGCGGCAAGCTCAGTGCGCGCCTGACGAAATGGCAGCTGCCCGGCAAGGACGAGCGTACGCTCGAGCCCGTCCAGCCCGGTGATGCCCTGCAGAAACTGCCCGCGCTCGATATCGTGGTCGACGAATTCGCAGTCGGCGTTCGCCGCTTCGGCCGGCTGGAAGTTCAGGCGCATAACGACCGCGGTATTTGGCGGCTCGATAAGGTCGAGCTGCTCAACCCGGTCGCGAAGTTCTCCGGCACCGGGCAGTGGCAGGTCGCCAACGGCAACCGCACCCGGCTCGATTTCGCCCTGGACAGCAGCGACGTCGGCAAGTTGCTCGATCGCCTTGGCTATCCTGGCAGCGTCAGTGGCGGCAACACGCGCATGACAGGGAAGCTCGGCTGGCAAGGGCCGCCGGAGGGGCTCGACTATGCCACGCTCAGCGGCGACCTGCAGCTCGAGGCGCGCAAAGGCGAATTCCTCAAGCTGGACCCGGGTGCGGCCGGCAAGTTGCTTGGCTTGATCAGCCTGCAGGGCTTGCCGCGGCGATTCGCGCTTGATTTCGGCGATGTCTTCAGCGCAGGTTTCGCTTTTGACAGCATCAGCGGCAGGATGACCGTGAAAGACGGCGTGATGAGTACCGAGCAGCTGCAGATCGATGGCCCGGCGGCGCGTGTGCTGATGCGTGGCGAAACCGATCTGAAGAAGGAAACGCAGCACCTGACGGTCAGTGTGCAGCCCGAGCTGAGCAGCAGCGCCGCCCTGGGTGTGGCCGTGATCAATCCACTTGCCGGCATGGCCACCCTGCTGGCCAGCAAGGTATTGCAAAACCCCTTGAACAAGATGTTCAGTTTCGAGTATCTGGTGACCGGCCAATGGGACGATCCGAAAGTTGCGCGAATCACCGGGCCGTCGGAGCCGGCGACCCCGGCGCCGGCGACCACACCGTGAGCCGCTTTCGCATTCCGCAACAGCTTTGGAGCAAGCAATGAACGCAGACAGCAAGCAGCCGGCAGACGTCCGGAAGCAGGCCTCCAGCCTGTGTGTCGCGGCCGTGCAGATGGTTTCCACGCCGCGCGTCGAAGAGAACCTGCAGACCGCGGCCGAGCGGATTGCCGAGGCTGTGTTGCAGGGCGCCGAGTTGGTGGCTCTGCCCGAGTATTTCGCGATCATGGGCATGAGCGACGGCGACAAGGTCAGGGTGCGCGAGCAAGATGGCTGCGGACCGATCCAGGATTTTCTCGCCACCAGTGCTCGCCAACACGGCATCTGGCTGATCGGAGGTTCGCTGCCGCTGTGCGCCGACAGCCCGGACAAGGTGCTCAACACCAGCGTCGCGTACAATCCGCAAGGCCAGCGCGTCGCACGCTACGACAAGATTCACCTCTTTGGCTTTCGGCAGGGTGCCGAGGCCTACGATGAAAGCGCGACCATCCAGGCCGGCCGGCAGCCGGTCAGCTTCGACATGCCTTTTGGCCGCGTTGGCTTGTCGATCTGCTACGACCTTAGGTTCCCGGAGCTTTATCGCGCGCTTGGGGTCACAGAACTACTGCTCGTTCCCGCAGCATTCACCGAAACCACCGGGCGGGCGCATTGGGAGATTCTGCTACGCGCCCGGGCGATCGAGAATCAGTGCTACGTACTGGCCGTTGCGCAAGGTGGTCGCCACGAGAACGGGCGCGAGACGCACGGCAACAGCATGCTGATCGACCCCTGGGGCGAGATCCTCGATCGCAAGTCGAAGGGGCCCGGCGTTGTCGTCGGGAAGCTGGAGCAGGACCGCCTGGCTGCGGTCCGCGCCAACTTGCCGGCGCTCAAACACCGTGTGATGTAATCCTGTAATCCGCTGCGCGATAGGCCAAGCGCAGCACTGACGGAAACCTGATGAACGCCAAACAACCCACGCTTCTCGTGCAGGCTCAGAAAACCCTGCTCACCCCCTACGGTCTCGACGTCGCCGACCTGAACAAGGTCTTTGGACAGATCATGTCGCACCAGGTCGATTACGCCGACCTCTACTTTCAGTACAGTCGCTCCGAGGGCTGGAGTCTCGAGGAGGGAATCGTCAAGGCTGGCAGTTTCAGTATCGATGAAGGAGTTGGCGTGCGCGCCATCGCCGGCGAGAAGACCGCTTTTGCCTATTCGGACGACATCAGTTCGCCTGCCCTCAGTGACGCTGCAGCAGCGGTGCGCGCGATTGCCGCCGCCGGCGAGCAGCAAAGCGTGCCGGCTCTGAAGAAGAGCCGCGTGCAGCGCGCCCTGTACGTGCCGCACGATCCGCTGGCATCGCTCGACGCCGCCAGCAAGGTCAAGCTGCTCGAACGGCTGGAAGCGCTGGCTCGCGCCGAGGACAGCCGTGTGACGCAGGTGATGGCGCACCTCGCCGGCGAGTACGAGGTGATTCTCGTCGCCGGCAGCGATGGTCGCCTGGCCGCCGACATCCGGCCGCTGGTACGGGTGTCGCTGACGGTCATCGTCGAAGAGGGCGGGCAGCGCGAACAGGGCTCCGCCGGCGGCGGTGGGCGCACCGACTACAGCTGTTTCACCGACGATGTGCTGCATGGCTATGCGCGTGAAGCCGTCCATCAGGCGGTGACCAACCTCGTCGCCCGGCCGGCGCCGGCGGGCACGATGTCGGTCGTCCTCGGCCCTGGCTGGCCAGGCATCCTGTTGCACGAAGCCGTCGGTCATGGCCTTGAAGGCGATTTCAATCGCAAGGGCAGCTCGACTTTTGCCGGCCGCATCGGCAGCCAGGTGGCCTCGAAAGGTGTGACCGTCATTGACGACGGCACGCTTCCCGACCGTCGCGGGTCCTTGACCATCGACGACGAAGGCAATCCGACGCAGCGCACGGTGCTCATCGAAGATGGCATTCTCAAGGGTTATATGCAGGACAGCCTCAATGCCCGTCTGAGTGGCGTCGCGCCAACCGGCAACGGCCGTCGCGAATCCTTCGCTCACCTGCCCCTGCCGCGGATGACCAACACCACCATGCTGAATGGCGACAAGAGCCCGGAAGAGATCATCAGGTCGGTCAAGAAAGGGATCTACGCGGTCAATTTTGGTGGCGGTCAGGTCGATATCACCAACGGCAAGTTCGTTTTCTCGATGTCCGAGGCCTACCTCATCGAGAACGGCAAGATCGGCGCGCCAGTCAAGGGCGCGACCTTGATTGGCAGCGGTCCGGACGCCATGAACCAGGTGTCGATGATCGGCAACGACATGTGCCTCGACCCGGGGGTCGGCACCTGTGGCAAGGAAGGGCAGAGCGTCCCGGTCGGCGTCGGCCAACCGACGCTGCGCATCGACGGATTGACGGTCGGCGGCACCGCCTAAGAGGGTCTCGGACGGACACCCCTTCGACGCTGTTCCGCTCCTCGCCGAGAAGGAATCTTCTGCAGCCATAACCGCAACTTCCAGCCGTATAATCGCAGCCTCCCTGTTGCTGACTGGAGTAAGCCATGACCCCTGCACGTGCCTTCACGAAGCTCGCAGCGGCGCTATCGTTGTTCGTTTTGGCCACTTGCATGTTGTTTGCCGGCGCAGCGGGGGCAGCGCTACCAATGGAGCAGGTGCCAGGGGGTGAGGCCGTCCTCCTCCATAACTTCCGGCCGATCGCCACCTTTCGAGCGACCTTCCTCGGCGCGCCGCCGGCAGTCCGTGTTCGCAAGATGGAGGACCGCATTGACGCACTGACACCAAGGCAGATGCTGCAGCCGGTCGAAACCTCTCCTTTCAGCTTCGACGGCGGTCGCGGCATTACCGTGACTTCTGGCGGCAGCATTCTTTTCGCCCTCGTGGACGGAGACCTGGACCCGCAGGAGAAGCTCACCCTGGAGGAGGCCGCCGAGCGAGCGCGCAAGAATATTGTCGCTGCACTGCAGGCGGATGCCGCGCAGCGTCGTCCGGATATCCTCCTCAAGGGACTGGCTCTCGCCGCGGCGGCCACAGTGATGGCTTTTGCACTGCTCTGGCTGATCGGTCGCGCGACGCGGCTACTGGTCGGTCGTCTGCAGGGGGTCATCCAGGAGGAAGATGCCGGCAGCAAGTTGCGCTGGGCGCGACACGGCTGGTTGCTGGTGCAGCGCGTATCGCAGCTGTTGATGGGCTTTCTGTGGCTGAGTGTCGCCTATCTCTGGCTGACCTACGTCCTCGCCCGTTTTCCGCTTACCGAGCCGCTTGGTGATCGGCTTGGCGACTTCCTTCTCAACCTCCTCGAAGATATCGGCAGCAGTTTCATCGCGGCCATGCCGTCCTTGACCACGGTCGTGGTCATCCTGTTCATGACCAAGGCCGCGAACGACGCGATCGGAAATTTCTTTCGGGCCGCCAAGGCCGGCCGTGTGCACGCGCCGGGCCTGCACGCCGACACCGTCAGCGCCACGCACCGGCTGGTGACGGTGCTCGTCTGGGGACTCGGCATCGCCATCGCCTACCCCTTCATTCCGATGTCCAACAGCGACGCTTTCAAGGGCTTATCGGTGATGCTGGGCTTCATGTTCACACTCGGTTCGGCCGGAATCGTCAACCAGTTGATGAGTGGCCTGGTGCTGGTCTATGCGCGCGCACTGTCGGTTGGCGACTTCGTCGAAGTCGGCGACAACGCTGGTGTGGTCAGTCAGGTCGGCGTGCTGTCGACCAAGATCATCAACATGCGCAACGAAGAGATCACCATTCCCAACGCGGTACTGGTCGGCAATCCGATTCGTAACTTCTCGCGGCTTGCCGGCGAGCGCGGCACCTTGGTGTCGACTAAAGTCACCATCGGCTACGACACGCCGTGGCGGCAGGTGCATGCGATGCTCATCGCCGCTGCCAAGCTGACGCCAGGATTGCGCTCGCTACCGACGCCCTTCGTCTATCAGAAGAGTCTGGCCGACTGGTACGTGGAGTACGAGCTCTTCGCGCACATGGACCAGCCGCTAGAACGGGTCTCCGTCCTGTCGGCCTTGCTGGCCAACATCCAGGATCAATTCAATACCTACGGCGTGCAGATCATGTCGCCACACTTCAATGCCCAGCCCGCCAGCAATCTGGTCGTGCCGCGTGAGCACTGGCATGCCGCGCCGGCGGAACCTGCGGCTGATGCGGAGACACCGGCCGGCGCTGATCGCCAGCGCTGAGCGGCGTCCGCGCGGGTGCTGGGCGGCACCGCTCGCTGCCCGCGCCCTCCCTCCTGCACACCAGCAGCCGACAGCGAGCGTGTGTGTCGTGTCCGTGCAGGCGTTGTCGACGCCGAAACAGGCTCGCATTTCAGTAAACCCTTAGGATGTTCCGATGTTTAGTTTCGCGATCACTGTTTTCCTGTCGGCTTTTCTGCTCTTCCAGATCCAGCCGATCATTGCCAAGATGATTCTGCCGTGGTTCGGCGGTTCGTCGTCGGTCTGGAGTACCTGCCTGGTCTTCTTCCAGGCCGAACTGTTGCTCGGCTATCTCTACGTCCATCTGCTGCATGAGTCCTTGTCGCCGCGGCGTCAGAATGTCGTCCACTGCATCCTTCTGCTGCTCAGTCTGGCGACACTGCCGGTGATTGCCGACCCGGCATGGAAAGACATGGCTTTTGCCAATCCGACCTGGAACGTGCTGGTGGTCCTGGCGGCGGCGGTCGGCATGCCCTATCTGCTGCTGTCGACCACCGGACCGCTGATGCAGGCCTGGTACGCGCGCAGTTTTGCCACTGCCATGCCTTATCGCCTGTATGCGCTCTCGAACCTGGCATCGATGATCGCGCTGTTGAGTTATCCCGTGCTCATCGAACCGTATTTCCTGGTGCACGATCAGGCCATGGCCTGGTCGGCGGCCTATGTCCTGTTCGTCGGCGCTTGCCTGGGCAGCGCCTGGCAGTCGTGGAAGGGGGTGTCGAGCGAGCGCGAGCGTGTGAAGGCGAGCAGCGAGCCGATACCGCGGCCGCCACTCAGTGAATGCCTGCTGTGGAGCGGCCTGGCGATGACCGCGTCGCTGCTGTTGCTGGCGATGACCCGCCACCTGACGCAGGACGTGGCGCCGGTACCTTTCCTCTGGGTGGTGCCGCTGAGCATCTACCTGTTGAGCTTCATTCTCTGTTTCGATGCCCCGCGCTACTACTACCGACCGGGATTTCTGCTCGCGCTGCCGATCGCTTTCCTGGTGCTTGACCATGTCCTCGACGGTGGCGGCATGGAAGTGCCGCTGCTGGTTACGCTGATGTGTTTGTCGCTATTCGTCTTCTGCATGGTCTGTCACGGCGAGCTGGTCAGGCGCCGGCCGCCGGTTCGCCACCTGACCCTGTTCTACCTGATGCTGTCGATCGGCGGTGCCCTCGGCGGTACCTTCGTCGGCCTGCTGGCGCCGGTGATCTTCAACGCCTATTTCGAACTGCCGATCGGCCTCTTCCTTTGCGCCTTGCTGGTGAGCATCGTCCTCTGGCGTGAGCTGCGACTGATTCGGCGGGTTCTGCTGGTCGCGGCGCTGCTTGCCTACGCTTATCGCCTCGGTGGCATCTCCATGGATTACGTCGAAGACTACCGGGTGGTGGTGCGCAACTTCTATGGCCAGTTGCGCGTCGACGACGTCGACGAGGAAGAGCTCGGCATCAAGCGCCGTATCCTGCACGGTCGCATCAATCACGGCGAGCAGTTTCTCGCTGCCGAGCATCGCCGCAAGCCGACCGCCTATTACTGCGAGGATTCCGGCGTCGGTCAGGCGCTGCGCAACGTTGCTGGAAAGCAGCCGCTGAAAGTCGGCATTCTCGGACTCGGCGCAGGTACCTTGGCCACCTACGGGCGCAGCGGCGACGAAATGCGCATGTACGAAATCAACGAGCAGGTCCTTGATCTCGCTCGCACGGAGTTCAGTTATCTCGCCGACAGCCCGGCGACGATCGTTTCCGTGCTCGGCGACGGTCGCCTGATGCTCGAACGCGAGCCCGCCCAGAATTTCGACCTGCTGGCGATCGATGCTTTTTCCGGCGATTCGATTCCTACCCACCTGCTGACTCTCGAGGCGATGCAGGCCTATCTGCGGCACCTGAAAAGCAACGGCGTGCTGGCGGTGCACATCACCAACCGCTACCTCGACCTGCGACCAGTGATCGCTGGCGCCGCCGAGCAGCTCGGTGTCAGCGCGCTGATCTTCGATCTCGACCCCGCCGCAGGCGATCGCTTCTGCCGCCATTCGGTATGGGTGCTGCTGATGCCTGCCGAGCGGGCGGCGCAGTTGTCGAAGAGTTTCCACGGTGCCGAAAAGCTCGCACCACGGCCCGGTTTCAGCCCATGGACCGACAGCTTCTCGAACCTGCTCGGTATTCTGCACTAGCGAGTGACAACAGGCACAAGCAGCGGGAACGAGCAGCGGGCACGAGCAGCGGGCACGATCGGCGGACGCCGCGGCATTCTTGATCGTCGGCCCGTTTCTCGCTACCGTCGCTACTCCTCGTTGCAGGTGAGTACATGTCCGAACTGATCCAGCGCGCCAAGAACTTTGCCACCTCCGCCCACCAGCGGATCGGCCACCGCCGCAAGTACAGCGACCAACCGTACCAGGTGCATCTGGAATCGGTGGCGCGCCTGGTGGCATCGGTGAGCGATGACCCCGAAATGATCGCTGCCGCGTGGCTGCATGACGTGGTCGAAGATACGCCGGCGACGCTCGGCGACGTCGAGCGCGAGTTCGGCGTGGCGGTCGCCGCGCTGGTCCAGGACCTTACCGACGTCAGCCGCCCGAGCGACGGCAACCGCGCGCTCCGCAAGGAGAGCGACCGCCAGCACACGGCGCACGCGTCAGTACGTGCCAAGACCATCAAGCTGGCGGATCTGATCGACAACTGCCAGGACATCACCCGTCACGATGCCCGTTTTGCCAGGGTTTACCTGAGCGAAATGAATGCTCTGCTGGCCGTCCTCGGCGAAGGCAATGCCCGTCTGCTGAACAAGGCGCGGGCGCTGCATGGCGAGTGCCTAGAAAAGCTGTCGCAGGGTGCCGGCACCAACGCCAATCCGGCCCTCGCGAGTCTGGCGGCGCTGTTTCCCCAGGTCGCGAACTCGCCGATCCTGCGCCGCTTTCGCGAGGTGTTCGCGGCCGGCGATATCGCCGAACCGTTGCTCTCTTTCGACACTGATGCTCCCGAGGGTGACACGGTACGAATCATGAAGTCGCGGCATTTGCAGATTGCCGGCATTCGCGTCGATGGCGTGGTGCAGGCTTATGTGCGCCTGTCGGACATCGAAGCGGGCGGCAACGGCGGCGACCACGCCGGTGCTGCTCGCAGCGGCCGGCAACTGCAGCATATCTCGGCGGACCAGGTGCTGGGCATCAATGCTCCGCTGATGGATGTAGTCGGCATTCTCACTCGCCACGACCAGTGCTTCGTGTCGGTCTTCGACTCGGTCGTCGGCGTCATCGAGCGTGACGCGGTCAACAAGCCGCCGGTTCGGATGTGGCTTTTCGGCGCCCTGACGGTCTACGAAATGGGGCTGGTGTCGCTGATCGAGAAGATCTATCCCGATGGAAGCTGGCAAAGCATCCTGCATCCCGGGCGGCTGGAAAAGGCGCGCCAACTACAAGGCGAGCGCGAACGCCGCAATCAGCATTGCGAGCTGATCAGTTGCCTGCAACTGGCCGACAAGGCGATGCTCGCTCTCGAATACCCGCCGGCACGAGACGCGCTTGGCCTGCCGTCGAAGCGAGCCGCCAAGGCGCTGATCAAGGACATCGAATCGCTGCGCAATCACCTTGCCCATTCGCAGGACATCGTCTCGCATGACTGGGTGCAGATTATTCGCCTCGCGCATCGTATGGCGGAGCTGAGCACCGCGTAGGCTATCGCTTGCCTGGCAGCGCCAGGATTCGCGTGGGCGTAGCTCTCCGCAGACCTCTCTGACGACATATCGGAAAAGGTGTTGGAGTAAGTAAGTAAGCAAGCAAATGAATGTTTGCCACTTTCGGGCAAAGCAACCTAGATTGAAGGCATTCGTGGCAACCGCTTCAGTCATAGGAGGGTGAGGATGATCGCAGGAACGAAAGTGACTTCGACGCAAGCTGCCAGCGTCCGCGCCGAAATCCGGCGCGGCAGGTGGTCCGGTCACACCAGTGGGCTGGCACCGGATCTGGTCCAGGGCAACGTGGTCATCCTCCCGGCGCGCGCCGCGAACGATTTTCTTCGCTACTGCCAGCGCAATCCCAAACCCTGCCCCTTGCTGGCCGTCAGTGAGCCCGGCGAGTTCAGCCTGGCCGCGCTCGGAAGCGACATTGACATCCGCAGCGACGTGCCCCGCTACCGTGTCTGGCGCCAAGGCGAGCTTGAGTCGGAGCCCACGGACATCGCCGATCTGTGGCGCGATGACCTGGTGACCTTTGTCATCGGCTGTTCATTTTCTTTCGAGCAGGCCTTGCTCGATGACGGTATCGTCTTGCGTCACGTCAGCGAAGGCAAGAACGTGGCCATGTACCGCACGTGCATCGCAACCGTGCCGGCGGGCGACTTTTCCGGTCCGCTGGTTGTCTCCATGCGTCCCTTACGCGCTGCCGACGCCATTCGCGCCGTTCAGATCACCTCGCGATTTCCCAATGTTCACGGCGCACCCATTCATCTCGGCGATCCGGCACTGATCGGCATCGAGCGTCTGGCGGCACCGGACTACGGCGATCCGGTCGAGGTGCTGGCCGATGAACTCCCCGTTTTCTGGGCCTGTGGCGTTACGCCGCAAGCCGCGCTGCTCAAGGCGCGCCCCGAAATCTGCATCACCCACGCACCTGGGGCGATGCTGATTACTGACTTGTCCAATCGTCGATTGGCAAGCTTCTAAGCAAGAGTGACCAGAGGAGACAATCAATGAAAAAAATATTTTTTGCCTGTTTGCTAGCCACTGCCTTTGCCGCCCAGGCGGAGTCCAAATGGGACCTGCCTTCGGGCTACGCGGCGAACACTTTCCAGACGCAGAACCTGGAGCAATTCGCCAAGGACGTGAATGCCAGCAGTGCTGGCAAGCTGGTCATCACCGTCCATCCCGGTGCCTCGCTGTTCAAGCAACCGGAAATCAAGCGCGCAATCCAGACCGGCCTGGTGCCCATGGGCGAGTTCATCATCTCCGGTCAGTCCAACGAAAATCCGCTCTTCGGCGTTGATTCGATTCCCTTCCTGGCCACCAGTTATGCCGAGGCGCGCAAGCTCTACGACGCGGCCAAGCCGGTCCAGGAAAAGGTGCTCGCCGGACAAGGCCTGAAGCTGCTCTATTCGGTGCCCTGGCCGGGCCAGTCGCTGTACTCGGTCAGCGCCATCAGCGGCCCGGAGGATCTCAAGGGCAGCAAGATGCGCACCTATAACCCGGCAACGACCAAGATTGCGCAAATGCTGGGTGCCGCGCCGGTGACCATTCAGTTGCCGGAGCTTGGTCAGGCCCTGGCCACCGGCGCCGCGCAGAACTTCCTCACCTCCAGCGCCAGCGGTGCCGATGGCAAGCTCTACGAGCAGACCAAGTTCTTCTACCCGGTCAATGCCTGGTATCCGCGCAACGTCGTCGCCGTCAGTCAGAAAGCCTTCGACGGGCTGGACAAGGCGACGCAGGAGGCCGTGCTCAAAGCGGCGTCGGCGGCCGAAACGCGCGGCTGGCAGGCCAGCGAGAAGAACGACGCTGATTCGCTGATAGTCCTGCAAAGCAATGGCATGACCATCGCTCAGCCGTCGGAGGCCTTGCGCAAGGAACTCAAGCGTATTGGCGAGACCATGACCGCGGAGTGGCTGGCCGCCGCCGGCTCAGACGGCAAGGCGATTATTGACACCTATCGGAAGTAGCCAGGCGCGTGTTTCGGCGGGCGGGCTCGGCAGCAATTGCCGGGGCTCGTCACCTCTGCTGCGCTCCCGGCTGCGGCAGTGAAATGAGCGCCGTGCGAGTGAATGAGTGAGCCAAGATCGTGAGCGCCCGGCGCAAAATCACGACTGACGAGGAGACGAGTGTTGAACAAATTTGCCAACCCCATCTACCGGGTCTTGCTGGCACTGGCCTGTCTGTCCATGGTGGCCGCGCTGATGTCGGTCATGCTGGGAATCATCGGCCGCCAGATCGACTGGAATCTTCCCGGTCTCGATGCCTATGCCGGCTATTCCATAGCGGCGGCGCTGTTTCTGGCCCTTCCCGCCGCCTTCAAGCATGGCGATCACATTCGCGTTACTCTGGTTTTACAGTGGCTGAGCCCCCGCGTGCGCGGTGTTTTCGAATATGGCTGCCTGGCCGTCGGCCTGCTGCTGGCCGCCTATCTGTGCTGGTTTTCCGTCAATCTGGTATGGGTTTCCTACACCCTGCATGACGTTTCGCCGGCGGCCGACGTGACACCGATGTGGATTCCGCAGCTGAGCATGGCTATTGGCTGTGCCGGTTTTCTGCTGGCTTTCGTTCATGCCCTAGTCGCCCGCTGGCAGGGGCAGGAGTTCTTTGACGCCGTACACGCTGAAGGCGAGCGCGCTCAATAAGCAGAGGGGACGATCATGGAAGTTGCGCTCGCATTCGGTCTGCTTGTATTCCTGTTCGCCATTCTGGGCTCGGGCTTGTGGATCGGTCTGTCGCTGTTGGGGGTAGGCATGATTGCCATGGAGTTTGTCTCCAGCCGCCCGGTTGGGGATGCCATGGTGCTGACCATCTGGGGGTCCACTTCCAGCTGGACGCTGACCGCCTTGCCGCTGTTCCTGTGGATGGGGGAGATCCTCTTTCGCACCAGGCTGTCGGAAGACATGTTCAAGGGCCTCGCGCCCTGGCTCAATCACCTGCCCGGCCGCCTGCTGCACGTAAACGTCATCGGCAGCACGATCTTCGCCGCGGTGTCCGGCTCTTCGGCCGCCACCTGTGCAACCATCGGAAAAATATCGCTGCCGGAATTGCAGCGCCGCGGTTACCCCGAGTCCATGGCCATTGGCACGCTGGCCGGCGCCGCCACGCTGGGGCTGCTGATTCCGCCATCGATCATCATGATCGTCTACGGTGTGGCGGCCAATGTCTCGATCGCCAAGCTGTTTCTCGCCGGGGTCATGCCGGGCCTGTTGCTGGGCATCCTTTTCATGCTCTATATTGCCGTCTGGGCGCTGTTCAACAAGGACAAGGTGCCTGCGGCCGATGCTTCGATGACGCTCGCCGAGAAGCTCTATGCCTCGCGGCACCTGATTCCGGTCGTCGGCCTGATCGGCCTGGTGCTGGGGGCGATCTATAGCGGCGTAGCCACCGCCACCGAAGCCGCCGCACTCGGCGTCACCGGCTCGCTGATTCTTGCCGCCATCGAAGGCGCCTTGAGCTGGAAGAGCTTTACCGAAGGTCTGGCCGCGGCCTGCCGGGTCTACTGCATGATTGGCCTGATTCTCGCGGGCGCTGCCTTCCTGACCCTGGCCATGGGTTTCGTCGGTCTGCCGCGCCATCTCGCCGAATACATCGGCACGCTTGATTTGTCGCCGCTGGCCTTGATGCTCGCGCTGGCCGTCTTCTTCATTCTCCTGGGCTGCTTCCTGGACGGCATCTCGCTGGTCGTGCTGACCATTGGCGTGCTTCTGCCGACGGTCGAGGCGGCGGGCTTTGACCTGATCTGGTTCGGCGTCTTCGTGGTCCTGACGGTGGAAATGGCGCAGATCACCCCGCCGGTGGGCCTGAACCTCTTCGTCCTGCAGGGGCTGACGAAACACGAGGTGACCTATATCGCGCGCGCGGCGGCGCCGCTCTTCGCGGTGATGATGACCTGCGTCATTGCGACCTATCACTTTCAGGACATCGTGCTATGGCTGCCGAATCGAATGTGAGGAATGTAGCTTCTGGCCTGAGCGAGCGGATGCGCGTGGCCGATGCCGGCGATCAGGCTTTCACCCTGCTCCTCGGCGACCGTATCGCCCCCGAAGTGGTCGACACCGTGAGCGCGCTCGACCGCCAGATCAGCGCCTTGCAGCAGGCCGGCGGGCTGCCCGGACTGATCGAGACGGTGCCCAGCTTCTGCTCGCTGACGGTGATCTACGACCCGCTGCAGACCTCTCGCCAGCACCTGCTGGCGGCGCTGGAGCAGTTGCCACCAGCGGATAGGCTTGGTAGCCGCTCGGCGTCCCGGCTGTGGCGCCTGCCGGTTTGCTACGAAGGCGATTGCGGCCCGGATCTCGAAGCCACCGCGGCAGCACTCGGAATCGGCGTCGAAGCGCTGATCGATCAGCATCGGCAGGCCGAATACCGCGTCTACACACTCGGCTTCCTGCCCGGTTTCCCGTTCATGGGCGATCTGCCGCCGGCGCTGCAACTGCCGCGGCGCACCGAGCCGCGCCTGCGCGTGGCTGCCGGTAGCGTTGCCATTGCCGGTGCCCTGACCGCCATTTACCCATCGGAAAGTCCCGGCGGTTGGCATCTCCTCGGGCAGTGCGCGGTGCCGCTGTTCGATCCGGCGCGGCCGCAGCCGTCTCTTCTGCAGCCCGGTGACCGGGTCTGCTTCACGGCCGTGAGTGCGGCCGAGCACGGGCGCCTGCAGCAGGCAGCCAAGGCGCGTACGCTCGATGTGGCAAGGTTTGCAGAGGCGGAGGTGGCATCATGAGCGAGACCTTGTCGGAGATCGAAATTCGCAGTGCCGGCGCCTACGCGTCGATTCAGGACGGTGGCCGCCGTGGCTTGCGTCGCGTCGGCGTGCCGTGGTCGGGAGTGCTCGATGCGGCGTCGATGAGAATCGCCAACGCCCTGGTCGGCAATCAGCCCTCGGCGCCGGTCATCGAGCATTTTGACGGGGGGCTGGTGCTGAAAGCTTTGCACGGCCGCGTGCGGGTGGCGGTCGCCGGACAGGCCGACATCGACATTACTGGCGAACAGGGGGTGCAGCGCGTTGTTTGCTGGCGCGGTGTTTGCCTTGGCGCTGGCGAAACCCTGCGCATCCGGGCGCTGCGTGCCGGGCGCCTCGTCGTCGTCGCCGTTGCTGGTCTGCAGGTGGCCGAAACGCTGGGCAGCGCCTCGACCTACGCGCGCGCTGGCATCGGCCAGCCGCTGGCGGCGGGCGACCGGCTATCGGTGCAGTTTACCGATGCCGGCGACTTTCTGCTGCCGGAGTCGCCCGGCGATGACGCTGCACCCATCCGCGTCGTCGCCGGGCCGCAGGCCGGGCATTTTGTCGACCAAGCGCTGGCGACCTTGTGTGGCGCGCCATTTACCGTCACCGATCAGGCCGACCGCATGGGCGTCCGGCTGCGGGGCCCGCTCCTGGAGCACCGTTCGGAGGCGCACAAGGACATCATCTCTGACGCCACTGTGCCGGGCTCGATGCAGGTGCCGGGCTCGGGCCAGCCGATCGTGCTGCTGGCCGACGCACAGACCGTTGGCGGTTATCCGAAGATCGCCACCGTGATATCGGCCGACCTCGGTCGCCTGGCGAACCGCCGTGCCGGCGAGATCTTGTGCTTTGAGCTGCTCGATGTCGACGCTGCCGAGCGCGCTGCGCGCAGCCATGCCGACAAACTTGCCCAGCTCATTGCCAGCATTCGCCGCTTGCCGGGTGATGGCAGCGTCGATCTCGAGGCGCTTTACAACAGCGGCCTGATCAGCGGGCCGGTCAGTGGCTTCGAAAGCGAGGAGTGAGGACGTGAACGACCGGAAAGCCATCAATCTCAACGCCGACCTCGGCGAAGGCTTCGGCCCCTGGTCCATGGGGGACGACGCGGCAATGCTGGACATCGTCGGCAGCGCCAACATCGCCTGCGGCTTTCACGCCGGCGATCCGATGGTCATGCGCGCGACGCTGCTGGCCGCAAAGGCGCGCGGGGTCAGCGTTGGCGCCCACCCCGGCTATGCCGACCTGCAGGGCTTTGGTCGCCGACCACTGGCGCTCAGCATGGCCGAAGTGGAAGCGCTGCTGATTTACCAGGTCGGCGCGCTGCAGGGCATGGCCGCCAGCGAGGGCATGGTGGTGACGCACGTCAAGCCGCACGGCGCCCTGAACAACCAGGCCTGCGCCGAGCGGCCCCTGGCCGAGGCCATCGCCCGCGCCGTCAAGGCCCTGGATCCGACGCTGATCCTGCTGGCGCCGGCCTGTTCGCAACTGGCACTGGCCGGACGTGCCGCCGGGCTGCCGGTAGTCGATGAAATCTTCGCCGACCGCCGTTATCAGGACGATGGCCAACTTGTCCCGCGCAGCCAGCCAGGCGCCGTCATTCACGATCCCGGCCAGGCCCTGGCCCATGTCCGCGCCATGCTCGATGCCGGCGCGCTGGTCAGCGCCAGCGGCCAGCAGATTCCGGTGCAGGCCGGCAGTGTCTGCATCCATGGCGACTCGCCGGACGCGGTGGCGCTGGCAAGGCATCTGCGCGATGGCTTGCTTGATTCGGGTTACAGCCTGGTGCCGTTAACTGCGATTCGTCAGATGTAGCTTGCAGGATTTGCGCTGGAAGTCTGCCAGCCGCCGTCGACAGAGCAGTGAAATCCCAAGCGGGAAACTGCCCGATGTAGCGGGCGCTAGCGAACTCAGGGGAGCGTCGGCGCTGGCCGAATGCCAGATCGCTGTAACGGCATCTGTCGGCCGCAACGTAAGGATCGCCGCTCTCGGACGACTCAGCTCTTGTCGACGCCATGCCGGACTTCAGAATGCCAAACGCCACCACGATCGCCGTGATCATCCCGACGTTCAACGAAGAAGCACGCATTGGCGCGACCCTGGCCAATGTCTTGCCGCAGCGGCCTGCAGAGGTGTGGGTGGTGGACAGCGGCAGCAGCGATGCGACAGTCGCCATTGCTGCAACGACGGCTGGCGTGCAGGTGCTACGAGCGGAAAAAGGCCGAGCGCCGCAGATGAACGCTGGCGCTGCGGCGGCGCGGGGCGAGTGGCTGTTGTTCTTGCATGCCGACACGCTGCTGCCTCCGGTGGCCCTGGAGCGTATCGCGGCGCTGCCCGACAGCGTCCTGGCCGGCGCTTTCAGGCATCGTTTTTCGGGGAAGGATTGGCGCTTGCGCTTGATATCGCGCCTGGACAATGCCCGCAGCCGGCTGACGAGAATCGCTTTCGGCGATCAGGCGATCTTCGTGCGGCGAGCGCTGTTCGAGCGGCTCGGCGGATTTCCGGCATGTGAGGTAATGGAGGATGTGGCCTTCGGTGAACTGCTGCGCAAAGCTACCACGCCGATATTGCTGCGAGACGAGGCGATTACCGATTCGCGGAAGTTCGAACAGATGGGCGTGTGGACCAGTCTGGCGCGGGTCGGCCTCCTGCTTGCCTGTCATCGCTTGCGTTTGCCGCTCGTCGGGCGGTCGTTTTTTAACGAAGTTCGCTGAACTTTCGCCGGCTGGCGGCCGGCTCCTGGAGAGGTGATGGAGAACTTGACGAGTGGAGTGAGTGCTGGGAGTGGTGGCCAGTGGACGAGTGCCGCGCAATGGACAAGCTGGACGAATCTGATTCTTGCGCTGGTGCTCCTGAGCCTGCCGGTATCGGCCAGCGTGGCCTTCGACCATAGCCACGCGGCCTGGACCATGCTCCTCAAGCGGCACGTCGTGCTCATCGACGGCGGCAAGTCATCGCAGGTGGACTACGCTGGTCTGGCGAAGGAGCGTACGTCGCTGCAGACCTACCTCGGCAGTCTGTCGGCGGTGTCGCAGGCGGAGTTCGATTCCTGGCCCAAGCCGCGGCAACTGGCCTTCCTGATCAATGCCTACAACGCGTTTACCGTCGAGTTGATTCTCGGCAAGTATCCGCATCTCGAATCGATCCGCGATCTGGGCAACATCGTCTTCAACAGTCCGTGGAAACAGAAGTTCTTCACGCTTTTCGGCGAGCGGCGCTATCTGGACTGGATCGAACACGAGGCGATCCGCAAACCGGGCGTCTATGACGATCCGCGTATTCACTTCGCGGTGAACTGTGCCTCGGTCGGCTGCCCGATGTTGCGCGAAGAGGCCTTCGTCGGCGAGCGCCTGGAGGCGCAGCTGGAGCAGCAGACGCGGCGTTTCCTCGCTGATCGCACGCGCAATCGCTACGAGCCGAAGTCCGCGACCCTGCTGGTCTCGCAGATTTTCGACTGGTACGGCCAGGATTTCTCGGCCGGCTACCGTGACGTGAAGTCGCTCAGGCAGTTCCTGGGCACCTATGCCGATCTGCTGGCAAGCTCGCCGGCCGAACAGGCGATGCTGCGTCAGCATCTGGTGGGCGTCGACTTCATCGAGTACGACTGGGCGCTGAACAGCGTGCCGCGTTGAGCAGCCCCGCGCCAGATCCGCTGCTGCACGGGATTGGTTCGCTGGCGAGCCGTGCCTGGTAGGCCGAAAAGTCGATGTTCATTGGTGTGCGCTCCGGTTGGCCAGCGAAATAAACGGGTGGCGCGTTCTCCGAGGGTAGCAGATCGTGCGCTTGCTGCCGTAGGAGAGGCGTTTGTGCGCCGCTTGCCGCCTGTCTTTACCGGCTGCCGTGCATTCCGCTTACAGCGGCGAGGACGCCGAGGCCGATCAGGGTTCCGGCACTCAGGTAGTGGCCGGCAGCGCGCAGTCGGCTGCAGCGCCGCAACGCCGGTTGCACCGCGCTGGCGGTCAGCACGTAGAGGCTGTCGGTGACGACGGCGATGAGTACGAACAGCGACCCGAGGAGCAGGTTCTGCAGCAGTGCCGAGATCGTCTGGTCGACGAATTGCGGCAGGAAGGCGGCAAAGAACAGCGCGGTCTTGGGGTTGAGCAGCGCGACGACGAAGCCATCGCGAAAGATTCCTGCGAGGTCGGCAGCGCCAAAAATGGCCTTGTCCGGCTGCCGCGTCGCTCCGGTGCAGAGCACCTTGATGCCCAGGTAGACGAGGTAGCTCGCACCGGCGTACTTGACGACGCTGAACGTCAGGGCAGAGACGGCAAACAGCGCCGCCAGGCCGATCGATGCGCCGACCGCGTTGGCCAGGTTGCCGAGCGCGACGCCGGTCAGCGAAGCCAGTCCAGCGCGCCTACCCTGGGCCAGGGTGCGGGCCACGATATAGATCACTCCCGGCCCGGGCGTGGCCGCGAGCATTAGGCTGGCCAGCACGAAGGCGGAAAACGGCAGTGTTGCGGCAGAATCGCCGAGCAGGATTGTGGGGATTTCGGTCATCGCACGCTCCGGGCAAAGGGTAGCCGGCAGCCCTTCATCCTACGGCACGCGCTGCCAGTCGGGCCAGCAATGCGAGCAATCCCTGGACGGAAAACCTGACAAATTCGCGGTAATCCGCTACCTTGCGCGAAATGGCGGCTTTTCTACTTGTCAGGCACCTCGTGCAGCATTCAGGAGCTTGTTTTCTGTATCGGAAGTACCATGCAGTGGAGGGCGCGAGATGGACAACTGTGAGGGGGTCGATCGTTCCCGAAAGCCGTTGTCGTCGACCTGGGCCAGCCAGGTCGTGGAAGCCATACCGATGCCGATGTTCGTTATCGACGCCAAGCATCAGGTCGTGCACTGGAACCGGGCGTGCGAGCAGCTTACCGGGGTAGCGGCGAATTCCGTGCTGGGTACGACGCGCGCGTGGTCGGCGTTCTACCCGAGCCCGCGGCCGTTGATCGCCGATCTCGCGCTGAGTGGCTTACGGCGCGAAGATTTCGAACGCCACTATGCCGGGAAATTTCGTCCCTCGCCTTCGATCGAGGGCGCTTGGGAGTTGGAAGACTTCTTCCCGCGGATGCCGGATGGCGGTAAGTGGCTGGTCTTCAGCGCTGCGGCTTTGCGCGACGAGAGCGGCGCTGTCGTCGGCGCCGTGGAGACCCTGCGCGACGTCACCGCGCAGCGGGCGGCCGAGCGGGCGGCGAGCGACGCCGCCCTGCTGTTGTCTGAAATCGTCCAGGGCTCGCCGGTGCCGACCTTCGTCATCGATGCCGAGCACCGCGTCACGCACTGGAATCGCGCCTGCGAGGCGATCGTCGGGGCGTCGGCCGAGCAGATGATCGGCTCGCGCGAGCAGTGGCGGCCCTTCTATTCGCATCCGCGCCCGGTGATGGCCGATCTGGTGCTCGATGCGACGGAGGGCCAAATGGGCGAGCTCTATGCCGGCAAGCTGCGACCTTCACCCTTGATCGCCGGCGCCTGGGAAGCCAGGGATTACTTCCCGCAGTTCCCGGGCGGCGGGCGCTGGTTGTACTTCACTGCTGCGCCGCTGCGCGGCGCCGATGGGCGCGCCATTGGTGCCGTCGAGACGCTGCAGGACATCAGCAAGCAGAAGCACTACGAAGTGCAGCTGGAAGCACTCGCCCGGCACGATTCGCTCACCGGACTTGCCAACCGCATGGTGCTCGAGGAACGCCTAAGCCTGGCCTTGTCGCAGGCGGCGCGGCACAAACGCATGCTGGCCCTGGCCTTCCTGGACCTCGATCACTTCAAGCCGATCAATGACGCCATGGGGCATGCGGTCGGTGACGCCCTGCTGGTCGAACTGGCCAAACGTCTGCGGGCGATGGTGCGCACCGCCGACACCGTCGCCCGCATCGGCGGTGACGAGTTCGTGATCGTGCTTGCCGAGCCGGAGTCCCGGGAGGCCGTCGAAGGCGTGATCAAGCGCATCATCGAGACGGTCAGGCAGCCGTTCCAACTTGACGAGCATTGCGTGCAGGTCGGTTGCAGCATTGGCATCGCGCTCTATCCGGAAGGCAGCGACGATCACGGCAGCTTGCTGCGCGACGCCGACGCGGCGATGTATCTTGCCAAGACGGCCGGCCGCAACGGCTACCGCATGCACTGTCGTCGGCCGGCGTAGGCGCTGGTGATCTTGGCCAGCGCTTTGCGCCGGGCAGGCCCGTCGGGAAACCCGGCCTACGAGGCCGAACGAAGGCGCTTCTTCTCCTGCTTCGCACGGTACATGCGGCTGTCGGCTGCGCTGATTAGTTCGTCCGGCGTGGCGTCGTTCTCCGGCGTGTAGATGGCCAGGCCGTAACTGAAGCCGATGGGAAAAGGCTTGTCCGCAGCGACTGCTGTTTCCTGAAGGCATCTTTCGGCTCTGCCGAGCAGGCGGCTCCCTTCGTCGAGATCGCAGTCATGCAGTATGAGCAGGAACTCGTCGCCACCCAGCCGAACGGCGCCGTCGCTGGCACGGATGCTGCGCATCAGGACCTTGGCTACACTGCTGATCAGCCAGTCGCCCTCGGCGTGTCCGAAGTCGTCGTTGGTCCTCTTCAGTCCATCGAGATCGACAAAACAGACCGCCAGCCGACCGCCTTCTCGCTGTAGCCTGGCCATCGACTTGGCAAGCATCATCATGCCGGTACGTCGATTCAGCAGCCCGGTCAGTTCGTCGAAGGTCGCATAGTGCTCCAGCGCCTGCTGTGCTCTCTTCTGCTCGCTGATGCTGGTGATGCCGAGGACGAGAACGGCCTGCCCGGAAAAGCTGATGCTGCGAACCGACACCAGGGCCTCAAAGGTCGAGCCAACGGCGTCGTGGAGGAAGATCTCGCATTCGTTGAGCGTGTCGCCGTTGCGGATCTTGTCGAGAAAAGAGCGATTGGCGTCTTGTTCGCGGGCCAGCAGGGGAAGCAGCTTGGTGTCCTGCATGGCGTCGAGCGGCAGGCCAAGGAGATCCATGGCTTTCTGGTTGGCGTGCAGGATGGTCAGCTTTTCGCCGAGCACCAGTAGCAACGCGGTCGGACTGGCCGAAAAGAGACGTTCCAGATCCTCCTCGCGATCGGCAAGCTCCTTCATGTCACGCTGGATACGACGCGTCGCCGGTGCGCAGATGAAGGCGGCGGACAGAACCAGGACCAGCAGGGTGGTGCTCATCAAGGCGATCTCGATCCATCTAGCCAAGACCACCCTGGCGTTCGCCTGGCGATCATAGAGGGTCACGATGTCGCTCATGCCTACCAGGAAATCAGCCTCGTGCTGCTTGATGTTGTCGATATACCGAGCCAGGGTGGCTATGTTTCCCGATGCCGACAGAATCGCCCTGGCAGCCGCAGCGATGGCCTCATGGTGCGCTTGCAGTGGACCGAACAGGTCTTCGACCTCCTTGCTATTGCGCCCCGGCAAGCCCAGTTCGCTGTCGCCGCGCAGCAGTCCCGCATGGGCGCGTTCCCATTGCTTGAGCGCCTCGTCGAGTTGCCCGCGGTAGCGGGAGTCCTCGTCGCCGGATGCGGCGGTCGAGATGTAATAGCTCAATGCGGTGATCTTCTGGCTGAGCATGCGCTGTCTGCCGGCAATGTTGACCACGTGTGAGTCGTACTTCTGATCGGCCAACACCCACTGCATCACCACTTGCGCGGCGATCGTCAGAACGGCGATCACCGCCAGGGCCATGGTGTACCGCCTGCGTAGCTGGCTGGCCGATAGCATCGCTGCGCTGCTGTTGAGAGCCTTGATACTCGGTGGCATAGGCTTGACTTTCACGAGTGCTGCTGGTCTGCTGTTGCTGTTGTTGCCGGTCGAATTGCTAGCCCGCCATCGTAGCAGAGCATGGCTCGCTGGTGACGCCACACGTGAGCGACAACGCGACGCTCGCTGCAGAACTTTCCGCGTTAAATAATGACCAAGGAGCGCTGACCAGGACGGTCACGGCAGGCGCACCTAAGGCGCACACTTCCACAAACCCTTCTCCAGAAAAAAGGAATCGACATGACGAGCACAGTAACTCTCGGTGGCAACCCGTTTCAGGTTGACGGGAATTTCCCGCAGAAGGGTCAGACCGCAGCCGCGTTCACCCTGGTTGGCAAGGACCTTGCTGACGTTTCGCTGAGCGCTTTTGCCGGTCAGAGAAAGCTTCTGAACATTTTCCCGAGCGTCGACACGCCGACCTGCGCAAGCTCGGTGCGTAGCTTCAACGCCAAGGCGAGCAGCCTGAGCAACACCGTCGTGCTCTGCATCTCGGCCGATCTACCGTTCGCGCTGAGCCGCTTCTGCGGTGCCGAGGGTCTGGAGTCGGTAGTGACCCTGTCCACCATGCGCGGTCGTGAATTCCTCCACGACTATGGCGTTGCCCTGAGCAATGGTCCGCTGGCTGGCCTCGCGGCACGGGCGGTGATCGTCCTCGACGCCGATGACCGCGTGCTGCACAGCCAGCTGGTCGCCGAAATCAAGGACGAACCCGACTACGAAGCTGCCCTGCAGGCGCTTGCCTGAGTCACGCCCTCGATCGCCCAGGTGCCATCTCGCAACTTGTCACTGACCGGCTACTGAATGCGCACGCACGACGATACTGAAGCCATTCAGCAGCGCCAGGGAATCCAGTCGATCGAAGTCGGCACGCGTCTGTTGCGTGCTCTGGCCGCCAGTCAGCGCTCGATGATGCTGCGCGACGTCGCCCGCAGCGCCGGCATGCCGGCGGCCAAGGCGCGTCGCTATCTGGTGAGTTTCATGCGCATGGGATTGGTCGAGCAGGATGCCAACACCGGACGCTATGACCTCGGCGAGTTTTCGCTGGAACTGGGCCTGGTCAGCCTGGCGCGGCTGGACCCGGTGCGCCTGGCCGGGCCGGTGCTCGACGACCTCTGCGAACAGATCGGCGCTACCGTTGCCCTGGCCATGTGGGGTAATCACGGCGCCACTTGCGTGCGCTGGGTGGAAGCCGGTGGCGCGGTGACGGTGACCCTGCGCACCGGCGTCGTGCTGCCACTGACGGCCTCGGCGACCGGGCTGGCCTTTTCTGCTTTCTACCGCTCGCCTTACCTTAAGAAAATGCTCGACGCTGAAGTGCAGGCCACCGCCGAGGCGAGCGGCAAGACGCCGGCAGCGGTGATGTCGGCGCTGACGCTGCAACTCGAAGATATCCGCCGTAACGGCGTGGCGCGTGCGGCGGGCAGCATGACGATCGGGATCAACGGCGTCAGCGCACCGGTTTTCGGGCACACCGGCCGGATGGTCGCGGCGGTGACTGCGCTGGGCATTGTCGGCAGTTTCGGCGTCGAGCTGGACAGCCCGGTCGCGCAGGGGACGCGCGAAGCGGCGGCGACGCTTTCCAGGCGTCTCGGTTACGGCAGTAGCGACGGTGCGGCAGGCGGGCATGCCGCCGCAGCTGCCAGCGCCGCGTCGTAAGCCGGCCCCCGACGTCTGTGCCGGGTGGCTGCCGTGCCGGCTGTGGGGCCTGTTGTATCGCGCCTTCGATCACCACGCCGATGCCCGGCCATGCGCAGGGCAAGGCGGCCGGCGAGCCCTGCGTAAATCTGACCGCCGACCTGCGTTGCGGCTTGTGGGGGCGGCCCGAGCGACCAGCGTGCTGCGCCGGCTTGCAGCCATCCGGAGAAATGTGCGGGCAGGACCGGCAACAGGCGATCGCCTGGTTGTCGGCACTGGAGCGGGCAACGCAACCGTGAGTGCTAAAATGCGCCTTTTTGTCGAAAGCACCACGTGGACCCGTTGCTTCTGCTGAAAGCCCTGATTCTCGGTATCGTCGAAGGGCTGACCGAGTTTCTGCCGGTCTCATCGACTGGCCACCTAATTCTTGCCGGCGCCCTGCTCGATTTCAACGACGAGCGCGGCAAGCTGTTCGAGATCGTCATCCAGTCCGGCGCGATGCTCGCGGTGTGCTGGGAGTTCCGTGCCAAGATCATGCAGGTCTTGCGTGGACTTCCCAGTGATCCGGGCGCGCAGCGTTTCGCGCTCAACATCGTGGTTGCCTTCCTGCCGCTGGCGACCATCGGACTGCTGTTCGGCAAGACCATCAAGGCCTATCTGTTCAACGCGCCGGTGGTGGCCACAGCCTTCATCGTTGGCGGTCTGATCATTCTCTGGGCCGAACGTCGCGAGCATCGCATCCGCGTCGAGTCGATCGACGAGCTGTCGCTACGCGACGCCGTCAAGCTTGGTTTCGCGCAGGCGCTGGCGCTGATTCCGGGGACGTCGCGCTCCGGGGCGACGATTATCGGCGGCTTGCTGTTCGGCCTGTCGCGTCGTGCAGCGACCGAGTTTTCCTTTTTTCTGGCCATGCCGACGCTGATCGGGGCGAGCCTCTACCAGCTCTACAAGGAACGCGCGCTGCTCTCCGTCGACGACCTCGGGATGTGGGTGGTCGGCTTCGTCGCCGCGTTTATTTCGGCTTTCTGGGCCGTGCGCGGGCTGTTGCGCTATATCAGCACGCACGACTTTTCGATCTTCGCCTGGTATCGCATTGCCTTCGGGATCCTGATTCTCGTGACTTGGCAGTACGACTTCATTGCCTGGGGAGATCACTGAGTTGGCCGGCCCACGCATCATCTATCTGCACGGCTTCTGTTCCTCGCCGGCGTCGTGGAAGGCGCGCCTGCTGGCCGAGTTTCTTGCCATAGCGGGCCTCGCCGACCGTTTTTTCTGCCCGGTGCTGTCGCCTATTCCGCGCGCTGCGATCGCCACCGTCGAGGCCTTGCTGGACAGCGACGACGCGCCGACGACGCTGGTCGGCAGTTCACTGGGCGGCTACTACGCCGCCTGGCTCGCCGAAAGGCGCGATCTGAACGCCGTCCTGATCAATCCGGTGGTGATGGCACCAAGCCTGATCGAGGGCTTGGTGGGTACACACGCCAACTACTACAGTGGTCGCCGCTTCGAGTTTGGCGCCGCGCACGCCGAACAGCTGCGCGCCCTCGACACGCCGCTGGTCACGCCGTCGCGCTATCTGCTGCTGGTCGAGACCGGCGACGAGGTGCTCGATTACCGGCTCGCCGTCGAGCGCTATGCCGGCTGCCGACAGCTGGTCGTCGAAGGCGGAGATCACAGCTTTACCCGCTTTCCCGACTTCGTGCCACAAATCATTGAATTCTGTGGGTTACAATCGTAGCGATGCATGTTCTATTCGAAGAAGAGGGCGCTTTTCGGACGGCCAGTATTCTGGTCGACAATGACAGTTCCTTACAGGTCGAGACGGCTTCCGGAAAGCGCAGCAAGATCAAGGCGGCCAACGTTCTGCTGCGTTACGGCGAACCGGCGCCGACGCAGCTGCTCGAACAGGCCGAGGCGCTCGCCACCGGCATAGAACAGGAGTTTCTCTGGGAGTGTCTGGGTGACGGCGAGTTTTCTTTTTCTGATTTTGCCAACGAGTACTTCGGCCACGTCGCCACGGCGGTCGAGGCGTCGGCCTTGCTGCTGGCCCTGCATTCGGCGCCCGTTTATTTCCATCGCAAAGGCAAGGGCCGTTTCCGCAAGGCGCCGGCCGAAATTCTCCAGGCCGCTCTTGCTGGTCTCGAAAAGAAGCGCCAACAGGCGCTGACTATCGAGCGCATGGTCGGCGAACTGAAGGCTTTCACCCTGCCGCCGGAGTTCACGCCGATCCTCAGCCAGTTGCTCTACAAGCCCGACCGCAACCGCAGTGAGACCAAGGCGCTTGAAGCGGCGTGCAGCGAAAGCGGCTTGTCGGCACTGCATCTGCTACACAGCTGTGGTGCCATCCGTTCGGCTCATGACTATCACCGGCAGCGCTTCCTGTTCGAGTATTTCCCGCAGGGCACGGGTTTTCCCGCCTGTGCGGCCTCCCCCTTGCCAAGCGCTCTGCCGCGCGCCGACGTGCATGCCTTCTCGATCGACGACGCGGCGACTACCGAGATCGACGATGCGTTCTCGGTGCAGGTCCTGCCTGGGCTCGGCTGGCAGGTCGGCATCCATATCGCTGCGCCGGCGCTGGGTATCGCCCCAGGGTCGCCACTCGACGCGATTGCGCGTGAGCGCCTGTCGACGGTCTATTTGCCGGGCAGCAAGATCACCATGCTTCCGGAAAAGGTGGTCGAGGGCTTTACGCTGAGTGCTGGCCGTGACTGTGCCGCCGTTTCGCTGTACCTGACGGTGACCCCAGAATTCGAGATCACCGCGTGCGAGTCGCGCCTCGAGACTGTTCCGGTGGTTGCCAATCTGCGCCATCACGATCTTGAACCCCTGTTCAACGAGAGCACCATCGCCGCCGGTCTTTCCGAGTTCGCTTTTCGCGACCAACTGATGACCCTCTGGCAGCTGGCCAACGCCTGCGAAGGCCGCCGCGGCAAGCCGTCGGCGACGCAGACCTTTCTCGACTACAACTTCCGCATTCAGGGCGACCTCGCCGATGCCGACGCGTGTCAGGTCGAGATCAGCGCGCGCCGCCGCGGCAGCCCGCTCGACAAGCTGGTCTCCGAGATGATGATCGTCACCAACAGCACCTGGGGCGGCCTGCTCGCCAGCAAGGGCGTGACCGCCATCTATCGCATCCAGACGCCTGGCGGCAAGGTGCGCATGAGTACCTCGCCGCAGGCGCACGAAGGTCTCGGCGTCAAGCAGTATGCCTGGTCGACGTCACCCTTGCGACGCTATATCGACCTGCTCAACCAGTGGCAGCTGGTGGCCTATCTGAACGGCGATACGCCGCCGTTTGCCGCGCGTTCGGACGATCTTTTCGCCGCGCTGCGCGATTTCGACATGACCTACGCCGCCTATGCCGACTTCCAGCGCAGCATGGAACGTTACTGGTGTCTGCGTTGGTTGCGACAGCAAAAGGTGGAAACCATCAGGGCGACGATCATTGGTCGCGAGAATCTCGCGCGCTTCGATCAGCTGCCGCTGGTGCAGCGCGTGCCGTCGGCGCCGGAGCTCAAACCCGGCCAGGAAATCCTGCTGCGCGTCGAGGCGATCGACTATCTGACGCTCGAATTAGCTTGCCGTTACGTGGCAACGCTGCCCCCGCCGGGGGAACCTGCCGAAGGTGCCGATGACGATCTGCTGGAGGCGATCGATTGAGGTGAACGCTGCGCTCCGCGATCGCTACCCATCGCCGCTGGCGGCACGCAGTCTGTGGCTGGCCGTGACGCTTTCGCTGCTCCTGCATGGCGGCTTGCTGACGGTGCACTTCAGTTTTCCAGACGCTTCGCGGGCTTTTCAGGAGCGGGCGCTGGATATCATCCTGGTCAATAGTCGTTCGCCGCGCAAACCTGCCGACGCGCAGGTGTTGGCGCAAACCAATCTCGACGGTGGCGGCAACACCGAGCAGGACGAGCGCGCGACGACACCCCTGCCGCCGGCGCCCCGCCATCAGGATGGCGACGACCTCGAGCAGTCGCAACGGCGCATCCAGGAGCTCGAAGCACACCAGCAGCGACTGGCGGCAAAAGCACGCAGCCCTACGCGGGTCGCTCCCAAACCGGACAAGGAAGAGCAGCCGACCCCGACGCCGGCGCCCAGCCTCAGCGGCCGCGATCTGGCGCACAGCGCGCTGGCCATGGCGCGTCTCGAGGGCGCTATCGACAAGGAGCTCAACGAGTACAATCAGCGCCCGCGAAAGAAGTTCATCGGCACCCGGGCCAGCGAATATCGCTTCGCCCAATACATCGAGGCCTGGCGGAGCAAGGTCGAGCGCGTCGGCACGCTCAACTACCCGGAGGAGGCCAGGGGCAAGCTCTATGGCAAGCTGGTGATGACCGTCAGCATCAACAGCGACGGCAGCCTGGCGAGCATTGAAATCAATCGCTCCTCGGGTCACCCGATTCTCGACGACGCCGCCCGCCGCATTGTCACGATGGCTGCCCCGTACGGCGATTTCCCACCAGCGATCCGTAAGGATACCGACGTTCTGGTGTTCACCCGCAGCCTGCGCTTCACCCAGAGCGATAGTCTCGAGAGCAAGAAATAGGGCCAGGATGAGTGACCTTTATTGCGTTTTCGGCAATCCCGTCAGCCACAGCAAGTCGCCATCGATTCACACGGCTTTTGCCGCGCAGTGTCGCCAGGACCTTCGCTACGAAGCGCTGCTGGCGCCGATCGATGCGTTTGCCGCCAGCGTGCGCGCTTTCGTCGCCGCTGGCGGACGGGGCGCGAATGTCACCGTGCCGTTCAAGGAAGAGGCCTTTCGCCTGGCGACCCGCCTCACCGTGCGCGCGGAACTCGCCGTGGCGGTCAACAGCCTGCGTTTCGACGGCGCCGAGATCCTGGGTGACAACACCGACGGCGCTGGCCTGTTGAAAGATCTCACTAAAAACCTGGAGTTTGCGATCGCCGGCCAGCGCGTACTGCTACTCGGTGCCGGTGGTGCCGCGCGCGGTGTCGTCGCTTCGCTGCTCGAGGAGCGGCCGGCGGTGCTGGTGATCGCCAACCGCAACACCGTTCGGGCGCAGGAGCTGGCACAGCGCTTCGCCGCAATCGCTACCGCTGCCCGGCCGCGCGGCTGCGGCTACCTGGAACTCGCCGGCCAATCCTTCGATCTGGTGATCAATGCCACCTCTGCCAGCCTCGCCGGCGCGCTACCGCCGTTGCCCGTGGCGCCATCCGTTTTTGCACCCGCCAGCCTGGCCTATGACATGATGTACGGTAAAGGCGAGACACCCTTCCTGGCTTTCGCCAGAGCGCAGGGGGCGGAGCGTCTGGCGGACGGCGTTGGAATGCTCGTCGAGCAGGCGGCCGAAGCCTTTCATTTTTGGCGCGGCGTTTGCCCCGACACTGCCCCGGTGATCGCGGCACTGCGTACGCTAGCACCGGCAGGATGATCCGAGCCTTGCTCTGGTTGAAGCGGCTGCTGCTCGCCATCATCGGCCTGCTGCTGCTTTACCAGTTTTGGCTCTTCGGCTGGGTGCTGTGGTGGAACTGGGTCGATCCCGAAGGCACGCGCTTCATGGCCATTCGTCTTGCCGAGTTGCGCGTGGCGGATCCGCAGGCACGGCTGCAGCAAGGCTGGATCGGCTACGGGCAGATCTCGGTCCACCTGAAACGCGCCATTGTCGCCGCCGAGGACGGAAAGTTCCTCGATCACGAAGGCTTCGACTGGCAAGGCATCCAGAACGCCATCGAGAAAAACCAGAAGAAAGGGCGTGTCGTCGCCGGTGGCTCGACGATTTCTCAGCAGCTGGCCAAGAACCTGTTTCTGAGCCCAGCCAAGACGCCCTTGCGCAAAGCCGAAGAAGCGGTCATCACCCTGATGCTGGAAACTGTCTGGAGCAAGCAGCGGATCCTGGAGGTGTACCTCAACGTCATCGAGTGGGGCAGCGGCGTTTTCGGCGCCGAAGCTGCCGCCCGCCACTATTACGGCATTTCGGCGAGTCAGTTGTCGGCCGAACAGGCGGCACGCCTGGCGGCCATGGTTCCCCGGCCGCGCTTCTACGACCGCAATCGCAATGCCCCGGCGCTGATTGCGAAGAGCGAAGTCATCCTGGCGAGGATGCGCTCGGCCGCGGTTCCGTGAACGCTTGCGCTCCGGGCCAAGGTGGGCGGCAAGCTTGGCGCTGCCGGCAGATGGCGACCATTCGCCAATCCTGGGATACTATCTTACCGTGGAAGTCGCGTACGCGACTCACGAACCTCCCTTCTCCCCTTGTCGGAGAAGGGTCTGGGGAAGAGGGGGACGGTCATGACTTTCATGAGTTGGGGTGTCTCCATGTGTCATGACCGTTAGCTACGGTCTTCGCCGCGCGAGCCCATTTCCGGCAACCAATGAAGGAGTGATTACCTCATGAAGTTTCGCACCCTGTTTCTACTGCTCATCCTCGGCGCTACCGCTGGCTTTTCGGCACTCAATTGGGAGGCCTTCACTGCCCCGACCGCTCTTTCGCTGGGTGTGACCGAAGTGCAGGCGCCGATTGGCGTGATCATGTTGGGCGTCGTCAGTCTGCTGACCGCTTACTTTCTGCTCTTCGTGATTTACGTGCAGGCGTCGGCGCTGTTCGATTCGCGTCGCCATGCGCAGGAGTTGAAAGCCAACCAGGAGCTGGCGGACCGGGCCGAGGCCTCGCGCTTTACCGACCTGCGCGGTTTCATCACCACCGAGCTGCAGGCGATGGCCAGGCAGAGCGCAGGCAACGCGGGGCCGGCTGGCGCTGACCCGGTGCTTCTCGCCCGCCTCGATCGCATCGAGACCGAATTGCTAACGGCAATCGAGCAATCGGGGAACAATGTCGTCACCTCACTTGGCGGCATCGAGGACCGTCTCAGCCGCTCGGCGGATGGCGGCGGCCTGCCCGTGCTTGCTGCGAAAACAAGTTTGTGACGGTTACTGATGTCGTAGCCGCGGCCGCGACTCACCAACCTTTCTTCTTGCCCTGCGGGACAGGGGCCGGGAAGGGGGAAGTGGTCATGACTTTCATGATCTGGGGGATCGCCACCAGTGACGACCGTTAATGCCGCGGAGACAAGAAAAAGCCCGCACTCGGCGGGCTTTTTCTTTTCAGTAGCGGCTTAGTCGATCAGCGATCGCCGTAAGCCCGGCGGCCGGCGCCACCGCCGGCACCCGCAGCATGACCGCCGCTCTTGGACCCTTCGCGGTAAGGCGCACGTGGCATTCCGTCGCGGCGGGGAGCAAAAGGCTTGCCCTGACGGTTATCGCCACCCTTCCAGCCCGGCTTGCCGGTCGGTCGCGGCTTTGCCGGCGACGGCCGACGCGTCGGCTCGTGGCCTTCGACGACGGCGACCGGAATCGCCTGCTTGGTGAAGCGCTCGATCTTGCGGACGTTGAAGTGCTCGGCGTGATGAACCAGCGAGATGGCTAGGCCATTGCGGCCAGCACGGCCGGTACGACCAATGCGGTGCACGTAGTCTTCGGCGAACTTGGGGAGGTCGTAGTTGAAAACGTGCGTGATCGTCGGGACGTCGATGCCGCGCGCGGCAACATCGGTGGCAACCAGGATGCGCACCTGGCCGCGACGCATGGCGGTCAGCGTGCGATTGCGCGCGCCCTGATGCATGTCACCGTGTAACGCCGCCGCGTTGAGGCCGGCGACGTTGAGACGGTCGCTGACCGTATCGGCGTCGCGCTTGGTGGCAGTGAACACCACAGCCTGATCGATCGTGGCATCGCGTAGAAGGTGGTCGAGCAGGCGGTTCTTGTGCGACAGGTCGTCGACAAAGTGCATGCGCTGCTCGATGTTGTCGTGCCGGGTGGTAGTTGCATCGACGCGAATCTGCAGCGCGTCGCGCGTCATCCGCTTCGCCATTTCGCCGACGGTTCCGTCGAGCGTTGCCGAGAAGAGCATCGTCTGACGCGCGGCAGGGGTAGCCGAAACGATTTTTTCGATGTCTTCGATGAAACCCATGTCCAGCATGCGGTCGGCTTCGTCAAGGACGAGCACCTGCAGCTGGGAAAAGTCGATCTTGCCCGAGTTCATGTGGTCGATCAGACGGCCCGGCGTGGCGACCAGGATTGCCGGATTGCGGCCAAGAAGTTCCATCTGCTTCGGATAAGGCATGCCGCCGAGAATGGCAACGGCGCGCACGTGGTGCACCTGGCGACCGTACTTGTCGGTAGCCGCAGTAACCTGCAGCGCGAGCTCGCGGGTCGGCGTCAGGACCAGCATTTTCGGCTGTGCGGGCTGGAAGCGCTGGCGATCGTTGCCATGCGAGCGGGCCGGGCGACGACCCTGGGTGGTCGGGTTGCTTGGGCGCGCCGCTTCGGGAGCACGTTCCTGAGAAGCGAAGCGATGCAGTGCCGGCAGCATGAAGGCGGCGGTTTTGCCCGAACCCGTCTGTGAGGAAACCATCAGGTCGCGGCCCTCGAGGGCCGCCGGAATGGCTTGTTTCTGGACCGGCGTCGGTTCGCTGTAACCGGAATCGGTAAGGGCATTGAGGATGGCCGGATGGAGGCCGATTTCTGCAAAAGTCATGGTTCTCTTTTCTATGGATGCGCCGCACCATACCCATGAGGCATAGTGCGTTGCGAAAAAACAGATGCAACGCCAACCAACGAAAAGCTGAGAGAGACTTTGATCGAGCCGGTAGTTTGGATCAATTCACGGAAGTCAGCAGCCATCGGCACAAAAGCTTTGTGCCAGTGCGGCGCTGAATGAATCGACACCAGAAGGCAGGGGGGCTTGAGAGTTACGGCCAGGTTCGCGATGCTCGTCGCACCGTGCAGCCCGTGGCCACTCAGTGCAGCCGCGCATTGTAGCATCAGCGCGCGACGCGCGGGGCTTTTTTTCCGGTTTCGCGGAGTTGCAGTACCTGCGGCGAGAAGACCTCGGTGACTAGCACCGATTGTGCGCCAAACCGGAAGTGCGAGCGTCGCGCCCAGAGGTTTGCCGCCGCCGGCCCATCCAGTTGCAGGGCGGCGAGTGCCGGTACGAATAACGGGTGGTGGCCATCGAGCCGCTTGAAGCTGATCTTGCCACGTCTGAAGCCGGGGTGCGAGAAGAGCAGCGCGCCAAGCGAGCGGTCTCCCAGACGAGCTAGCCAGACCTGCAATGGGCCGCAGGGGCGATACGGCAAGACGGTGTGTGCGAAGACGACCACCCGCTTGTCGCAGAGCAGGGCCACCTCCCGGATCCACGCCAGCACCCCCGGCTCGATTTCGAGCAGTCGCGCCTCATCGGCGGTCGGCAGGGCGAGGCCCTGGCGCAGCACGCGCACCGCGAAGCGTCCGCGGGCCTGGATGCGCGCGGTCAGCGAGCCACGGTCACGCAACCAGGGGACGAAGCTGACGTTGTCCGGCGTGCGCAGCAAGCGGCTGTGCCAAGCCCCTTGCGAGGCGCTGATGGTGAACACCGGGCTCGCTTCGCTTACTGCGGACGCGGAGACTTGTCGAGGCCGGCAATGCGCGCTCCCGGCTTGATGCCCTTGCTGGCGAACCAGTCGAGGTTCATTTCCAGTGCGTAATGTGCATCCGCGGCGGCGCAGTGGTTGTCCTCGGTTTGCGGCTGCATCTGTTCGATGTTCAGAATGCGCCCGTCGTGGTCGAGGAAGGCGACCGACAGCGGCAGATAGGTGTTGCGCATCCACATGCAATGGCGCGCAGCCCTGGAAAAAACGAACAGCATCCCTTGGTTGGCCGGCATGCTGCGGCGATTCATCAGACCCTGCGCGCGATTGGCGTCATCCGCGGCGACTTCGGCTTCGATTCGGTAGAAGCCGGCGCTGAGCTCGATGCGCGCAAGCTGCGCAGACGCTGGCGGAGCAGCCAGCAAGGACGCCAGCGCGATCAGGGAACAGGAAAGCCTGTACATCGCAACTCCAGGATAAAGGATGGATTGACCCGCAGGGACCGGCCCCCTCGACCTTGTCCCGTCCGCGGAAAGCCGCCGGAAAGCGGATGCTGGCAATTTGTCGAGAACCGTCTGGCCTTGGCGGGAGGGTGTGCTTGACGACTACTTCCGCGCCTTGCTCTTCGCTTTGGCGCTTTTTTTCGCGCTTGTTGTTGGCTTGGCCGAAGCCTTCTTTCGCGGTGCCACTTTGCCAGCGGCGCTGGCCTTGGGTTTGGCGGCTGCTGACCGCTGCGCGCTTTTCGGCGGCGGCTTTGGGTGCACCGTCGGTGCGCCGATGCTGACCTCGCCGGCGGCATTCTCGGCCGCTTTCGGTACCGCCAGGGCCAGCGTGCCAGAGAGCAGCAAGAGGCCGGCGAGCAGGCCGCGCACGGAACGCCTATAGGGGACTTTCATTTAGTGACTGGTGCCTTCGGAACGCGAAATCTTGTTCCAGACGTTGTATTTGCCGACCGGTTTCCTGGCCGGAATCCGCTTTACTTCCTTGAGCGTTTGTGCGTCGATCACGACCAGCGCGCCATCGAGTTCCCAGAGGCTGGCCAGCGCAAAGCGGCCGTCACGGGTGAACTCGACGTGGGCCAGTGTCTGTCCGGGCTGGGCCTTGATCTGCCCGACCACTTCCAGGCTCTGCTTGTCGATGACCTGCAGAACATTTTTGTTTTCCTTGCTCATCATCGAGTCGGTGAAAGCGTAGCGACTGTTTTCGTGGCTGCGCATAAAGAAGCCTGGGCCAAGGGTCTTTATTTCCTTGACGGTCTCGTAGGAATCTAGATCGATGACCGTCACCAGTCCTTCGTTGAGGTTTGGCGAGGCCATGACCGTCCGCACGCGACCCGTTGGGTCGGTCCACTGCCAGGTGATGCCCGAGCCCAGATGCGGCATTCCCGGCAGATCGAGGTCGGCAATCTTCTTGCGACCGTCGAGAAAGATCACCTGCCCCTTGCTCGCCGAGCGTGATGAGCCGAGGATCTCGTCGTAGCTCTGAGTGAAGAAGAAATCATCGAGATAGTCCTTGAGCATGGTTCGCTGCGGGTAGAACATGCCCGGCGTGAAGTGACCTTCCCGGTACTGGAAGTCATGCACCAGTCCCTCGGCGACCGGCGCGGCGTCCGGATCGTAGCTGATCTCCCAGGCTTCGGGAACGTCCTTCAGCGCGGCGACGAAACTCTTGCGCGGTGCCGCGTCGTAGACTGCCGAGACCCGCGAGGTCTTGTCGCCGGCAGCATTGAGGGCCGGGATGATTTTCACCAGCGAGAGGTCTTTGGCGTCGAGCAGAACCAGACTGTGCGGTAGGTAGTTGGCAACCATCACCCACTTGCCGTCACCGGAGACGGCGGCGTTGCGCGTGTTCAGGCCGGCGCGGATTTCGGCGACGACGGCCAGATTGTAGAGGTCGAACTTAGTGATCCAGCCGTCACGCGAAGCGAAATAGACGAAGCGGCCATCGGGCGAGAACTTCGGTCCGCCGTGCAGCGCGTAGCGGCTGGGGAAGCGGTGCAGACGTTCGAGCTTGTCGCCGTCGAGAACCGACACGTGATGGTCGCCGGTTTCGACGACGATGAAGAGATTCAGCGGGTCGGCACCTTTCAGCCCAGGGCCGGGCTGGTCGGGCAGCTTGGCGGCGTCGGCGTTGACCACCTGCGAAGCGCGAATTTCGCTCTCGCCCCATTGCGGTGCCGGATTGACCTCACTGTAGATCAGATCTGCCAGTTGTTGCATCTGCTGGGCGTCCAGCTTGTCGGCAAAGCCCGGCATCTGCGTCGCTACGCGCCCTTCCGCGATCACTTTCAGCGCTTCGGGTTTGCGCAGTCGTGCCAGGTTCTCCGGCAGCAGCGCCGGACCGATACCGCCAAAGCGCGTTTCGCCGTGGCAGGCGGCACAATGCTCCTTGTACACTGTCTGGACGCCGGCTACGTCGGCTGAACTTGATTCGCTGGCGAAGGACGAGAACGATGAGCCGCCAGCAAGAGATATCGCCAGGCAGGCGGCGGACAGGGATAGGCGCCCGTTCATTACGCTCTCCGGATTCTGATGTGCGGGGTGACGGTCAGGCGTTCTCGGCCGGGCTCGACGCCGATTTCTTCGTCGTCGAGGTAACAGCCCGGGTCTTCGGCCCAGGAATCGCCGGTCAGCTGTTGTGCACGCACGCGGGTGTTGCCATTGCAGATGTCGAAGTGCTGGCAGTCGCCGCAACGCCCCGAGACGCTGCGCGGGAACCGCTTCAGGCCAGCCATCAGGGGGTCGGAAACATCCATCCAGATTTCCGAGAACGGCCGTTCACGGATGTTGCCCAGGTTGTAATGCCACCACATGGTGTCCGGATGGACATTGCCGAGGTTGTCGATGTTGGCCACATTGACGCCCGAGGAATTGCCGCCCCATTGCGCCAGCCGGGCGCGGATGTTGGCCGCCTTGTCGGGGAAATTCTTTTTCACCCAATACAGGAAGTAGACCCCGTCGGCATCGTTGTTGCCGGTGGTGAACTCCTTGTGCAGGCCGCGTTGCTGATAATCCCAGCAGGTGTCGAAGAGCAGATCCATGGCCCAGCGCGTCAGCTTGTGCTGCGCGTCGTCCTTGCGGTTCTTGTTGCCGCGGCCGGCGTAGTTGAGGTGCGAGAAATAGAAGCGATCGATGCCTTCGTCTTCGACCAGTTCGAGCAGGCGCGGCAGGTCGTGTGCATTGTCCTGGGTCATCGTGAAACGCACGCCGATTTTCAGACCCAAGTCGCGGCACAGGCGAATGCCTTTCAGCGAGGCTTCGAACGCGCCATCCATGCGTCGGAACTTGTCGTGCGTTGCGCCCATGCCATCGAGCGAAACGCCGACATAGTCGAAATCGCACTCGGCGATGCGATCGATATTCGTTGCATCGATCAGGGTTCCGTTGGACGACAGGCCGACGTAAAAGCCCATCGCTTTCGCGCGTCGGGCGATGTCGAAGATGTCCGGGCGCAACAGCGGCTCGCCGCCGGAGAGGATCAGCACCGGAACGCGGAAGCGCTTGAGGTCGTCCATCACTGCGTAAATCTCTTCGGTGTTCAGCTCACCGGGGAAGTCCTTGTCGGCGGAGATCGAATAGCAGTGCTTGCAGGTCAGATTGCAGCGGCGGATGAGATTCCAGATGACCACCGGCGCCGGCGGGTTCTGCTTGGGGCCGGGCTGCTTGGCTGCCACGAGTTCCTGCATGTACTGGGAGATTCGAAACATCGTGCGCACTTCCCGAAAGAAAACCGTGTATTAGAGAGCAGGCCCGGCGGCTGGGCTTTGACGTGGATCAAGCCCTACGCCATCCACTGCCGCCCTGTAGATCAGCTGCAGAACTGCTCAGGCGACTGTTTGCCTAGCGGAGAAAGCCACATTCTCGCCTTCGTTCCTCCGCTCGGCAAGGTGTGACCGTCGATCCCTCGATTAGTGCGCTTGCGGTGGGCATGAGCTTCGTGCTTTTTGGCCGCAGTTCAGTTTTCCGAGCCGCGCGAGAAGCCTTGTGTACGGCGGCACGGCGCTGGACGCGTGCTCGCGAAGCGTCGAGAATAGGCGCTCGACGCGCTTGGCTGCGCTGGTGGGAGTCATGGGCATAGTGGGAGTGGCGGGCTTGAGCGGCTGCCGTTTAGAGAAAGGTCTTTTCGAGGTGCTGTTTCCGATGCGGGCAGTACGGCTAGACGACAGCTACGGCCAGACTCAAGGCCATGGCCGCTGAGTTCCTTACCGGCAATCGCTTGACCCTGCTGAACAGCGGCGCCGAGTATTTCCCGGACCTGATCGGGGCGATTGATGGCGCACAGCACGAGGTTCACCTCGAGAGCTACATTTTCGAGGACGATGCCACTGGCCAGGCGGTCGCTGCGGCACTGGCACGCGCTGCCCGCCGTGGGGTAACGGTCCGCGTGCTGGTCGACGGCTTCGGTGGCCGGGAGTTCGCCAACAGCCTGCAACCAGCACTACTCGCCGCGGGTGTGCAGGCGATGGTCTATCGTCCGGATATTGCCCGCTTCCGCCTGCGCCGCCATCGCCTGCGTCGTTTGCACCGCAAGCTGGCGGTGATCGACGGCGAAATCGCCTACGTCGGGGGTATTAATGTCATCGATGACCTCAATACCCCGTATCAGATCCCGCCGCGCTACGACTATGCGGTCCGCATCGAAGGCCCTCTGCTGGCGCCAATCCAGCAGGCGCAGCATCGGCTGTGGGAAATCGTGCAATGGGCAAGTCTCAATCGTCGCCACCGCGTGACTCGGCGCGTGCCGACCGAGCTCGCGGCACGCGGCGAGCAGACGGCCGCTTTCCTGGTGCGCGACAATATTCTCCATCGCCGCGACATCGAGGACGCTTACCTCGAGGCCATAGGCTCTGCGCAGCACGACATCCTGCTCGCCAATGCCTACTTCCTGCCCGGTCGCCGTTTTCGCCGCGCCCTGCACGATGCGGTAAAGCGCGACGTACGGGTGGTGATCCTGTTGCAGGGACGAATCGAATATCGCCTCATCCACTACGCGACACAGGCGCTTTACGGTCGTCTGCTCGGCGCCGGCATCCGCATTTTCGAGTATCGGCGCAGTTTCCTGCACGCCAAGGTGGCGGTCATCGACAGCCACTGGGCGACCGTCGGCTCCTCGAATATCGATCCTTTCAGTCTGCTGCTGGCCAGGGAGGCCAATATCGTCGTCAAGGATACGGCGTTCGCCGAAAGTCTGCGCGCGAGTCTCGATCAGGCGATGCGCAATGGGGCGCGCGAACTGCCGGTCGATAGCTGGAAACGTCTGCCCTGGCATTCGCGCCTGCTGCGTTGGGCCAGCTACAACCTGGTGCGGATGGTGGTCGGACTCGTCGGTTACGGCGGCAAGCATTGATGTGAAAGTCGCCTAGGCGACTCACGAATCTCCTTTCTCCCCTCGCGGGAGAAAGGCCGGGAAAGAGGGGGAAAGGTCATGACTTTCATGATCTGGCCCCTGTTTAACCTACCGAAAAAAACTTCTCGCGTAATCAATCGCTTGCAAGGC
>ERZ761602.1497-NODE-1497-length-42009-cov-6.911760_pt1 | contig 42009 bp, 36 predicted proteins | sample MGYA00512165_ERZ761602 | MGnify/ENA primary metagenome ERZ761602 (study PRJEB28899, sample SAMN02445085) | bioreactor sludge metagenome | biome: EBPR sludge; isolation source: Thorneside wastewater treatment plant | place: Australia: Brisbane, Thorneside...
CGCCTGCCCCTCGCAGTACTCGCAGTTCATGACCGTGACCGAGTGGCAGGGCGACGAGGGCATCTGCCAGGGTGACTCCGGCGGCCCCGCCTTCGATCTCCAGCAGCGTGTCGTCGGCGTCGTCTCTCGCGGCGGCTACAACTGTAGCTTCCCGATCTACGGCTCGGTGCACGCCTGGGGCGAGTGGATCAAGGAGCAGGGCGTCTACGCGGCTGGGCTCGGTGGCTACGAGACGCCCAACTGGGCCAAGGGCTTCCCCACCGATCCCAACTACAACTACCCGATCGGTGGCAGCTGCGGGCCGGCCGAGGAGCCGACCTGCCCCATCTGCGTGAGCAACGAGTGCTCGCGACTCTGCAACGAGCAGGCGCCCTGCCCGAGCACCCACGAGTGCGCCGAGGTGGCCGAGGGCACCTTCGCCTGCAAGGCGAAGCCGAAGAAGAAGCCGACGTCGGGCGAGGAGACGACCACCACGAGCTGCGCCGTCTCGGCGCCCTCGGCCGATCCGACGAACCCCGTGCCCTGGATGGTCGGCGCGCTCGGCGTCGGGCTCGCGATCGCCGGGCGTCGTCGCCGTCGTTGAAGGCGATCGTGCCGGGCGCAGCCTCTCGATAGGTCTGCTTTGAAGTCTCGATTCCCGCACGAGACCGGCTCGCTCGCCGAGCCGGTCTCACGTCGTTCGGCGCTCGCGCTCCTCGCGCTGCCGCTCGCCGTAGCTTGTGAGCCGCGTGGCGCGAAGCTCGCTGCGACCGTGCCGCGCTGCGTGAGCACCTCGCCGAGCATGACCGAGGCGATCTTCGCGCTCGGGCGTGGCCCAGAGCTCGTGGGGCGTACGCGCTACTGCGACCAGCCGCCCGAGGCCGCGCAGGTCGCGATCGTGGGCGGCTTCTCGGACCCGAGCATCGAGGCCATCGTCGCGCTCTCACCCTCGCTCGTCTGCGGCGAGCGCGGCCCCGCCGGGCCCGATCTGCCACGCAGGCTCGGCGAGCACGGCATCGCCACCTACTTCCCCGAGCTCGATCGCGTCGCGCAGGTCGAGGCGATGCTCGTGGAGCTCGGCGAGCGCCTCGACGCGTCCGCGCGAGGTCGCGAGCTCGCACGCGCGCTGCGAGCTGCGATCGACGAGGTCGCCGCCGGAGCGCCGAGCTCGGCGAAGCCTCGCGTGGTCTTGCTCTTCGATCTCGACCCACTCGTCGCGGCGAGCGACGACTGCTTCCCGGGTGAGTTGCTCGCGCTCGCCGGCGCGGAGAACCCGGTGAAGGGTCCGTCGAAGTACCCGAGGCTCGGCGCGGAGGGGCTGCTCGCGCTCGACCCGGACGTGATCATCGACGCGTCGAGCATGGTGCGCGCCGAGAGCGCGCGTGATCCCAGGGTGATCGTGCCCGGCTTCGCGGAGCTGCGCGCAGTGCGCAAGGGCAGGCTGCGCAGCCTCGGCTCGACGGCGAGCCTGCGCCCCGGGCCGCGGCTCGGAGAGGGGCTGCGCGAGCTCGCGCGCCTCGTGCACGGGAAGCCCTCGTGAGCGCGCGGGCGAAGCGCGATCGGGCCGACGTGCTGCTCGTGGAGCGAAGCCTCGCGCCCTCGAGGGCGCGGGCGCAGGCGATGATCCTCGCGGGGGAGGTCTACGCGGGGGAGTCGCGCATCGACAAGCCCGGCCAGCTCGTCGACGTCGCGCTCGAGCTACGCGTCTCGCCGAGGAGGCGCTTCGTCTCGCGCGGCGGCGAGAAGCTCGACGGCGCGCTGCGCAGCTTCGGTGCGCGCTTCGACGGTCTCGCGGGTGTGGTGGCCGTCGACGTGGGCGCGTCGACGGGAGGCTTCAGTGATTGTCTGTTGCAGCGAGGCGCGTCGAAGGTCTACGCGGTGGACGTCGGCTGGGGTCAGCTCGACGATCGGCTCCGGCGCGACCCACGCGTCGTGGTGCGCGAGCGAACGAACGCGCGTTCGCTCGGGCCCGAAGACTTCGCAGAACCCGTGGACCTGGTCGTGGTGGACGCCTCCTTCATCGGACTCGACAAGCTCTTGCCGGCCATCTCGGCCTTCCTGCGGCCGGGTGGCGAGCTCGTCGCGCTCGTGAAGCCCCAGTTCGAAGCCGGGCGCGAGGCGGTGTCGAAGGGCCGCGGCGTGATCCGCGATCGAGAGGTGCGCGAGGCCGCGATCGCCTCGGCGCGTGGCGCGATCGAGGCTGCGGGCTTCGAGCTCGTCGCGGAGGTCGACAGCGAGGTCGTGGGCCCCAAGGGCAACGTCGAGCGCTTCGTGCACGCGAAGAGGCGGCTCGACCCGGGCGCGGTCGGCTGAGCGCTCCGATGCGTCGCGCCTCCCTCGCGACGGTGTTCATCACCGTCTTCCTCGATCTCCTGGGCTTCGGGCTCGTCGTGCCCTACCTGCCGGGCGTCGCGCGTGAGCTGGGCGCGAGCGACTTCACAGCGACGCTCGTCGGCACCGCCTACTCGATCGGCCAGCTCTTCTTCGTGCCCGTGTGGGGCGCGCTCAGCGACCGCGTGGGTCGGCGGCCCGTGCTCGTCGTGAGCGTGGCCGCCACGGTCGTCGCGATGCTCATGCTCGGCATGGCCACGAGCCTCTGGATGATCTTCGCCGCGCGCGTGCTCGGCGGCGTCGCGACCGCGAACATCGCCGTGGCACAGGCCTACATCGCCGACGTCACCGAGCCCAGGGAGCGACCGAAGGGCATGGCGATCGTCGGCATCGCCATCGGCCTCGGCTTCGTGCTCGGCCCGGCGATCGGTGGTGTGCTCGCCGCGTGGGATCCGAGCTCGCGCCCTGGTTCGCTGCCGGCCTTCGTCGCCGCGGGGCTCTCGCTGCTCAACCTCGGCTTCGCGCTCTTCGCGCTGCCCGAGTCTCTGCCACCCGAGAAGCGGCGCGCGCGCGGCGAACCCCGGGCCTCGCGCCTCGCGATGCTGCGCGGCCTGAGCGGGCGCGCCACGCTCATGCGCGCGCTGGTCCTGAACCTCGTCGTCATCGGCTCCTTCGCCGGCTTCGAGCTCACGTTCCGCATGTACAACGAGGACCAGTTCGGGATGAGCACGGCCCAGACGGGACAGGCGCTGCTGCTCGCGGGGCTCGTCATGATCCTCGTCCAGGGCGGGCTCTTGCCGAGGCTCGCGAAGCTCTACGAAGAGCGCACGCTCGTCGTGACCGGTCTCGGCATCGAGGCGGTGGGCTTCGCGATCGTCGCGAGCTCGCCGCCTTCGATCGCGTGGCTCTCGATCGGCACCGCCACGCTCAGCCTCGGGAGCGCGCTCGCGAACCCGAGCCTCGCCGCGCTCGTCTCGCGCTCGAGCAGCGCCTCGAGCCAGGGCTCGAGCCTCGGCCTCCTGCAGTCGAGCGGCGCGCTCGCGCGTGTGCTCGGACCGCCGGCGGCCGGCGCGCTCTACGCGGCCGTCTCGCCGCGCGCACCCTACGTCGTCGCGGCGCTCGGCATGCTGCTCGGCTGCATGATCGCGCTCGGGCTCTCGGCGCGTGGCGAGCCGAAGGCCGCGGCGGCCTCTCCCGAACAGGGCTGACGACCCCGCCGCGGGGTGGTAGACGAGCGGGCTTCGGGCGGGCTGCTCCCGCGGCCAGGGCTTCGCCGGGCCGAGGCCGCGTCGCATGCGACGCAGGACGACGGGCGCCGCCCCGACATCGCAAGAGGGGACGACCCATGTTCGGACGACGGCGGTTTCTCGAGGGGACTCTGGGTTTGGGGGTCGCGGGAGCGATCGGCTCCGCAGCGACGGCCTGCGGCGACTCCAAGTCGTCGGGCCCGGCCGGCAGCGGCACGGGGCCGTGGCTCGTCGGCGCCTACCTGAGCTTGTCGGGCGCGCAGTCGCAGTTCGGCATCGACACGAAGGAGGGCATCGAGCTCGCCGTCGAGGAGCTGAACAAAGCCGGCGGCGTGAAGAGCCGCGAGATCAAGGTCCTCTACGAAGACGACAAGTCGAAGCCCGACGAGGCGAACAACAAGGTCTTGCAGCTCATCGACCGCGACAAGGTCGTGGCGCTGCTCGGCGAGATCCAGTCGGCGATCAGCAAGGCGGGCGCGATCGTCGCGAACCGCAAGAAGATCCCGATGATCACGCCCTCGTCGACGAACCCCGACGTGACCAAGACGGGGCCCTACGCGTTCCGCGTGTGTTTCATCGACGACTTCCAGGGCCAGATGGGCGCGGAGTTCGCGGTGAAGGCGCTCGGCAAGAAGAAGATCGGCCTGCTCTACGCGAGCGACGACCTCTACTCCTCGGGCCTCGCGAGCGAGTTCAAGAAGGCCATCGGCCCGCTCGGCGGGGAGATCGTGCTCGAGAAGAGCTTCCTCAAGACGGAGTCGAACTTCACGACCTTCCTCGCGGAGATGAAGGGCAAGAGCCCCGAGGTCATCTACGCGCCCGTCTACTACAACCAGATGATCCCGCTCGCGCGCCAGGCCAAGGCCGAGGGCATGCCCGGCGAGATGTTCGTGGGCGGCGACGGCTGGAGCGACACGAGCCTCTTCAAGGAGCTCGAGGGCGCCTACTTCACCGACCACTACGCGCCCGACGTGCCCTGGGAGAAGTCGCGCAAGTTCGTCGAGGCCTACAAGGCCAGGTTCAACCGCATGCCGACCAGCCTCGCGGCGATGGGCTACGACGCCGCGCTCGTGCTCGCAGACGCGATCAAGCGCGCGAAGACCGACACCCCCGACGGCATCCGCGACGCGATCGCCGAGACGAAGGACTTCCCGGGCGCGACCGGCTCGATCACGATCGACGGCGAGCGCAACGCCGTGAAGCCGGCCGTCATCGTCCAGATCAAGGAAGGCACGACGACCTACAAGTCGGTCGTGGGTCCCGGCGCGGACAAGCTGCTCGAGGGCGGCGCCGCGGCGCCCGCGCCCTCGGCCGAGCCCACCGCCTCCGCGGCGGCGAGCGCGTCTGCGGAGCCGGCGGCGAGTGCGTCTGCGGTTCCCGCGGCGAGCGCGTCTGCGGCTCCCGCGGCGAGCGCGTCTGCGGCTCCCTGAGCGCGACGATTGTAGGCGCGCGCTCTCGTGGCGCGCGTCTACAATCACTCGCCGCATGGTCGAGGCACAGGAGAGCCCGGATGTTCGACAACCTCGGTAGCGCCCTGCTCACGGGCATCGCCCAGGGGGCGATGATCGCGCTCGTCGCGCTCGGCTATTCGATGGTCTACGGGATCCTGAAGCTCATCAACTTCGCGCACAGCGAGGTCTTCATGATGGGCGCCTTCGTCGGCCTGTTCGCGCTGCAGGCCCTCGGAGGCGAGGGCTCACCGCTGCTCGCGGGCGTCTTCGGCACGCTCGCTGCGATGCTCTTCGCCGGCCTGCTGGGCACCGTGGTCGAGAAGCTCGCCTACGCGCCGCTGCGCGCCCGAGGCAAGGAGGCGAGCCGCATCGCGCCGCTCGTCACCGCGCTCGGCATGAGCGTGCTGCTGCAGAACCTGGCGCAGCTGCTCTTCTCCGCGCGCGTGCAGAGCTACCCGCAGATCATCCCGATCGGCGAGACGCGCATCGTCATCGTCGTCGCCTGCTTCGCCACGATGATCGGCCTCTGGCTGCTCGTGCACCGCACCTGGTTCGGCAAGTCGATGCGCGCGCTCAGCATGAACGTCGACGCCGCGCGCCTCATGGGTGTGCGCACCGGGCGCGTGATCGGCCTCACCTTCATGACGGGCTCCTCGCTCGCGGCGCTCGGCGCGGTGCTCTACTGCCTCGATCAGTCGCCCGCTTACCCCACGATGGGCACGGTCATCGGTACGCGCGCCTTCGTCGCCGCCGTCATCGGCGGCATCGGCAGCATCCCGGGCGCCATGCTCGGCGGGCTGCTCATCGGCGTGCTCGGCGAGCTCACCAAGCTCACGCCCTACTCGAAGTTCCAGGACGTGCTCGTCTTCGCCGCGCTCATCGGGGTGCTCCTCTGGCGCCCCTCCGGCCTGCTCGGGAGCACGGCCGTCGAGAAGGTCTGAGGCGAGGCGCGTGTCGAGGATCCGCCCTCTGCTGCCGTCCGCGCTGCTCGGCGCCTCGCTGCTGGGCGCGGCGTCGCTCGTCTACGGCTGCTCGAGCCCGCTGCCGCCCTCGCGCTGGGGCGTGGGTGGTGCAGCGCTCTCGCTGCCCTGGGCGCGGTGGGACGCGGGCGACTCCTCGATCGAGCTGCGCCCCGACGGGCAGGTGTGGATCGACGACGACGTCGCCTTCGTGATCGACGGCGCGGGCCGGGTCTACGATCCCGATCTCGCGCCGCTCGCGATGCTCGAGCCCGATGGCCGGCTCGTGGGCACCGACGATCGCGACCTCGGCGTGGTCGGGTCGATGCACGCCTCGCCACCCGGTCGCCGGGAGGCCTGGTTCAGCCTGCTGCCCGACGGCACGGTGCTCCGCTACGACGAGGAGGGCGATCGCTACGCAGGTGGGCTCTGGCAGGGGTGCCAGGTCTCGCCGAGCGCGGCGCAGGCCTGCGTGCTCGTCACGCACCTCGTGACGATCGAAGCCGAGGCGCGCCGGCGCAGGAGCGGCTCGGGCTTCGGCTTCGGCATCGGCGTGATGATCATCCGCTGAAGACCTGAGCAGAAGTGCCAAACAGCGCTTGGGGTGGTTGCCCCGAGCGCAGCGGCGTCGGCGCGTCGCGGGCCCTCAGCGCCTCTCCACCACCTCGATCGCCCTCGGCAGCACCCGCGCGCCTGCGAAGCCGCGGGCCTCGGTCGTCCACAGCGCTGCGTCGGCCCGCGCGATCCCTCGGCTCAGTGCCTCGGCGCGCTCCGAGCTCGAGCTCGACGCCTCGTCCGCGAGCCCCTCCGGGATCGACTCCACCGCGATCTTCGCGACCGCCCCGGCGTCGTGCCCCACCCCCGTCCACCAGCCTGGCTCGCGGCGCCCCGAGGCACGCCACGCGCCGAGTGGGCCGCTGCCGCGCTCGACCCGCGCGCCGATCCAACCGGCGCTGGCGTGCAGCCCCGGGCCTGTGTCGCGCGCGTCGAGCCCGAAGGCGACGAGCAGGTCCGTCGCGCCTCGCTCGCGCAGGTCGCGTGCGCACGCGGCGTCACCGTCGACGATGAGCGCGCGCGCGCGCGCCGTACGAAGGAAGTCGAGCGGCACGCCACAAGGTTGCACGGCCACGATGCGCGACGAGCTCGGCAGGCTGGTGGCGCCGCGTTCCTCGGCGAGCAGCGCGATGGGCTCGCGGCCTCGCGCGGCGAGCGCGTCGACGAGCAGCCCCCGCACGCGGCTCGGATCTTCGCCCACCACGAACACCGTGCCGTCGGGGCGAGGCGGCTTGCTCGGCGGCGACAGCAGCAGCACGACCGCTCCCGTGCGCTCGGCGTGGCTCGCGACACGATCGGCCTCGTCGCGCTCGTAGCCGGCGACGATGAGCGCTGCACCCTCGGCCTGCAGGAGCGTCAGCGCGTCGCTCACGCCCTCGAGCGAGCCCGCGTCGTCGCGTGTGAGCAGGCGCGCGCGACCTCCAGGCAGACCGAGGGCGAAGCCGAGCCCCGAGGCGACCTCGAGCGCGCGCCGCTCGAGGTGATCGGCGCGCCGCGCCAGCAAGAGGCCGATCGTGTTGCGGTCGACGCGGACCGTGGCGCCACGCGCGGCGATCCGAGCGACCGGATCGGCGCGCTCGGCGAGCAGCTCGCCCGCGGTCTCGAGCAGCGCGCGCGCGAGCACGGGGTCTTCGCGCTCGAGCACGACCTCGGCGAGATGCGCGGCCAAGAGCTCCGAGAGGATGGGATCCGGCTCGGGGCTCGCGCGCTCGGAGGAGAGCTCGGCGAGCAGCGGTTGCGCGGGGAAGGCGTCGAGCAGCGCCTCGGCCTCGATGGCGATCGCCCGCCGCGCGGACTTCGGGGCCTCGCGCAACCACGCGCGCAGGAAGACGGCCGCGCGGTCGAAGCGCTTCGCGTCGACCGCCGAGCGCAGGAGCTCCTCGTTGAGCAAGGTGCGCGTCGGCCCGTCGATGACGCGCCCGTACAGCGGGTCGAGGCGCTCGAGGGCGCGCGCCGGCCGAGCGCGCCTCCTGTCGATGGCGCCCAGCACGACGTTGGCCATGTCGCGCGTCGGGCCGGGAGGACCGAGCTCGGCGAGGCGAACGAGTCGCGCGGAGCGCTCGAGCTCGCCCCGCTCCACCAGGAGCATGGCCGCCATGACCGCGATCGGTCGCGCCGACGGGTCGGAGCCACGCCGCTCGATGTAGGCGAAGAGCTCGGGCTCGAGCGCGCGGCGCTCCGCGGCCTCCCCCGACTCCCACACCAGGCGGAAGCGCGCGAGGAGCCGCTGCGCCTCGAGATCGCCGGTGAGCTCGAGCGCCGAGGGATCGATCGTCGGGTTGCCCCCACAGCCGAGCGCCAGGCAGAGCGAGACCGCCACGCTCGACGCGTAGCTCCGGAGGAGCCGCGAGCTCGTCCACGAGCGCGTCACGGCCGCTCCTTGGCGAGGCCGTGTCGATCGAGCATGCGGTACAGCGTCGTCCTCGCGACGCCCAGCTTGCGAGCCGCGACGCTGAGGTTGCCTCGCGCCGATCGAAGCGCCGCCTCGAGCGCCGCACGCTCGGCGTACCTTCGTGAGAGCTGGTGGCTCTCCTCCCGCGGTCGCGCGGCGAGCACCGACTCGGGCAGGTCACCGCGCGACGGTGCTCTCTCGGGGCCTGCGTGCGCGATCGCGTGCGCGAGCGCTCCGCGCAGCTCCTCGAGGTTGCCCGGCCAGGCGTGGCGCCCGAGCGCCGCGAGGAGCTCGCTCCCCGGCTCGAGCTCTCCCACGCCGAGGCTCCTCGAGAGCTGCGTCACGAGCTGCGGGAGGTCGTCGCGTTCTCGCAGCGGCGGAAGCACGAGCGTGGTCCCTCGCAGCATGCGGTACAGCTCCGGCGCGAAGACCCCCTGCTTGGCCCGCTCGCCCAGGCCCGGCGATACGCCGGCGAGCAGGCGGATCTCGGCGAGTCGTCCCGAGCCGAGCTCCGAGGCGAGCCAGTGTTGCGTGCCGAGCGGTGCTTCGTCGAGCTCGCCGACGAACAGCGTGCCGTGCGCCGAGGGATCGACCGCGCCGAGCACGAGCTCGGGCTCGAGCGAAGCGCCTCGCAGGACGACGAACGGCGCCGCTCGGCGGCTGCTGGCCTCGTGGATGGCGCGCGCGAGCGTCTCCGCGCCCGAGCCAGGCTCGGCCGAGATCGACAGCGGAAGGTCGGTGCGCGCGAAGCGCATCGCGAGCTCGTAGGTCGCCCGGGTGGCCTGGTCCGTGCCGCGCAGCAGCTCGAGCGCGACCCCCGCGTCTCCCGCGGGCAGAGCGCGCAGGCTCGCGCCCTCGAGCGCCTCGGGGCTGCGACGCAAGAGCTCGACCCCGTAGCGACCGAGGCGCGTCTCGAGCGCTCGGCCCTCGCGCCCGGCCCGCACGATCGCCGCCCAGTCGAGGCCGAAGACCTCCTCCACGGAGCGCCCGATCGGCGGAGCTTCGCCTTCGCTCGTCGCGAGCACCCGCCCCGACGAGGAGACCCACACGAGCTGTGCAGCGGAGCCGACTGAGTTCACGCGTCGAGGTCGAACATGAACGCGCGCGTGGGCCCCAGGGTCAAGCGCCGAGCGCAGCCACGCGCGCTTGACCGCGGAGAGGGCCTCCCTTACCCACGTACGCTACGGATCCGAGGACGTGAGCGCGAGCGCCCAGCAAGACGACCAGGTCGGAGCGGCCGAGGTCCCGTCGCCTCGCGCTGCCGGCCACCGCGCGGCGCGCCCTTCGCGTGCGCGCTTCCTGCTGCGGCGCGCGCACTCGCTGAGCGGTGTCGTGCCGCTCGCCGTGTTCGTCGTGGCCCACCTCGGTCGGCAGGCGAGCGCGCTCGACGGCCCGCTCGAGCACGAGCGAGCCATGGCGTCGACGCCGTGGTTCGACGCGCACCCGGCGATCGCGATCGTCTTCGTGCTGCTGCCGCTCGGCTTCCACGCCCTCTCGGGACTCGCGATCATGCGCAGCGCGAGGCCCGACGTGCAGGCCTACACGGGGAACCGCAACTGGCGCTACGTCGCGCAGCGCCTCACGGGTGTGCTCACCCTCGGCTACCTCGCTGTGCACCTCCGGCAGACGTGGATCGCGAGGCAGCTCGGCGAGCTCTCGATGAGTGACCACTACGGCGTGCTCGTCGAGACGCTCTCCTCGACCTCCGCCGGTCTGCCGTGGAGGGCGGCGCTCGAGCTCGCCGGGCTCGCGGCGGTGTGCTTCCACCTCTCGAGCGGCCTCTGGGGCTTCGGCTGCACCTGGGGTCTCACGACGACCCGCGCGCAGCAGCGCCGCTCCGCGATCGCCTTCGGTCTCTTCGGCGTGTTCTTGTACGCCTATGCCGCGAACCTCAGCCTGCACCTCTCGACGGGCGCGCGCGTCGTGGAGCGCTCGCTCGAAGGCTCGTCGCCCTTCGCGTGGCAGGAAAGCGCGTCGGCATGAGCGGCTCGAGCGCTCGCGTCGCCGTCGTCGGCGCTGGGGCCGCCGGTCTCGCGGCGGCGCTCGAGCTCGGGCGCGCCGGTGTCTCGGTCGATCTCTACTCGCTCCTGCCCGCGAGTTGCTCGCCGTCGGCGTGTGAGCGCGACGGACTCGGTGCGGCGGAGGCGGGTGACGAGGCCGCCATCGAGCGACACTTCCTCGACACCCTCGAAGCGGGTGGGCAGCTCGCGCACCAGCCGCCGTTGCGCGCGATGATCGAGGCAGCGCCGTCGATCGTCGACGAGCTCTTGCGGCTCGGCGTGCCCTTCGACCGCGACGCGCAGGGTGCGCTCGTCCGCGACGCGCTCGGCGGTGCCACGGAGGCGCGCGCCGTGCACGCAGGGGTGCACACCGGTCGACAGCTGGTGCGTGTGCTCGATGCGCAGCTGCTCCGCTTCGAGGAGCAGGCCGCGCGCGACGCGCGTTCCGAGCCGCTCCTGCGGCGCTTCGAGCACTGGGAGTTCCTTCGCCTCGTGCTCGACGACGCGGGCCGCGCCGTGGGGCTCGTCGCGCGGGAGCGCTCGTCCGCGCGGCACGTGGCGAGGCCCTACGCGGCCGTGCTGCTCGCCACCGGAGGGGCCTTCGCACACTTCGCCCGCTCCACGGCGAGCCTCGTCTCGCACGGCTCCGCCGCAGCGGCGGTGTTTCGCCAAGGCGCGATCTTCGTCCACGCCGACCTCGTCGAAGAGCACCCCACGACGGTGCTCGTGCGTGGTCGACGTCGCGTGGTCGCCGAGCTGCTCCAGAGCCGCGGTGCGAGGCTCTGGGTGCCGCGCGATCCGAGCGACACGCGCGCTCCAGAGACCGTCCCGGCGGCCGAGCGTCGGTACCTGAGGGAGGGAGCCACCGCGCAGGCCGGCGATCTCGCAGGGCGCGCCGAGCTCGTGCGTGCGCTGCGCGCCGCGCTCGATCCTGCTGCGCCCCAGGGTGGGAGCGCCGACGAAGACCGCGCCTTCCTCGACCTCGGCGGTGTCGCGCCCGCGCTGCTCGAGGCCGAGCTCGGCGAGCTGCTCCCGGCGCACCGTCAGCTGCGCGTCGGCCCGGCCGTGTCGGGCGCGATGGGCGGGCTCTGGGTCGACTACGAGGCCGACGAGCGGGGTCAGCTCGTCGAGGGTTCGCCGCGCAACCAGGCGACGAACATCGCCGGGCTCTACGCGGCGGGTGAGGTCGGCTTCCAGCTCCACGGCGCGGCCCGCCTCGGAGAGAACGCGCTGCTCGGATGCCTCTACGAGGGGAAGGCAGCCGCACGGGCGATCGTCGCCTACACCCGCTCGCTCGCACCGCCGCCCGACGCGCTCGACGCCTCGTTTTTCGAGCGCCGCGCGCGCGAGGCCGACGAGGAGCTCGCATCGCAGGGCGACGGTGCCAGAGCTGCCTTCGAGCTCTGCGAAGCAGTCCGGCGCTGCGCGCAGCGAGCCCTCGAGGCCGACGGCGAGCCCGCGCTGCTCGCGGCCTGCGCCGAACAGCTCGACGAGCTCGACGCACGCGCCCGAGAGCCGGCTGCGTCCGACGCCGCCACCGAGCCCGGGCCCGCCGCGTCGAAGCTCCACGAGCTCAGGGCCATGTCCTTGCACGCGCGACTGTTCCTGCGCGCCCGCCACGCGCGCCTCGCGGCGGCCACCGCCGGCGGCGCGGCGTCGCCGGGCGCCGAGCTCCTCCTCGCGCGCGCCTCCCAGAGCGGCGACGTCGAGCTCGTCGACGCCTTCGAGCACGTGGCCATGGGCAGCACGCGCCGCGTCGACCGCTCGGTCGACCGCCGCTACACACAGGCCGGCGCTGCCCGCGAGGGCGCGGCACCCGAGGCCCCGCCGGTGGAGCGAGACCGATGAGCGGAGTCCGGAGAGAGCAGCCCGCGCCCGGCCCGGCGATCGACGTCGCCTCCGCGCTCGCGCGCGCCGACGAGCAGAAGTGGAGCTTCCGCGTGCGCGTGCGCCGGCAAGACGGCCCCGCCGACACCCGCTCGCGTCGCTGGGACGAGTTCGAGCTGCCCTGGAGGCCCGGCCTCAGCGTGCACGATTGCCTCGAGGCGATCGAGCGCGACCCGCGCACGGCGCGCGGCGAGCGCGTTCGCGCGCCGGCCTGGGACGCCTCCTGCGTCGAGGGGCGCTGCGGGGCGTGCACGATGCTCGTGAACGGCCGCCCGAGGCAGGCCTGCGTCACGCTCGTCGACCCGCTCATGCTCGAGACGAACGCCGCCTCGCTCGAGCTCGCTCCTCTCTCGAAGTTCCCCGTGCTGCGCGATCTCGTGGTCGATCGCTCGAGCGCCCGCGCTGCGCTGCGCCGAGTGAAGGCCTGGGTGGAGCTCGACCGCGAGCCGGCCGAGCCCAGCGTCACGCCCTCGAGGAGGAGGCTCGCGCTCGCCCCCACGGCCGGGGCGAGCTCGCCGTGCATCGGCTGCGCCGCGTGCCTCGAGGCCTGCCCGGAGCTGCACGCGGGCTCGCTATTCGTTGGAGCAGCATCGATTCACGAGGCGAAGCTGGCCGTCGACCTGCAGGCGGGCTCGCCGGCGGCCGACGAGCGCCTCGACGCGCTCATGGGCCCAGGAGGGGTCGCGGAGTGCGGCAAGTCGCAGAACTGCGTCGAAGTCTGCCCGGCGTCGCTGCCGCTCGACGAGTCGATCGCCTCCGTCGCGCGCGCCGCCACGAAGCGCCTCTTCGGCCGCTGGTTCGCCAGGCGCTGAGCGCCGCACGGCTCGGTGGCGGCCCGCGCGCGGGGCCTCAGCCGCACTCGGCTTCGCCGCCGACGCAGATCCCGATGTTCGTGGGCGTGTGCAGCGTGCCGCCTTGGCAGCTACCGGCGCCGCACTCGCTGCGTCCGTCGGTCTGGCAGAGCTTGTGGCAGGTGCCGGTCGCGGTCGCGCACACGTAACCCTCGGCGCAGGGGCACGGCGAGCAGGCCACGCCGTCGCCGGCCTCGGCGCAGCTCGTGGTTCCATCGGCGCGCACGATCGTGCAGGCCTTGCCCTGGCCGCAGCCGCCTTCGGCCAGGAGCTGGCAGGGCTCGGTCGGCACGCACACCGGGATGCGCGCGGAGGGATCGTCGGTCGGCGCGGCGAGCGCGCAGAAGGTCGCGCTCGGGCAGGCCTCGAGCTCGCCGCAGCAGTAGGGGCGGCAGAGCCCGCCGCTGAGGTCCTGGGTGCCTCCCTCGCCGCCGGCGCCGCCGGCGGCGGCGACGCAGCCGAGCCCGGGGCCGCAGTCTGCCGAGGTCTGGCAGGGGCCGTTGGCCACACCGCTGCCGGTCGGCGCGCAGGCCGCGCTCACGGTGCCCGACATCGCCACGAGCTTGCAGCTCTCGGCGAGCTCTGCGCCACCGCCCGCGCCGCCCTCGCCGCCGGGCTCGCAGCCGTCGTCGAGCTCGCCCGGGCTGCACGCCGACTCACCGCAGTAGCCCGCGTAGGAGAAGCGCCCCGGCGGTTGGTCGGCGTCGGGGTTCACCTCGACGCTCGCGTCGCGCCCGCCCGTCCCGGCGCCCGTCGACATGCCCGAGGTGCCGCCGCCGTCGCCATCACCGCCCGCCGAGCTCATGCCGCAGGCGGGCGCGAAGGCCAGCGTGGCCCCGAGCAGCAGTCCAGCGAACGAAGCGGGCAACAGGCGGGGGCTCATCGACGTCGACCTCGGGGCGATGCATCCGAGACTGCTCGGAATCTAGCACCCGAGCACGGTCCATCCATACTTCGTGCCGACGGCCTCCCTGCGGCGCCTCCGCGGCCTGGGCACTCGATCCGCCGAGCTTCTCCGTGCTCGGCGAGGCCGGCCGTTCCACCGAGGCCCGCCCCGCCCTGACAGCGCTGTCGTGGTGAGCGCGAGGGGCGCTCATCTCGTCGGTGAACCCACGCGCAGCCCCGGGCTCTGCTGCGCTGCGTCGTCAGCGAGCTCGCGCGACACCGTTCGAGGGCCGACGAGAAGCGCTGCGCGAAGGCTGGAGCCCGTGGTAGCGTCGCCACACGTGCTCGCCCGGGGGGCAGGCGCGGGGTGGCTCGGGCGGCTTCGCCTCGTGGCTCCACGCTCCTCGGCTGACCCCGCTGACTCGGAACGGCCATCCGTCGTGAGGTCCATCATGCGTTCGCTCGAGCTTCTCTCCCGCACCTCTGCTCGCTTCGTCCTCGTGGCTTCGTCCGTCGCGCTGGCAGGCTTCGCGGCGATCTCCGTCGCCGGTTGCCCCGATCCCGCCGGGGCCTTCGAGGAGTTCGGCGAGCGCTACGACGAAGCCAACCCCAGCACCACCACGACCTCCACCGGGCCGGGGACCTGCCCGCTCCCCGAGGCAGGCGCGGCCGACGGACAGTACCTCTTCTCGCTCAGCTCGAACCTCAGCCCTGGCACGCCCTTCACGTTGCTCGCGACGATGACGAGCACCGCGAGCGGCGACGGCCTCAGCGTCGACCTCGTGATGCAGCCGCTCGCCAAGACGGATCGCAAGACGCCCACCGGCTCCGCGCTGCCCGCCTTCACCGGCCTCGCGGTGGCCGCCGACGGCAGCTTCGAGTGGGACCTCGGCGAGGTCACCTTCCCGGGCACGGCGAACCCGATCTCCGACAGCGAGGTCGTCGCCACGGTGCAGCTCCAGGGTTCGCTCTGCGACAGCGAGCCGGCCGCGAGCGGGAGCCACGCCGGCTTCATCTGCGGCACGGCCACCGGCCTCGTCACGAAGCCACTCACCGACTTCGACCTCAAAGGCTCGAACTTCACGATGCAGCTCGTCGAAGGCGGTGTGATCCCCGACGCGCTCATCAACTGCAACAAGGGCGCCGCCGACCCGCTCTAGAGCGCGACCGAGGCTCGGCTCCCGCCGAGGTCGCCGCAGCCTCCGAGCGCCGACCCACCGCCCGACCGAGCCCAGGCTCCGCGCGCCGCAGCTCTCCCGTCCACGACAACGACTCGTCGCCGAAGGTCCTCCCGCCATGCATACGCACTCTGCGAAGCCCCTCCGCACCCTGATCGCCTCGTCGGCCTGCCTCTCGGCGCTGCTCGTCTCCGCGAGCGCCTCCGCCACCGGCTTCAGCACCGCCCGCTTCGGTGGTGAGCACGGCCACCCGACGACGAACAACCCCTCGGCGATCTACTACAACCCCGCCGGTCTCGCGGTGGACACGCCAGGCGAGAGCGACGAGGGCTTCCGCTTCAAGTTGATGGTCGACGGCACCTTCGCGTTGCGCGCCGCGAGCTGGACCCACGCCGCGAGCCCGAACGACTCCCCCGAGCCCGCCGACGCCGTGGGCGCCAACACCGGCGAGGCTTCGCTCTTCAACTTCGCCGGCGCGCCCATGGTCGGCGCGGTCGCGCTCATCGACGACCTCTCGATCGGCGCCGGCTTCTACGTCCCCTTCGGCGGCGCCTCGGCCTGGAAGAAGAACGACGCCTTCGCGAACTCGCGCTACCCCGGCCCAGTCGACGGCGTGCAGCGCTGGCACACGATCGACGGCAACCTGCGCTCCATGTACCTGAGCCTCGGCGCCGCCTACGACATCATGGACCGCGTCTCGATCGGCGCGTCGTTCAACCTCGTGATGTCCCAGGTGCAGACGGTGCGCGCGCGCAACGTGCTCGGCACCAACCCCGTCGAGCAAGAGGGCCGATCGCTCATCGACGTGAGTGGCATGAACGCCTCCTTCGGCGCCGGCATCATCGGCGAGGTCGTCGAGGACAAGCTGTGGCTCGGCTTCTCCTACCAGGCCCCCCCGGGCTTCGGTCAGCAGCGTCTCAACGGCACCCTCCAGAACAACTACGCGGGGTCGCCCACGACCGACGCGGTCGATCTGCTGCAGACCTTGCCGGCGGTGTATCGCGTCGGCGTGCGCGCCCGCCCGATCCCCGAGGTCGAGCTGCGCGCCTTCGGCGACGTCACCGACTGGTCGACCTTCAAGAACCAGTGCGTCGTGCCCGAGGGGCTCGACTGCGAGGTCAACGCCGACGGCAGCTTCGCGGGCTCCGGTGATCCGCCCTACCTGAACCTCGTGCGCGACTGGGGCACGGGCTTCGCCGTGCGCCTCGGCGCGAGCTACTTCGCGAGCGACGTGGTCGAGGTCTACGCAGGCGCCGGCTACGACTCGAACGTCGTGCCCGACACGACGCTCGAGCCCGCTCTCACCGACTTCCACGACGTCTCGGCCTCGCTCGGCGGCCGCTTCCGCATCGCCGACGAGTTCGCCTTCTCCGCGACCTACACGCACATCTTCTACTTCTCGCGCGACACGACGGGCGAGAGCGTGCTCTCCACCCTCTCGCAGCCCTCCAAGTCGCCTGACTCGGGCGGCGAGTACACGCAGACGATCGGCGTGCTCAACGCCTACGTCGAGCTCATGTTCTGAAGCTCCGTCCGAGCGCCCGGCGCGAGCGCGCCATGCGCCTTCGACGAAGACGCCCGCGAGCACCACGCCTCGAGTGGTCCGCGGGCGTCTCTGCGTCTCGGTGTCGCGCTCTCGAGCGCCGAACCCGGGCAGCTTCACCCGTGGCGCACCGGAGGCGGACCGACTAAGGTTCCGCCCCCATGGCTACCGGCTCGCACCTGAGCACGGGCCGTCGTGCCTCGACGACGGCCGTTCGCCGAGCTCCCTCGAGCTCGCTCATCGCGGCGCTGTTGCTCTGCTTCGGCGTGTCCGGCGTGTCGCTCGTCGGCTGCGGTTCGAACGACGGCAACGCCAAGCCCGAGCCGAAGGCCTCCGCGCAGCCGACCAGCTCGAGCTCCGCCGCGGCCGCAGCGGCCGAGCTCGCCGTCGCGACGCTCGACACCTCCACGCTCACGCCGCGCGAGAAGCGCGAGCTCTCGACGCAGCTCTCGGAGACGCTCGCGCCCTGCCCCGAGGTCGCCGTCTCGCTCGCCGTGTGCATCAGCGAGAAGCGAGCCTGCGCCTCTTGTGGCGCCGCAGCGGAGTTCCTCGGGCGCCAGGTGCGCGCGGGCAAGCCGAAGAAGGATCGCGAGGAGGCCTTCGCCGCGCGCTTCGACCCGAAGCTCGTGAAGGAGGTCGCCGTCGGCGACGCGCCCGTGAAGGGCCCGGCCGACGCGGTGGTCACGATCGTCGAGTGGGCCGACTTCGAGTGCCCCTTCTGCATGATGATGGCGCCTCTGCTCGAGTCGCTCGTCGAGCGGTTCCCGGGCCAGGTGCGCGTCGCCTACAAGTTCTACCCGCTCAAGTCGCATAAGAACGGCGAGCTCGCCGCGCGCGCCGCGATCGCGGGCAGCGCGCAGGGCAAGTTCTGGCAGATGCACGAGCTGCTCTTCGCCAACCAAGGCAAGCTCGAGCGGCGCGATCTGGAGGGCATCGCGAAGAAGGTCGAGCTCGACATGGTGAAGTTCAAGGCCGACCTCACGGCCGACGCCACCTCGAGCTGGCTCGAGAAGGACATGAAGCAGGCCGACGAGCTCGGCCTCGAGGGCACGCCGCTCATCTACATCAACGGCCGCCTCGTACCGCTCGAGCAGCTCGCCCAACCCTGGGAAGATCTCGAGGCCTGGGTGAAGCTCGACATCGAGCTCGCTGGTCAGAAGCCGAACCCGCCCTCGGCGCGTTTCCTCGAGCTCACCGGCGCCGCGAAGGCGGGCGCCGAGCCCGCCGGCTCCGCCGTGCCTGCCGCCGGCTCCGCCGCGCCTGCCGCCGGCTCCGCCGCGCCTGCCGCCGGCTCCGCCGCGCCTGCCGCCGGCTCCGCAGCGCCTGCCGCGAGCGCCGCGCCTCGCTGAGCTGCCCATGAAGGTCGCGGACAGCTGCGGGTGCTTTCCGACGGGGCGTCATTACCCCGGCATCGCGCACCTGCTCCGCGTCCAGGCCGTGGGCATCGCCGCCGAGCTCGACGCCTCCGCCGACTGGCACGAGCTGCTCATCGCCTTCATCGACACCGAGACCACCGGGCGCGACGCCGAGCGCGACCGCCTCGTCGAGGTCGGCATCGTCTTCGGCCTGCGCGGCGAGATCACCGATCGCAAGAGCTGGCTCATCAACCCGGGTGTGCCCATCCCGGCCGAGGCCACGAAGGTGCACGGCATCCGCGACGAAGACGTCGCCGCTTCACCGAGCTTCGCGGCCCAGCTGCCCGAGATCGTCGAGGCGCTGCGAGGCGCCGTGCCCGCCGCCTACAACGCCGGCTTCGATCGTGGATTCTTGCTCGCAGAGCTCGCGCGCGCAGGCATCGCGGTCGACGATCCCCCGCCGGCGCTGCGCCGCGACGTCGAATGGCTCGACCCGCTCGTCTTCGCGCGCGAGATCCACAAAGACGAGCAGAGCCGCGCGCTCGGCGACGTCACCGCGAGGCTCGGCATCGAGCTCGAGCGCGCCCACCGCGCGACCGACGATGCCGAGGCCGCCCTGCGTGTGCTCTACGCCTTCGGCAAGGATCCCCGCCTGCCCAAGAGCTACGGCGCTTTGTTGCAGGAGCAACGTCGCCTCTCGCGCCAGTTCGACGAGGCCCGGCGCTTCTGGCGTCGCTGACCCCGCCCCGCGCGCCTCGCGTCGCGCAGCCCACGACCGGTCGACCCCATGAGTGAAGAGCCTCGTCCCCGCCGTCACCTGCCCGTGCTCGGGCAGAAGGGCTCGTCCGACGAGCCCACGCCCGAGCGCCCCGCGTGGCAGTGGATCGTGCTCACGAGCGTGCTCACGCTGCTCGCCTGGGTCGCGCTCGCCGGCATCGGCAACAAACTCGTCTTGCCGGCGCTCGTGGGGACCGAGGGCTCGCTCGCCGCGGTCGTGGGGCTCAACGTCGTGGCGCTCGCCACCGCGGCCTTCCTCGCGGGGCTCTGGGGCGGGCGCGGCGGCGCCGAGCGCATGCACTCGGTCGTCGGCGCCCTGGGCACCGCGGCCTTCGGGTGGTTCCTCGCGCTGCCGGCGATCCAGGCGGGTGGCGCTGGCGTCGTCGGCATCACGCTGGTCGTGCTCGTGCTCGTCGCCGGCCTCGGTGCCTGGCTCGGCGCAGGCCGGGGTCGCCGCGCGCCACGCATCGACTCCGACTGAGCCGGTCGCTCAGCCGAGCCGGTCGCTCAGCCCTCGCCGCCGTAGCGCTTCAGCGGCTCCTGCGCCGCGGGCAGCGCGGCGAAGGAGAGGCCGGTCTCGGCATTGCCGGCGTCCGGTGCGACGTCGAGCAGCGGGCGCAGCGCGAAGGCGCGCTCGGCGAGGCGCGGGTGCGGCACCGTGAGGGCCTCGTCGCTCAGGCACTCGCCCTCGATCCACAGGATGTCGAGGTCGATCGTGCGCGGGCCGTTCTTCTCGCGGCGCACACGCCCGAGCGCGGCCTCCACGCCGAGCAGGCGCTCGAGCAAGAGCTTCGCCTCGAGCGCGGTGAGCACGAGCAGCGCGGCGTTCAGGAAGTCGCCCTGCGAGGGGCCGCCCACGGGCGTCGTCTCGTAGAGCGGCGACAGCTCGAGCACGTGCAGCTCGTCGTCGGCGCGCAGCCGCTCGACCGCTTCGTGGATCGTGGCCGCACGATCGCCCAGGTTCGAGCCGAGCCCGATCACGACGCGGCGGATGTGATCCACGGCCGGAAGGTACACCAAGCGCCGCGCTGCTGCAGCCCGAGCGCGCCGCGCGCTGCGCGGCGACGCGAGCGCCGCCACCGCACCGAGGCTCAGGCCGCTTCGTCGCTCGAGCGCCGGCCGCCCGACATTCGCCTGCCCTCGGGGCGAGGCGGGAAGGCCCGGCGATCGTCCGTGTCGCGGCGCTCGAGCAGCGAACGACGCCCCCAGGGCGAACGCTCGTCGGGCTGCTCACGGAAGAGCGCCCGGAGCTCGTCGAAGGTGCGCGGCATCGAGCTCGCCACGACCGCCGCGTGCGCGCGACAGAGGCGCACTGCGTGACCCTCGACGACCACGCGGCTCAGCTTGCCGCTCGCGGTGATGGAGCCACACACGGCGCAGGGCATCTCGTCTCGTCGGGCCATGGCTCCACCAACCATCGCCCCGACCATCGGGCCAAGTTTTCGTCGAGTGCTAGGGCGCCGATCCGCCGCGCTTCTTCTCTACCCAGGCGATGACGTCGTCGGCGGGTTTGCGACCCTGGAAGCGCCCGAGCTCCTGGATCCCCGTGGGGCTCGTCACGTTCACCTCCGTGAGGCGCTCGCCGATCACGTCGAGGCCGACGAAATAGAGGCCGTCGGCGCGCAGCCTCGGCGCGATCGCCTCGACCATCGCGCGCTCGCGCGCCGTGAGCTCGCAGGGCACCACGCTGCCGCCCACGTGGATGTTCGAGCGCAGATCGTCGCCTCGCGGCACGCGCAGGATCGCTCCGAGCGGCTCGCCGTCGAGCAAGAGCACGCGTTTGTCGCCCTCGGTCACGGCGGGCAGGAACTCCTGCACCATCGCGAGCACCTGGCCCTCGTGCGTGAGCACGTCGACGATCGCGCGCGCGTTCTTGTCGCCGCGCCTGAGCATCATCACGCCCGAGCCACCGGCGCCGTCGAGCGGCTTGATGACCGCCTGCCCGCCGACCTCGTCGAGGAAGGCGAAGATCGCGTCGCGGTCGCTGGCCACGAGCGTGGCGGGCGTCCACTCGCTGAAGTTCATCGCGTAGAGCTTCTCGTTCGCGTCGCGCAGCCCGCGGGGATCGTTCACGACGAGCGGCCCACCGCGAGCCCGCTCGAGCAGGAGCGTCGCGTAGAGGTAGGCCTGGTCGAAGGGAGGATCCTTGCGGATGAAGACCGCGTCGATCGCCGAGAGCGGCACCTCACGAGGCGCTCCCCCGAGCTGGATGTGCGGCGCCTCGCTGTGGACCTCGATGCCGCGCACGCGGGCGTAGGCCTCGCCGCGCCGCACGCCGAGGTCACGCGGCAGGCAGTGCAGGCTCTCGTGCCCACGCTTCTGCGCGGCCTCGATGAAGGCGAAGGTGGTGTCCTTGTCGGGGTCCACCCGATCGAGCGTGTCCATCACGAAGACGAATCGCATCGCGGCCTCCTCGGCGGTGTGGCATCGAACCCGAAGCGCGCGCACCCGCGCGCCCTTCGTCGGAGGGTCGTCGCCCGTGACAGCGCTCGGTGCAAGCAGGATCGTGAGAGGGCTCCTGAGCCTCTCGCTCGCGCTGCTCGCCCCTGCCTGCGCGGCCCCCGCGGAGCAGAGCGTGCGCACCGCGCCGATCGTCGCGCCGACGAGCGAAGCTGCGCCTCTCCCGAGCGCGCCGCTGCCCACCGAGCCTCCGCCTCGCCTCGACGATCGCTACGCCGTGGCTTGCGAGAGCGTCGTCGCGGTCGAGGTCGCGCGCAGCGTGCTCGAGCGCAAGGGCTCCGCGATCGACGCCGCCGTCGCTGGCCTGCTCGCCGCGGGCTACGCGCACCCTTCGTCGGGTGGACTGGGTGGTGGGGGCTTCGCGCTCCACTACGACGCCGCTTCCAAGAGCGTCGTGGTGATCGACTTCCGCGAGGCGGCGCCGGGCGGTCTGCGCAGGCTCGATCACCTCTCGCGCACCCCCAAACCCGACAAACGCGGCGTCAGCGTCGGTGTGCCCGGGCTCGTGGCCGGCCTCGCGGCGCTGCACGAGCGAGGCGGCAAGCTTCCCATCGGCGAGCTCTACGAGCAGGTCGCCGAGCTCGCCGAGCGAGGCGCCCCCACGAGCCCCTACGCCGCGCGCGCCTTGGCCTGGAGCGCGGCTTGGCGCGCCACGGATCCACGAGCCGCGGCGCTCGGCCCGCTCGACGCCTCCCCACGGCGCGGCGTGGTCGTGCCCAACCCCGCGCTCGCCGCCACCCTGCGCACGATCGCCGCGGGCGGCCCACGCGCCTTCTACGGCGGGCCCGTCGCCGACGAGCTCGTCGCCACCGCGCGCGCAGCGGGCAGCCGCATGGTGCTCGCCGATCTACGCGACTACCGCGCCTTCGTGCGTGAACCGCTGCGCGCTCGCTGGAACGGCCACGAGGTGCTCGTGCCGCCGCTTCCCTCGGGTGGTGGGCTCGCGGTGTTGCTCGTGCTCGGCGCGATCGCGCACGACGAGGTGCCGAGGCTCGGCCTCGACACCGCGAGCGGCCTGCACGTGGTGGCCGAGCTCCTGCGCGGCGCCCACCAGGACCGCGTCACCTACGCCGGCGATCCTCGCTACACCAAGCTCGACCCTGCGATCGTGCTCGACGCTGCGCGTCTGCGCGCGAGGCGCGCGCAGATCCGCGACGACGCCACCAACCTGCCGAAGCTCCCGAGCATCGCAGACGGCGGGACGCTCCACCTCTCGGTCGTCGACGAGGCCGGTTCGGCCGTCAGCGCGACCATCACGCTCGGAAGCTCCTTCGGCGCGAAGCTCGTCACGGCGGGCGGCTACGCGCTCAACGACGCGCTCGTCGACTTCACCATCGACGAGTACGGCCAGAAGCCCACCTCGCGCGGCCCGAACTTCCCCCGCGGCGGCGCCCGTCCGGCCTCGAGCCTCACGCCGACGATGGTCCTGCGCGACGGGGTGCTCGTGGCGGCGCTCGGCGGCTCCGGCGGGCTGCGTGCGCCGACCGGCGTCGCGCAGGTGTTGCTCGCGCACCTCGGCCTCGACGAGCCGCTGCCCTCGGCGGTCGCGCGCCCGAGGCTGCACGTCAGCTCGGCCGGCGCGCTGCAGATCGACCCGGCGCTCGCCCCTCGCGGTGAGGTGGTGGAGTCGAAGGAGCCACAGATGGGCGCCGTCACGGGCATCGCCGTGCGGCGCGACCGCGGCGTGCGCGTCTTCGAGCCTGCCTTCGATCACCGCAAGGGCGGCGCCGTCACCGTGGCTCGCCAGCCCGGCAAACCACGCTGAGAGCGGCCCCCACGCAGAGCGAAGCGCGCAGGCCCCTCCCTCGTCGGGCGGGCGCTGCGCGCCGTCGTCACGTCACCAGCGCGGCGGTCAGCCGAGCTGCATCGAAGCAGCGCGGCGGTCAGCCGAGCTGCATCGAAGCAGCGCGGCGTTCAGCCGAGCTGCTTCGCAGCGTGCTCCCAGTTCACGAGGTTCCACCAGGCCTCGACGTACTTCGGGCGCGCGTTGCGGTAGTCGACGTAGTACGCGTGCTCCCAGACGTCGCAGGTGAGCAGCGGCTTCTTGTTCTCGGTGAGCGGGCAGCCCGCGTTCGAGGTCTGCACGATCTCGAGCTTGCCGCCCTCGTTCTTCACGAGCCAGGCCCAGCCCGAGCCGAACTGGCCCACGGCTGCCGCGCTGAACTTCGTCTTGAAGTCGGCGAAGCTCCCGAAGGCCTCGTCGATGGCGGCCTTGAGCGCGCCCGTGGGCTCGCCGCCGCCACCGGGCTTCATGCTGTGCCAGTAGAAGGTGTGGTTCCAGACCTGCGCGGCCTGGTTGAAGACACCGCCGCTCGTGCTGCGCACGAGATCCTCGAGGCTCTTGCCCGCGAGCGATGCGTCGGCCGCGACGAGCTCGTTGAGCTTCGTCACGTAGGCCTGGTGGTGCTTGCCGTGGTGGTAGTCGAGCGTCTCGGCCGAGATGTGCGGCGCGAGCGAGTCTTTGGCGAAGGGCAGCTCGGGAAGGGTGAACGTCATGGTGTCGATCCTCCGTGTGGTGTGCGCGGCAGCCTAAGCCCGACCGGTCGCCAGGTCGCCCCTCTCGTCGAGGGATTGGACACAATTCCAATCCCTGGGCACAGCCCCACCGAGCGCGCAGGCGAGCTGGCCACCCGCCGAGCTCGGCACACCGAGCTCGATGCGCTGAAGACGTGACCAGAAACGCCAAACAGCGCTTGGGGCCGGGGCCCCGAGCGCGGCGCGCGGCAGCCGAAGACAGAGAATTCTTCGCCGAATTCTCCGCATCTCTCGATTTCTGACGAACGACGAGTCGAAAAGCCGAACCACCGGGTTCGGCTTCTCTGGTCAGCTATCGAGCCCTCAGAAGGAGGCGACCATCAGCGCGTTCTTCTCGGGATCGAGATCCGACGCGAGCGCGTAGCCCACACCACCGTGCTCCGTCGCGGCGACCGAGTAACCGCGCATCGTGCCCACGTACACGGGGCCTCGCGGCGCCTGCGTGGGCGAGGCGGGCACGCGGTTCGCGCGCACGAGCGCCGGGTCGAGCTCGCGGCGCTCGAGCCGCGAGACGCGCATGGGCAGGCCGCGCGAGTCGAAGACGTACATCGTGAGCCGGTGACCGCGCACGCTGTACTGGATCGCGGCCGCGCGCTGGCGCTCACGCACCGAGTGGATGCGCGCGCCGTCGAACTTGGGTTTGCCGAGCTCCGAGCCGGCGTCGAGCATGCGCATCGCGGAGCTCTTCACGGGCACACCCACGAAGGTCTCGAGCTTCACGAGCTGCTCCGGATCGGTCGTCTCCGGCGGGAGCGGATCGGCGTGCAGCTCGACCAGCTCGTCGAGCAGCGCGTCGAAGCTCATCGCGGCGGTGGCGGCCGAGGCGAGCGCGGAGGGCTTCACGCCCTCGGCGAGCGGCGCCGACTTGGGCTGCGTGTTCCCCGCGACGCCGGCGCCCGGCTCCGCGCCGGTGGCCAGCCCAGCGACGCGCTCGTCGGCGCGCTCTCCGGCCTTCGCGAGCAAGAGACCACCGACGGCGGCCGCCGCCGCGAGCAGGCTGAGCTTGATCACGCGGGCGCGCAGCGTGCTCTGCCGCTGCGCCTCGGGACGAGCCTGCGCGTCTTTGGATCGCTTCGCCGAGCTCGCGTCGCCGGACTGCGTGGCCTCGGCGCCCCAGCGGTCGGCGGGCAGGCGCGGCAGCTCGCTCTCGACGAGCAACCTCAGCCTGCTCTCGAGCGCCTCCGGCGCACGCGCGCTCGCCGAGCGGCGCAGGCTCTTGCGTACCGCTCGCGCGAGCTCGAACTCTTCGCGACAGCTCGCGCAGCGCTCGAGGTGGGACTCGATCTCGAGGCTGCGCGCTGGGTCGAGCTCGCCATCGGCGAAGAGCATCACCGCCGAGGTGGTCGTGCAGCGCTCGGACTGGAGCTTCGGGGCGTTCATACGGCGCGGCGGCGTTGGCGGTAGGCGGCCATGTCGGCCGGAGCGGGAGGTGCGTCGGTCACGGTGGTGGTGCTCGAGGCGGGCGCGTCGGCCGCTTCGCCGACGATGCCCATCGCGATCGCGTGCTCACGCAGGCGCTTCTGGAGCAGCTTGCGACCTCGGTGCAGGCGCGACATCACCGTGCCGATGGGGCAGCCCATGACCTCGGCGATCTCCTTGTAGGAGAGCTCCTCGATGTCCGAGAGCACCACGGCGAGCCGGAAGTCGGGAGGCAGCTCGTCGAGCGCGGCGTTGAGCTCGGCCTCGACGAGCGGCTGCAGCGCGATCGTCTCGGGGTCGCGGATCGAGCGCATCGTGCTCGCGCCGACCCAGCCGTCGGCGAGCGGATCGGCGTCGGGACCGTCGAAGAGGTCGCGCTCCATGCCGCCCCGGCGGTAGCGGTTGATGAAGGTGTTCGTCAGGATGCGCAGCAGCCAGGCCTTGAGGTTGGTGCCTGGCTGGAACTGCTCGCGGGCGCGCATGGCCTTCACGAGCGTGTCCTGGACGAGGTCCTCGGCCTCGCTGGAGCCTCGCGTCATGCGCGAGGCCACGGTGTAGAGGGTGTCGAGGTGGCCGAGCATGTCGACGACGAAGGGGTCGGCCGGCGCACGGCTCGTGGTCGCGACCTCGCTCTCGACGCTCGCTGGCTTCTTGAAGAAGAAAAACGCCATCGTGGCCTTCAACCGCCGAGCCTGGGCGTTGTTCCCGTCAGCGTGGAGATCGACCGAGCGGAGATGAGCGGGGCGCAAGCGCGGGAGAGGACCGCACACTGGACGAACGTCGAGGTGCCGACGCTCGCGCTCTCGATGATCGAGGTCCGGGAGCTCGATCCGACGCCGGGGCTCGCCGGGCGCCTGCGGTTCACGGCCGATCGCTGGAGCCGTGGCTCTTGGCGTGGCTCTCGAGCCGCTTCTCGAGCTCCTCGACCTTGGCCGACAGGCGCTGGACCTCGGCCTGAAGCTCGGAGAGGGACTTCAAGCTCGGCACCAGCGAAGCGAAGGAGCTCTCGACCAGCTCGCTCAGCCGGCGCTTCTTGGCCTCCTCGGCCTTCTTGCCGTCGTCGGTCGCGGCGGGGGCTTCCGGAGCCGAGTCCGCGGCGGCCGGCGTGGCCTGCGTCGGCTCCGCGCCCGCCTCTTCCTCGTCGTCGGCGCCGGGGATGAAGCGGCCGATCGGCCCCTCGCGCAGCTGCGAGAGCAGCTTGCCTCCGCGCTCCTGGATGAGATCGCGCAGCGCGGCGAGTGGCACGCTGCGTGGCTCCGAGCGCAGATCTTCGGAGAGGATGAGCGCGAGCGTGACCTCGGTCTTGTCCTCCTTGGTCTTGTTGTCGATGATCTGCACCTCTTCGCCGGCGCGGACCATCTCCCCGATCTGCTGGAGCGTGACGTAGCGACTGTCGCGCGTGTCGTAGAGCTTGCGGTTCGAGTACCGCTTGATGACGCGCCGCGGTGTCGTTCCGCTGGCGGCGGCTTCCTTGGACGTTTCCATCGGCTCCGGATCCAGTGGAGCACTTCGGACCCACCCTGCGCAAGCCCGACCCTCGTCAATCCTCCACTATTTCGCCCAGAAACGCCGCTTGGGCTAGACGCCGAGCATGGGTTGCGTCGCCCGCTCGTTCGGTCTCGCGCTGCTCGGCTTGCTCGTCACGCCGGGCCTTTCGGGCTGTGAGCGCGCTCCGGGGCCCGAGCTCATCACGCTCAGCCGCGTGGTCCCCGACCGTGTCGAGGTCGGAGAGCGCGTCGACATCGTGGGCGTGGATCTGCCCGTGGGCGACGCGCTGGGCGCGCGGATCGTCTTCGACGGGAGCCTGCACCGGGCGGGCCGAGAGAGCTGGAGCGACCGCGAGATCGTGGTGCGGCGCGTCGAGCTGCACCGCGAACGCGCCTCGTTCCTGCTCGACGACGAGCTCGCCGAGGTCTTCGTCGGGCGCGGCGACGAGGCCCGCCACACGACCTTCCGCGGGCGCGTGAGCCTGCACATCCCCGGCGATCGCGACGGCGTCGAGGTCCACGGCACGGTGAAGGGCGAGGTCGTGCTCGACGTCGTGCCGCGTGCTCCTCGCCAGGCGCTGCTCGACGAGCGCGCCGAGGAGGCCCAGCGCGCGATGGGCTATCTCGGGCTGGGCATCGACGACTCCGCTGGTGGGTCTGGAGGCGTGATCCTGAGGCGCGTGTCGCCGGACAGCCCCGCCGCCAAGGCGAAGCTCGTGGCCGAGGATCGCATCGTCGCCTTCGACGGCCTGCGCGTGCAGTCGGCGGAGGACCTGGTGCCGAGCGGCAAGCGGCGCACCGCGACGCTGCAGGTGTTGCGCGGTGAGCAGCGGCTCGTCGTACCGGTCGACGTCTCGGGTTTCCGCAGCGCGGGCGCGACCGAGCTGCTCGGCGCCGTCGTGCTGCTCGGCACGATCGCGCTCGTGCTCTTCGCGCTCGGTGGCCCGCTCGGGCCGATGTTCACCTGGCTCGTCCACCGCCTGAAGCTCGGCCACACACACCGCGTGCGCGCAGGCCTGAGCCCGCTCTCGCGCGTCGTCGGGCTGGTGCGGAGCGTCGCGCACGGCAGCGCGACGGCGCCCACCGGGCTGCTCGCGCGTGCCACGCCCTACCTCGTGCTGATCGGGATCTCGCTGAGCTTCGCGGCGATCCCGATGGTCGAGCTCCGGCGCCGGGCCGAGCTCGATCTGGGCGTGCTCTACCTGCTCTCGCTCACCTCGCTGCTCACCATGGGGCTGCTCACCGGGGGCTGGCACGCGAAGGGCTCGCGTCTCCGTCGAGGCGTGCGCGCCGCGCTCGACGTCGTCTGGTGCGAGCTGCCGGCGGCCGCGGCGCTCCTGGCGGTCGTGCTGCGCTCGGGCTCCTTGCGTGTGCGTGACCTCGTGCTCGGGCAGGTCGGGCCCTCGGGCAGCGTGCTCGAGAGCGGGAGCTGGCCCTGGTACTGGAACGCGCTCCAGAGCCCGCAGCTCTTCGCGGCCTTCGCGCTCTTCTTCGTCGCCGTGATGGTGGAGCCCGGTGAGCCGGCGGCGCGCGAAGCTTCACGTGGATCGGTGGGGAGGACCGCGTTCTTCCTCGCCGAGTGGGCCAACGTCTTCATCATGTGCGGGCTCGGCACCGCCGTGTTCCTCGGCGGGTACTACCTGCCCGGCGTGAGCGCGCACGAGCACCACGCGAGCGTCGCGCTGCAGCTCGCGGGTACGCTCTTCTTCCTGATCAAGGCGTGGAGCGTGGTGCTGCTCGTGCTGCTCGCGCGCGCGGCCCTCCCCAAGATCCGCGTCGATCTCCTGATGCGTCTCGGGCTGCGCTGGTTCGCGCCGCTCAGCGCCTTGGCGCTGGGGCTCGCGCTGGTCGAGTCCCGCTGGCCGCTCTTGCCCGCCGCGAGGATCGCGCTCGGGGCGCTCACGTTCTCGGCGGCGCTCGCGCTCGCCTCGATCCTCGCGTGGGCCGTGTGGCGCGGGGGCGACGCACGCGTGGCGCGCGCCAAGGTGAACCCCTTCCTTTGAGGGGTGCTCACGTTCTACCCTCGCGGCGTGATGGAGAGCGAAGCCTCACCGCACTGCACCAGCTGCGGTCTGCCCCTCGAGGGCATGACCTGCTCGGTCTGTGGGGGTTCGGGCAAGCCCATCCCGCTCGTCGACGGTGACGCCGCCTCGAGCAGCGCCTACGCGAGCACGAGCACCCGACCCGAGCTCGATCTCGCGACTGGCGCCTGGCAGGTGGGCGACCACCGCGGCATGGTCGCGCACTGTCTCGCGTCGCTCGGCATCCGCGACGCACAATCGGAGACGGGCGCCGAGGGGCTCGAGTTCAGGGCGGCCTTCGACGAGCAGACCGTGTTCCTGCGCATCCGCGCCAAGCAGGGGCTGCTCGTCATCGAGGTTCCGGTCGCGCGCTTCCCGCGTACGCAGTACGTGCCCGCCTTGCGCTTGGCACTCGAGCTGAGCGATCGCGACGGCGAGCGCTCGCGCTTCTCTGCGCGCGGCGATCTCGTGATGTGTCGGAGCGTGCTCAGGCTCGCGGTGCTCACGCCGGTGATCGCTTGCGACGCCATCCGCTCCACGCTCGCCGCGGCCGTCGAGGCCGCACGCGTCTTCGTGGGGGCGCTGCAGGCGCGCGCCCTGACGCCGCGCGACCATCGCGGTCTGCTGCTCGATTCGCTCCCTCTCGGGGTCGACCTCGAGGGTGGCGTCCGCAGTGGTTCGAGCGCTGGTCGTGCCACGCCCGTCTACGCGGAGCCCGCCGACGAGCTCGCCGACGACGCCAGCGACGAGAGTGGCATCCCAGCAGCGTTGATGCCGCCATCGCGTGCGTTCTCCGTGGCGGCGCTCCGACGACCGCCCGTGGCCGGGCGCGCCACCGAGCCGCCAGGCGTGGGTTCGGTCACCAAAGCGTCCGCGATCGCGCCCGTCGCCAAGCCAACGCCGGCCGCCGCGTCCGCGCCGCTCGTCCCGCCCCGTGCGGCCCCCCAGGTCGCGGCGGTCTCACAGGCGGTCCCCTCGTCGTCTCCGGCCACCCTGCAGCAGGCGCCGTCGACGATGGCCGCCCGCGCGGCGCCCCAGCCGGCCACCACGAAGTCTGCCGCCGTCGATCCGATGGGCGACACCTTCGTGGGGCACGTCACCGCGAAGCCAGAGCGGACGGGCGGTCCGGAGGATCCGCTGTGCGAGCTGCTCCATCACGCGCAGGCGCTCGGCGCAGCGCTCAGCTTCGCCGATCAGCCCGCGACCATGCTGCTCCTGGTGCGCGCCACGGTCTACCGGGCTGTCTTCGACTACGGAGCCGCCGTGCCAGGCCCCGTCGCTCACCTCCACGAGCAGACCGCCGAGCTGATCCGCGAGATCCACATCACGGCGCCCGGCAAACGACGCGGCGCGATGGCGATCCCCTCGGCCTCGCCGGCCTTCGAGGTGATGAACCGCATGGTCACCTCACGCTGCCAGGTCGGGGTGGGCAAAACATTGCAGGTGCAACCAATCACCACCTCGCAGGACGCGAAGCAGCACCTCGCGCGCTTCGTCTCCGAGATCGGCGTCGCGCCCGACGACCTCGAGCTGCGTCACTTCCTCGCGCTGGGCGCGCTCTGCGAGCTCTTGTCGCGCACCAAGCTGCCCGCGCCCACGCAGGAGAAGCTGCGCGGGCTCGTCGCGCACGCGAAGAGCGAGGGGCCGACCCAGGCGACCGTGGAGCTGTTGCTCACGGCGCTGAGCCGCATGATGGCCTAGGTCCTTCCATGGCAAGAGATCGGAGCTCGAGATGAGGGAGTCAGCCGCCGACGTGCTCGCCAGGAGCCGCGCCTCGGTCGTGGGCATCGTCTCGGCGACGAACCGCGGCTCGGGCTACGTCGCGCTCCCGAACGGGCTCATCGTCACGAGCCTCGACGTCGTGGGCTACGACCGCGACGTGCAGATCGTCGCCGACGACGGCGCCACGGTGCCCGGCGTGGTGGTGCGCGCCAACGTGCCGCTCGACATCGCGCTCGTCATGCCCACCGCAGCCCACGCGCTCGCGCCGCTCGAGGCGAGCAGCGAGTGCAGGCTCGGTGACCGCGTCGTCTTGCTGGGTCGCATGGGCTACGAGCCCGCGGTCTGCGACGGCATCGTCGCGTCGGTCGAGCGCATCGCCGAGGGCTTCGCCCACATCCAGGTCGACGCGAGCCCCGACGAGCTCCTGCGGGGCGCGCCGCTGCTCGATCTGGAAGGCCGCGTGCTCGGCATGCTCGTGCGGCCGCGCCGGAGCCGAGGTCACGGCGATCGCAGCGGCCTGCGCTGGCTCTCGAACCTCGTCTTGCCCTGCGCCGCCTACGACGGTGGGCTCGGCAGCGCCGAAGGTCCTCCGGAGGAGGTGCTCGGCTACGAGCCGGAGTACGGCTGCTCCCACTGCGACACGGTGTTCGAGCCCGACATGGACCGCTGCCTCGAGTGCGGCGCCGCGCTGCCTCACCGCTGGTCGAGGGCCGAGGTCTCCGAGCTCACGACGCCGCCTCCGCTGCGCGGGCTCTTCGCGGTCAAGGCCGCGCTCGCGTCGATGGGCATCCCGGCGAGCCGCGCGCAGGTGGGCCCGCGCACCTGGCGCTTCTCGCCGTCGTTCCAGGAGCAAGACGCGCGCACCCAGGTCGACATGACCACCGACGACCGAGGCGAGCTGCTCGTGCTGCGCGCGCCCGTCGTGCGCCTGCCGAGCGCGGGCTTCGAGCCCTTCTACCGTCACCTGCTCACGCTCAACGACGAGAGCGCCGGCATCTATCGCTTCAGCGTCTTCGACAACACCGCCTACCTCTCGAGCGCGGAGCCCGTCGGTGCGGTCGACGCCGTGAGCTTCCCGAGCGCGGTGAGCGACTTCACCGCCACCCTCGCGCACTACCGAGCGCGCTTCGCGGAGCACTTCGGCGCCGAGCCGGCCTTCGAGCACGAGAGCGACTGACTCGCCGCCCTTCCTGCGGGCCCGCCCTCCGGTCTCGGCCCGAGCGGCCGCTGCGCGCGCGATCCCCCCGCGGTCCGCGCACGAAGTTGCTCGCGCTCTCGCGTTGGTGCGATCCTCGGGCTCCGATGATCTCGAACCGTTCGCTCCTCCGCGCCGTGCTCCTCTTGCCTCTGCTGTCGCTCGTGGCCTGCGGCAGCGACGCGAAGCGAGCCGAGACCTCGGGCTGGGAGACGCGCGAGGGTTACTCGGAGCTCGGTCAGGACGAAGGTGGAGAGCCCGCCATCGACGACGCCGGCCCGGCCGTGTCGACGATCCCTGGCTGGGCGGGCGTGCGACACGACCTCGGGCTGCGCCCCGCGGCCACGCGCGCGGCGACCTGCAACTGCCTGGCCGTGGAGGTCGGGCCCTCGGGCGACGGCAAGTTCGTGTGGCGCGGCGGCAAGCCCGACGTCGACCCGAAGAACCTCGCCTTCGCGATCACCGCGCAGGGCGTCGAGTGCGCCGACGGGCCGCAGAACCCCGCCGATCGGCGCCCGAGCATCTCGGCCATCGATCGCGTCGGCAAGGACGTGGTCATCGAGATCGAGGAGGTCCCCGCCGACCGCCCGCTCGCGACCGGCGCGATCCTCAGCCCCATCGAGGTGGGCGGGAAGATCTACCTCAAGCCGCGCAACAAGAAGACGATCTACGCGCGCCCCGTCGGCAAGGAGCTCTGCCGCGTGCGCTGAACGCGGAGGCGAGCGGGCGGTCGCCGACTTGTCGCGATGGGCGCCAGGTGCGAGGCTACGCCCATGGGCATCTTCGACCGCATGGGGCGAGTCATCTCGAGCAACGTCAACGCGCTGCTCGACAAAGCCGAGGACCCGAACAAGAGCGTCGACCTCTTGGTCGACGAGATGAAGGACCAGATCAAGGCGGCTCGCAAGGAGCTCGTCGACGGTCTGGCCTCCGAGAAGGTCCTCCGCAAGAAGGTCGACGAGCTCGACACCGAGGTGGAGCGCTGGGAGCGCCGCGCTGAGCTCGCGCTGCGCTCCGAAGACGAGAAGCTCGCCCGTGAGGCGCTCCTGCAGAAGAAGCGCGTCGTCGGCGAGCGCGATCGCGCCGAGGCGCTGCGCGCGGAGCAGCGCTCGGCGGTGCTCACGATGAAGAGCGAGCTCGAGCGCATGGAGGCGAAGGCCAAGGAGTACGAGGCCCGCAAGGGCACGCTCGCCACGCAGCTCCGCCAGGCCCGCTCGGGTGGTGGCGCCGAGGGGCTCGGCGGCAAGCCGGGCGGCGGGGCCTTCGAGGAATTCCGGCGCATGGAGTCGAAGATCGAGCACGTCGCCGAGGAGGTGCAGGCCCACCGCGAGGTCGAAGATGCGCTCTCCGGCGGCGTGAACGAGATGGACCTCGAGGCGAAGTTCCGCCAGCTCGAGGGACGCGCCTCACCGGCGGGCGGCCCCGCCGGCTCGGGCTCGCCCGAGATCGACGACGAGATCGCCGCGCTCAAGAAGAAGATCCGCATCGGCACCTGAGCCCCGGGCTCGGCGCAGTCTCCATGTCGACGCACATCGTGGTCTGTTTTCGCTGGGCGAGCCTCGAGCGCTCGAGCGCCGAGCAGATCCTCGAGGCGCGTCGGCTCGCTCAGCAGGCCGCTGCGCTCGGCGGCGCGCTGCTCTGCTTCGGCTCGCTCGAGCTCGCCTTCGGCTTCCACGACGACGAGCACGACGAGGCCATCGAGCTCGTCGCGCGTGGTGTGCTCGGCGCGTCGGCGCTCGGGCTCAGCCGCGCGGGTGTCTCGCGCGGCGAGACGCACATGCTCGACGAGGGTGACGAGCCCTTCCTCCGGCTCGCCTGGGGCGACCCGATCCTCGCCGCGGCGGCGCTCGCCCGCACCGCCGAGCCTGGGCAGGCGCTGATCGACGAGCGATTGGCGACCTCGAGCCCTCGCATCCAGGTGCTCGACGCCCAGGCACGCGAGGTCCGCCTCGGAGGTATGGTGGTGCGCGGGCTCGTGCTCGCGCTCGAGCGCCCGCTCGCCGACGGCGCGCAGAGCAGCTTCGACGAGGCGCCCGCACAGCTCGCGGAGACCGACGAGCACAGCCGCGCCGAAGGTTGGGAGGCCGTCGAGCTCGCACGCGAGGCGATGCAGCGCGGCGACGCCGACTCGCTCTCGTCCGCGATCCAGGCGCTCGAGGCCAAGGGTGGTCACGGTGAGCTCGTGCAGCGGCTGGTCGGTGTGCTCGCGCTCTCGCGCGGCGCGCGCGAAGACGGCCTGCGCATCCTGCGTCGCGCGGCCGAGGCCGAGCAGCACCCGGGCGCGAGGGCGCGCGCGATCCTCGCCTACGCGGTGGCGGTCGCCGCAGCCGGGCGTCACGACGACGCGCTGCTCGAGGGGCTCTCGGCGCTCGCGGCGACCCGCTCGATGCACGATCTGCGTGGCGAGCTCGCCTGCGCGCGCTTCCTCTCGCGGCTCGCGCACAACGTCTCCGAGCCCGAAGCCGCGAGCGCGTGGGAGCACGTCGCGCGGCGCTGCGAGAGCGCGCTCGCGCGCTGAGTCGGCAGCCGTGGCGCGGCCGCGCGAGGGTTGACGCCGACGGCACGCTCGGGGCAAAGCTTCGCGCACATGAGCACACCGGCCGCGGCATCGCCGATCTTCGCCCGCTGGATGTGGGCTGCGCTGCTCTTGGGTGTGGCGCTGGTCGCGCCCGCGGTGTGGGGCTACTTCGACTACCAGGACCGCTGGCAGCGCCCGCCGCCCAAGGTCCAGATGTGCTTCATCGGCATGGGGCGCCTGCTGCGCACGCCGGCGCTGGTCGCGCCGAGCGAGGCCTACCCCGGGCCCGCAGGCGAGACGCTGTACCTCACGAACGCCCAGTTCAAGGCGGTGCAGTGCGCGAACTCGCTCTCGCACGGCACCGACAAGGAGCTCGCGCTCGTGCTCACGAACACCGATCCGGAGGCCCAGGCCAAGGCGCTCGTGGAGCTGGTCGTCTCCAAGCTCGACAAACCCGAGACCGAGGTCGACGCGGTCGGGCTCTACCACCTCGGCTCGGCGATCCTCCAAGGCGTGCCGCAGAGCGACGCGATCCGCGCCGAGCGCAAGAAGCTCGACGAGGCGCTCGGCTGTCGCTTCGTCTCGCAGCGCCTGCCGCAGTGCAGCTCGCGCCCGGAGCTGCCGATCTGGGTGTGGATCCTCGGCGGCATCGGCGGCTTCGCGCTCTGCCTCGTGCCCGCGGCGCTCTTGCAGCGGCTCCTGGCGAGGCTCGGCAAGAAGAGCGACGCGAAGGGCGAGCCCGCGGCGAAGAGCGCGAAGAGCGAAGCGAAGGCGGACGACGCCGAGAGCGAAGCGAAGCGCGACAGCGAGGCCTGAGCGCGGCGAGCGCATGCGCAGGGAGGCGCACACGCTCGCCGGTGTGCAGGCTCAGGGGGAGAACTTCGCGATGAAGGCGTCGACGTCATAGGTCCCGCCAGTTGGAAGCTCCGACCCTCCAAACGAGAACGGCAACATGTACCAACCGACCACGAGGGCGTTGCCCTCGGGGTCGATCTTGATGCGCGACGGCCCCTCCGCGTCTGTGCCACCGAAGCGTACGCTCAAGATGTGCGTGCCCGACGGGTCGTACTTGGCGAGCACGAGGTCGACTTCGTTGGTTGGTGTCGTGAAGCTCGAGCCTCCGAAGCCAGCCGAACCTCGGAAGAAGCCCGCAACGGTCAGGTTGCCCGATGCGTCGAGGTCCAGCGAGACGGCACGGTCCTGTTGCGTGCCGCCATGGACCCTGGCCCAACGCGGCGTCAGTGATGGATCGAGCCTCGCGATGAGCTGATCTTCACGCCCGAGCCCGTTCAGGGTCTGCCCCGCGAAGTCGAATGGGACCGACGCACCCGCCAGGTCGAGCGTTACACTCGCGCTCAGGTAGATGTCTCCGTCGGGTGCGATCCGCAGGTCAGAGGTCCAGTCCCAGTTCTCGCCACCGAAGCCGAGGCTCGCGAGGTGCTCTCCGTTCGAGTCGAGCTTGAGCACGAACGCATCCCTCGAACCATGGCTGAGCATCGGGCCCCCGCCGAAGTCGACCGTCTCCGAGAACTCACCGCCTACGACGATCTCACCGTTGGCCGACATGCTCACGCGGCTGGCGGAATCGGGACCCGTTCCGCCGAAGCCTCGGACCCAACGCACGCCGCCGTCGGCGTTCAGGGCGAGCACCAGCGCATCCGTGCCGCCCGCGGAGTTGAGCCCTTGGCCGCCGAGCTCCGCGTATCCGTCGAACCGGCCGACGAGCACGGGTCGGTCCTGCGCGTCGAGCGCCATCGCGTTGACGCGCTCGCTCGAGCTCGAGCTCCCGTAGCGCTGGCTCCAGACGTGCGCGCCGCTCGGGTCGAGCTTGGCGACGACGATGTCGCTCACGTTGATGCCGATCGAGCTGAGCTGCCCACCTCCGAAGTCGATCGCGCCGTTCAGATTGCCTGCGAAATAGGCGTTCCCCGCGCCATCGGTGGTGACCGTCCAACACATCGCGCTGCCCAACCCTGGGTAGTGGTGGCTCCACAGATGCGCGCCGCTCGCGGAATACTTCGCCACGAAGCAGCGGTAGTCGCCGGCCTGGCCGACGCTGCCGCCGCCCAGGTCGATCGCGCCGTTGGAGTAGCCGACGACGAGCACGTTGCCGTCGCCGTCGATCGCGACATCCGTGATCTCGTCTTGCCCCGACCCCGCCACACCCCTGCTCCACAGGTGCGTGAGCGTGCAGGCCGGCGCGGATCCATCGCAGTCGTCGTCGCGGACCGTCGCGCAGTTCTCGAGGCTCGGCTGCACCTCGTCGCCGCAGGCGCCGAAGCCCGAGCCGTCCGGCAGGCACTCGCGTCGCGACGCCGCGCACACACCGACGCCCTCGGTGCCCTCGGGCCCGCCGTAGGCCGCGCAGGCCTCGGTCTCACCCGGCGTGCAGACGCCGCTGCCGCCGCCCGCGGAGCTGCTCGTCGTCGAGGCGCCGCCGGTGCCGCCTCCGCCCGGGCCCGAGCCTCCGCTGCCTGTGTCGTCGCCGCAGGCCGCGAGCAAGCAGGCCGTGATCAAGCACCCGGCGAGCACCGGTTGCGCCTTCAATGAACTCCCCATGCGCCCGAGGGTACACGACGTCGCGCGGTGATCCAGCCGCTTCACCCGGGCGAGGGTTTCCCCTTGCTGCGCCTCCGTGCAACTCGGGTTGCGTCTTCCGTCTCCGCGCGCGATCTTCCCGCGCATGTTGCGTCCGCTCTCGGCCCTCGGCCTCTTCGTCGCGCTCGGCGCCTGCGCCAGCGCCGTCCCGCCCACGCCTCCTCCCGCCGATCCGCCGCCGGATCCGGTCGCCTCGGGCAAGCCGCGCGTCGACACGACGCTCGAGGCCGTGGGCCTCTCCGCGAGCGCGCTCGATCGCAGCGTCGACCCTTGCGACGACTTCTACGCCTTCGCCTGCGGCGGCTGGCAGAAGTCGACGCCCATCCCCGACGACAAGTCGCGCTGGGTGCGCAGCTTCAACGAGATTCACGAGCGCAACGAGCGCGACCTGCGCGCGATCCTCGACAAAGCCGCCGAGCAGAAGTCCGAAGGCACGGAGCTCGGCCGCCTCGGGCGCTACTACGCCTCGTGCATGGACGAAGCCGCCGTCGAGAAGAGCGGCACCAAACCCATCCAGCCCTTGCTCGACGCCGTGAAGAAGCTCTCCTCGGCGCGCGATCTCACGCCCGTGCTCGCCGAGCTCCACAGCCACGGCGTGTGGGCCTTCTTCGACCTGAGCGCGGGGCAAGACTTCCGCGACGCGACGAAGATGATCGGCATGATGGACCAGAACGGCCTCGGCCTGCCCGATCGCGACTACTACCTCTCGGAGGAGGCCGACAAGAAGGCGATCCGCGAGATGTACCTCGGCCACGTCGAGAAGATGCTCGTCTACGGCGGCTACGACGCGAAGGCCGCGAAGGCCGCCGCCGCCGACGTGATGCGCATCGAGACCGAGCTCGCCAAGGCGGCGAAATCGCGCGAGGAGCGCCGCGATCCGGCCGGCATGTACAACAAGATCGATCGCGGTGGCCTCGAGAAGGCCGTGCCGAGCTTCGCGTGGAAGCGCTACTTCGAGGGCCTGGGCTCGCCGAACCTCGCCGACATCAGCGTCACCGCGCCGAAGTACTTCGACGCGGTCGAGGCCGTCGCCAAGCGCGAGAAGGCGCCCGCGCTGCGCAACTACCTCACGTGGATGGTGCTGCATCACACGGCGCCCTTGCTCTCGAAGGCGATCGACGCCGAGCACTTCGAGCTCCAGAAGCGCCTCACGGGGCAGAAGGTGCAGCAGGAGCGCTACAAGCGCTGCATCGCGGCGACCGACGGCGCGCTCGGTGAGTTGCTCGCGCAGCCCTTCGTCGACCTGCGCTTCGCGGGCGAGAGCAAGGCCGCTGCCGAGACCTACGTGCGCGAGATCGCCAGCGCGATGCGTGGGCTCGTCGACCAGCTCGAGTGGATGGACGAGCAGACGCGCGACAAGGCCCGGCAGAAGCTCTCGTCGATGGCCTACCTCATCGGCTACCCGGCGAAGTGGAAGAGCTACGACTTCACCATCGACGACAGCTACGCGGCCAACGCGCTGCGCGCCGAGCGCTTCGAGATCGCGCGTGGGCTCGCCAAGGTGGGCAAACCCGTCGATCGCGGCGAGTGGTACATGTCGCCGCCGACGGTCAACGCCTACTACGACCCGCAGAAGAACCAGATGGTCTTCCCCGCGGGCATCCTGCAGCCGCCCTTCTACAGCGCGAAGGCGCACGTGCCGGTGAACCTCGGCGCGATGGGCATGGTCGTCGGGCACGAGCTCACGCACGGCTTCGACGACGAGGGCTCGCAGTTCGACCACCAGGGCAACCTCTCGATGTGGTGGTCGCCCCAGGTGCGCTCGACCTTCGAGGGCAAGGCGGGTTGCGTCGACGAGCAGTACTCGAAGTACGAGCCGCTCCCCGGCGTGAAGATGAACGGCAAGCTCACGCTCGGCGAGAACATCGCCGACGCGGGTGGCATCAAGCTCGCGTTCCGCGCCTATCGGAACATGCGCGCCGAGGCCGAGAGCGAGCTCGTCGCCGAGGGCTTCGGCGAAGATCAGCAGTTCTTCCTCGCGACGGGGCAGATCTGGTGCGCCAACTACCGCGACGAGTACACGCGCCTCGCCGCGCAGGTCGACCCGCACGCGCACCCACGCTTCCGCGTGAACGGCCCGCTCTCGCACCTGCCCGAGTTCGCCGAGGCCTTCTCGTGCACGCCCGGCGCGAAGATGGTCGAGGCCCAGGCCTGCACCGTCTGGTGAGCGCCGCCCTCCCAAGGAGGCGAAAAGCATGCGTGGAGGGCTGCACTTGCTAGGCTCTCCACCCATGCTCCGCCGCAACGTCCTCCAGCTCGGCGCCTTCGGCGCCGTCGCGCTCGGCGCCGGCTGCGCCTCCGGCCCCGATGCACCCCTCGTCGTGCCCGCCCAGGTACCCCCCATGTCGAACACGCCCAAGCCCGCCAGCATCCAGTACTTCTCTCGCTTCGGCGTCGACGAGGCGATGATCCGCGCGGCGCTCGAGGCCGCGCTCGCGCGCGGAGGCGACTACGCCGACGTCTTCTTCCAGCACCGCATCGGGCGCACGGTCGCGCTCGAAGACGGCAAGGTGAACCGCGCCTTCGCTTCGGTCTCGCTCGGCGTCGGTGTGCGCGTCGTGAAGGGCGACCAGACCGGCTACGGCTACACCGAGGAGCTCACCACCGAGGCCCTGCGCAACGCGGCCGGCACCGCGGCGGCGATCGCCGACGGCCCGGCGCGCGCGTTCCCCACGGCCTTCCGCGCCGACCCGGGCAAGCACCCGGGCTTCCCCTCGCGCTACGAGCTCGCGCGCAGCTGGGACGACGTGCAGCCGGAGGAGAAGATCCGCATGCTCGTCGACCTCGAGAAGCGCACTTTCGAGGCCGACAAACGCATGAAGAAGGTGAGCACCGGCATCAGCGAGGAGTTCGGCGCGGTGCTCATCGCCGACTCCACGGGCCGCCTGGTCGAAGACGTGCAGCCGATGACGCAGCTCTGGCTCTCCTGCGTCGCCGAGCAAGACGGCAAACGCGAGCAGAACGGCTACAACGTCGCCGGCCGCGAGGACTTCGGCTTCTACTCGCCCGACAGGCTCGACCGCGTGGTGCGCGAGGCCGTGGCGCGCACGACGATCCTCTTCGAGGCCGTGCCCGCGCCGCCCGGCGAATACCCCATCGTCATGGGCGCGGGCTCGAGCGGCATCCTGCTGCACGAGGCGATCGGCCACGGCATGGAGGCCGACTTCAACCGCAAGGGCACGTCGATCTTCGCCGACAAGATCGGCAAGGCCGTGGCGAAGCCCTTCGTGAGCATCGTCGACGACGGCACGATCGACCGCGCGCGCGGCGCCATCAACGTCGACGACGAGGGCAACGTCGCGGGAAAGACGATGCTCGTCGAGAACGGCGTGCTCGCCACCTACCTGCACGACTCGATCTCGGCGAAGCACTACGGCGTCGAGCCCACGGGCAACGGGCGGCGCGAGAGCTACCAACACGTGCCGATGCCGCGCATGCGCTCGACTTACATGCTGCCCGGGCCGCACACGCGCGACGAGATCATCGCGAGCGTGAAGAAGGGCATCTACTGCGAGAACTTCTCCAATGGTCAGGTGAAGATCGGCCCGGGCGATTTCACCTTCTACGTGAAGAACGGCTTCCTCATCGAAGACGGCAAGCTCACCCGCCCCATCAAAGACGTGAACATCATCGGCAACGGACCCAAGGTGCTCGAGAAGATCGACATGGTCGGCGACGATCTGAAGATCGACGAAGGAGGGTGGACCTGCGGGAAAGACGGGCAGAGCGTGCCCGTGTCGCAGGGCATGCCCACGGTGCGCGTCTCGGCGATCACGGTCGGGGGGCGCGCGTCGTGAGCGGCTCCAGCACGCCCCTGCTCGACGTCGCCAAGAACGCGGTCGCGCTCGCGCAGCGCTCCGGCGCGCAGGAGGCCATCGCGGCGACGCACCGCACCCGCGAGGTGGAGATCGGCTGGCGCGACGGCGCGATCGAGAAGGTGAGCGAGTCGACCTCGCGAGGCCTGTCGCTCGCGCTCTACGTCGACGGGCGCTACTCGGCCGTCTCCACGAGCGACCTGCGTCCCGAGGCGCTGGCGAGCTTCGTGGCCGAGTCGGTGGTGATGGCGCGCGCGCTCGCACCCGACGAACACCGCACGCTGCCCGACCCGAAGCTCTACGAGGGGCGCTCGAACGCCGATCTGAAGAGCCACGACCCGGCCTACCGGGAGCTCACGGCGGCGAAGCGGCGCGAGCTCGCCGAAGAGCTCGAGGAGGCTGCGCGCAGCCTCGAAGGGAAGGGGCGCATCCAGAGCGTGTCGACGAGCGTGTCGGACAGCGAGTCGGAGTCGGCGCGTGTGACGTCGAACGGCTTCGAGGGCGAGCGCAAGAGCACGTCGTATTGGCTGGGCGCCCACGTCACCGTGCTCGACCCGGACGGGCGCCGGCCCGACGGGAGCAGCTTCGTGGGCGCGCGTTTCTTCGGCGACCTGCCCGAGGTGCGCGGCGTGGGCCGCGAGGCGACGCAGCGCGCCTACGATTGCATCGGCGCGGCGAAGATCCCCTCCTTGGTGTGCCCGCTGGTGGTCGAGAACCGGGTGTCGTCGCGCCTGGTGCGCGCGCTGCTCGGGCCGCTCGGAGGCCGCGCGCTGCAGCAGAAGCAATCGTTCCTCGAGGGCAAGCTGGGGCAGTCGATCGCGAGCCCGCTCTTGTCGATCACCGACGACCCGTTCATCCCCAAGGGCTTCGGCTCGAGGCACTACGACAGCGACGGGATCTCGGCGAAGAAGTTCAGCGTGCTCGAGAAGGGCGTGCTGAAGAGCTACTACGTCGACGATTACTACGGGCGAAAGCTCGGCATGGCGCCGACGACGTCGGGCCCCTCGAACCTGGTCTTCGGGCTCGGGAAGAAGTCGCTCGACGAGCTCATCGCCGAGGTCGGCGACGGCATCCTCGTGACGGGCTTCCTCGGCGGGAATACGAACTCGATCACGGGCGACTATTCGCTCGGGGTGCAGGGCTTCCGCATCGAGAAGGGCAATCGCACGACGCCGATCGGCGAGATGAACATCTCCGGCAACCAGCTCGAGCTCTGGAAGAAGCTGCGCGCCGTCGGCAACGACCCCTACGCGTACTCGACGATGTTCACGCCGAGCATGGTGTTCGACGGCGTGCAGTTCGCGGGTGCGTGAGGCGGGGGGCGGGGCGGGGACGGGGAAGAGGGCAGAG
>ERZ761602.1498-NODE-1498-length-42008-cov-9.699187_pt1 | contig 42008 bp, 31 predicted proteins | sample MGYA00512165_ERZ761602 | MGnify/ENA primary metagenome ERZ761602 (study PRJEB28899, sample SAMN02445085) | bioreactor sludge metagenome | biome: EBPR sludge; isolation source: Thorneside wastewater treatment plant | place: Australia: Brisbane, Thorneside...
AAAGGCCGAGCCCAAGGCCAGGGAGCCCAGCGTCGAGCGAGAGTCCGCCTACGTCGCCCCCCCCAGCGAGCCGGCTCGCAGCCCCAGCAGCAGCAGCAGCTCCAGCTCCAGCGCCGCCAAGGCCCCCACCAGCAGCAGCAGCACCAGCAGCAGCAAGGGGTCCAGCTCGTCTTCGGCGGCCAGCGAGCCTGCCCCGTCCTCCTCGGGCTCCGCGAAGTCGGCGATGTCCAGCCTGCCTCCCACCGTCGTCGACACCATGGTGAAGTCGAACCAGTCGGTGAAGAAGTGCATGTACCAGGAGTTCAAGCGCTCCGACGGCAACCTCGGCTCGGTCACGGTGCGCTTCAAGGTGCTCTCCAGCGGCAAGGTCAGCAGCGCCTCGGTCCTCAGCAGCCGCTACAAGGGCACCGAGCTCGACACCTGCATGACGGCCGCGCTGTACACCGTCACCTTCCCCAGCTTCGACGGCGACGCCCAGAGCTTCGACATCACCCTGGGCACCTGAGCCTCGCCTCGCAGAGGCCCGCCAACCACGAGACCGCCCCTGGTTCGCCACGGGCGGTATCCCTGCGTCTGGCTCCCTGCGTCTGGCTCCCTGCGTCTGGCTCCCTGCGTCTGGCTTTCTGCATCCGGACCTGAGCCCGGATCCGGGGGACCCGTTATGCGCGGCGCCCTCAGCCCCGCCGGCCCCCTCGCCGGCGGAAGGAACGAGCCCCATGGCCAGCTACGATCTCCGCAACATCGCAATCATCGCCCACGTCGACCACGGCAAGACCACCCTGGTCGACTTCCTGCTCCGCCAGTCCGGCACCTTCCGCGACAACGAGTCGGTCAACGACCGGGTCATGGACTCCATGGACCTGGAGCGGGAGCGTGGCATCACCATCCTGGCCAAGAACACCGCGGTCCACACCCTGGCCAAGGACGGCCGCGTCGTCAAGATCAACATCGTCGACACCCCCGGACACGCCGACTTCGGCGGCGAGGTCGAGCGGGTGATGAAGATGGTCGACGGCGTGCTGCTGCTGGTCGACGCCAGCGAGGGGCCGCTGCCCCAGACCCGCTTCGTGCTGGGCAAGGCGCTGGAAGCCGGCCACGCCGTCCTGGTCTGCATCAACAAGATCGACCGCCCCGACGCCCGCGCGGCCGAGGTCCTCAGCGAGGTCTACGACCTCTTCATCGACCTGGGCGCCGACGACACCCAGATCGACTTCCCCGTGCTCTACGCCTGCGCCCGCGAGGGCTACGCCCACCTCGAGAACAAGCTCGATCCGGGCGATCTGCGGCCCCTCTTCGACGCGATCATCGACCGGGTGCCCGCCCCCAAGGGCGACGACAACGCGCCGGTGCAGATCCTCTTCACCCAGCTCGACTACGACAACTACGTCGGTCGGCTGGCCATCGGCCGGGCCTTCAACGGCACGGTCCGCAAGGGCCAGAGCTACACCCTGATGGGCCAGGACGGCAACACCACCATCAAGGTCAGCCAGCTCTTCACCTACGACGGCCTCAAGCGCATCCCCGTCGACAGCGTCGCCTCGGGCGAGATCCTGGCCATCGCCGGCATCAGCGAGCTGAACATCGGCGACACCCTGGCCTCGCCCGACGACCCCCGGGCCCTGCCGCGGGTGCACGTCGAAGAGCCCACCATCGGCGTCACCTTCCTGGCCAACGACGGCCCCTTCGCGGGCAAGGACGGCAAGCATGTCACCATGCGCCGCATCCGCGAGCGCCTCGAGAAGGAGATCCAGGCCAACGTGGCCCTGCGCATCGACCTGACCGAGATGGACCGCGCCCGGGTCTTCGGCCGCGGAGAGCTCCAGCTCGCCATCCTGATCGAGCAGATGCGCCGCGAAGGCTTCGAGCTCTGTGTCTCCAAGCCCGAGGTCCTCCTGCGGGACGACGGCGCTGGCAACAAGCTCGAGCCCTTCGAGATGGCCGAGCTCGACTTCCCCGAGCGCTTCATGGGCGTGGTCAGCGAGAAGCTGAACCTGCGCAAGGGCCGCATGGTCGAGATGAAGGCCATGGGCAGCGACCGCCTGCGGGTCAGCTTCCGGGTCCCGGCGCGCGGCCTGATCGGCTTCCGCGGGGAGTACCTGAACGACACGCGCGGCCAGGGCATCATGAACACCCTCTTCGACGGCTGGGAGCCCTTCGCGGGCTACATCCCCTACCGGCTCAACGGCTCGCTGATCAGCGACCGGGTCGGCAAGACCACGGCCTACGCCCTCTTCAGCCTGCAGGAGCGCGGCAAGCTCTTCGTCGGCATCCAGGAGGAGGTCTACGAGGGCATGATCGTCGGCGAGAACGCCCGCGAGAACGACATGAACGTCAACCCGGCCAAGCCCAAGCAGCTCAACAACATCCGCGCTGCCGGTGCGGACGAGAAGCTGATCCTGGTCCCGCCGATCCAGCTCACCCTGGAGCGGGCCATGGAGTACATCGCCGAGGACGAGCTGGTCGAGATCACGCCCAACCACATCCGCCTGCGCAAGAAGACCCTGGCCGGCAACCTGCGCTCGGTTGTCCGCGGAGAGCGTCGGGGCTGAGCCTGCACGAAGCGAGGACGGGGGGAGCCTGCCAGAGCGGGCACCCCCAACACGGAGTCCTCCCATGCGCGCCGCCCTCGTCCTCGCCGCCCTCGGCCTGACCGCCTGCACCGACACCTCCTCGCTCACCGAGGTCCTGCCGGACGACCGCCTGCTGGTCGACTTCTCGGGCGCGGACGCCTCAGAGACCGCCCGCTCCAGCCTGGGCGGCTGGTCCGAGTTCTACGTCGAGACGGCCCGCACCACCACCACCGTCAACGGCTTCATCGGCAGCGTCCTGACCCTGGTCGACACCATCGTGCGGACCCGCCCCAGCGAGGTCAACCGCGACCGCAGCCGCGCCGTCTGGGGGCCCTACCGGGACACCCTCTCCGCGGTCGAGGTCCGCCTCACCGTCCAGCGCGAGGCCGACGGCTCGCACCGCTGGTGGTTCGACCAGTGGCCCAAGGACCAGGACGACAGCGCCGCCGTCGTCGTCATCCAGGGCACCGTCGACCCCGGCGCCACCCGGCAGGCCAGCACCGGCCAGTTCGAGGTCGACTACACCGCCATGGGCCAGGACAACCCCCTGGTCGACCACACCGGCGTCTTCTGGACCGACTACGTCATCGACTTCGACGGCGCCTCGGCCGTCGCCACCGTCACCGATTGGACCAGCCTGCGTCAGCCCGGCCCGCCGATCGACGCCAGCTACGACTACGACCAGGTCCAGGGGGGCGAGGGCCGGATGGACCTCTCCTACAGCGGCTTCGACCCGGTCAGCGAGCAGGAGGCCAGCTACGCCCTCCGCTCCCGCTGGATGTCCGACGGCGCCGGCCGGGGCGACGCCACGGTCAGCGTCGCGAACCAGGGCGACAACCAGAGCGAGCCCGCCTACACCGCCAGCGAGTGCTGGGACAGCGGCTTCAAGCTGGTCTGGGACGAGACCTCCTGGGAGGGCGGCCAGGGAGACGCGAGCGCCTGCGCCTACAGCGAGGCCAGCTGGCCGGAGTAGACCTACTCCACCGTCGTCACCAGCGGGTAGCTGCGGAAGCGGGCCATCCCGCCGACGCAGACGTCGACCTCACCCCGGAAGGTCCCGGTCTGCACCCCGGTCGCCGTCAGCGTGATCGTCGAGCTACCGCCCGCCGGGATCAGCTCGCTGTAGGAGTAGCTCCAGGTGTTGTCGATCGGCACATGCATCGCCTCCTTGTAGGGGGGCGAGGAGGCGGTCAGCGTCAGGCCCTGCAGCCAGGCGTCGTCGATATCCAACGAGTCCAGCCTCTGGGGCTCGTTGGCGGTGTTCATGACCGTGATCGTGACCGTGAAGGGCGCGCCCTTGGTCACGACCGCAGGAGCGTCGATCACCGCCGAGAAGTCGTCGGTGCCTTCGAAGACCCCTCCACACGCCAGGGCGAGGGCGGCGAGGGGCGGCAGCAGCAGTAGGGAACGCATCTCAGCCTCCAGAGGTCTGAGCTGCTTAGCCCGCCCGCGCCAGCCAGCCTGCCGCATTCAGCCCGACAAACAGCTCTCGGGCCCGCGATCGTTCGGCCTCGTCCCCGCCCGCCCGGGCCAGGGACAGCCGGGCGATGCCCTCCTCCAGCGGCATCCGGATCCGGACCGCCTCCAGCACCGCCCGCCGCAGGGTGGACAGCGCCCGCCCCTCCTGCCCCCTCAGCAGCTGCGCCCGGCCGGTGCACGAGAGCTGCCGCGCCTTGGCGAAGGGGAAGACCCGGCTGTAGCGAGCGAGCTGACGGATCGCCTGATCGAGCTCCGCCTGCACATCGACCCGCGGCGCCCCCTCCCAGCGCGCCTCGACCAGCCCCAGCAGCGCCTCGGCCGCCCCGGCGTGCCCCTCGTAGACGTAGACCGCCACCGGATCCATCCCCGCGGCCGCCCGGTTCGTCGCCCGCGCGGACTCCCAGGCCGCCTCCATCCGGCCTTGGAGCAGGCGACCGTGGGCCAGCATCCCGTGGCCCCAGACCTGCTCGGAGCGCCCGATGTCGTGCTTCAGGAAGGGCTCCAGCTCGTCCAGCAGAGGATCCAAGCGCGCCCGATCCCCCAGGGCCAGCAGGCTCTCGATCTGGTCGAGGATCCCCCAGGCCTCGGCCTGGTGGTCACCCTGCCGCCGCGCCGAGGCGTACAGCACCTCCCGTCCCAGCTCGACCCTCCGCTCGTACTCCCCCTGGTAGTGCAGCGGCGAGGAGATCCCGCAGACCGCCTCGATCCAGCGGCGCTTGTCGCCCAGCTCCCGGGCCAGCTCGATGGCCTCCTCCAGCGCGAGGCGGCTGTCCTCCCAGGCCCCGCGGGCCGCCCGCGTGAAACCCGTGAAGAAGAGCACCGGCTGGCGAGCCGCCTGGCCCTCGGGGCGGGCGATCAGCTCGGCCGCGAGGGCGAGGTAGCGGTCCGCCAGGCCGAACAGAGGGACCATCGAGAGGATCCAGCCCGTCAACGCATAAGCCCGGGCGAGCTCGGGCGAGGGGCCGGCCTCCTCGGCGATGTTCAGCGCCTGCAGCGCCGCGTTGAGGGTCTCCTCGGGGCCCGCCAGGAAGAAGTAGGTCTCGATCAGCCGCAGGTAGCCCTGGGCCGCGTCGGTGCTGCGGCGCTTGCCCTCGTCGGAGTGCAGCCGCGGCCGCCGCCCCAGCTTCCGAAAGCCGAGCTGCAGGGAGGCCCCCTTCAGCAGGCTCCAGCCCACCCCGGGCAAGGAGCGCGGCACCGGGAAGCCCAGCAGTCCGACCGCCCGCTCCAGGGCCGCCCGGCTCTCCTGCAGGCGCCCCAAGCCCAGCAGCGCCTCCCCCCGCTGTCGCTCCCAGTGAGCCCGGCGTGTGTCCACCTGCACATCGGGGCCCACCTCCAGCTCCTGCAGGCGGCGAAAGGCGGCCTCGGCCTCCAGGTAGGCGCCCTCGCGGATCGCCAGGTCGCCGGCCCGCTCCAGGTACAGCAGCTCCTTGTCGGTGCGACCCGCCTGTCCCCAGTGCCAGGCCAGGCGCGGCGCCTGCTTGGCCCGCTGCGAGTCGGTCCCCTCCCCCTCCAAGGTCTCGGCCACCGTCTGATGAAGCTGCCGCCGCTGGGCGAACAGGAGCAGATCGTAGGCCACTTCGCGTGTGGTCTCCTGCTGGTGCAGCCAGCTCAAGGTCGGCTCCGGGTGCTCCAGCCGGGTGAGGTCCAGTCCGACCAGCTCGTCACACTTTTGCCGCAGAACCGGCCGATCGTCCACCACAGGGTAGACCCGGTGAAGGACCTCGTACGAGAAGGATCGCCCGATCACGCTGGCCACCTTCAGCATGAGCTGCTGCCGGGGCTCCAGCCGGTCGATTCGGGCCAGCACGACCGCCTGGACCGTCTCGGGGAGGGCCAGGACATCGTCCTGCGAGGCTTGCGGGGCCAGCGAGAGCCCGCCGGGCTCCCCGACGATCAGGCCCCGCTCCAGCATCGCCATCGCCAGCTCCCGGGTGAAGAAGGGGTTCCCGGCCGCCCGCTGGTGGATCCGGTCGACCAGGCCGGGCGAAGGGACCCCTCCCAGGCGCTCCTGAAGCAGCGCGGCCGTCTCGTCCCGGGTCAAGGGCTCCAGCCGCAAGCTGTGCGTCTCCGGCCGCTGCAGGAGCTCGGCGAGGGCCAGCGGAAGCGGCGGGGTGAGCGGTCGACTCACCACGACGACCAGCAGGGAGGCCACGCCCTCGACCACCTGCCGGAGCAGGCCCCAGCTCGCCGAGTCCAGCCACTGGGCGTCCTCCAGCACCAGCAGCGCCGGGCCGGTCTCTGTCTTCTCCCGCAGCAGGTGGACGATCAGATCCTGGGTGTTGAAGGCCCGGACCTCGCCCCGCATCGCCAGCGTCAGCTCGCTCTCCGGCAGGTCCACCTCGACCAGGTCGCGCAGCAGGGGCCCCAGGCGGGCCAGCATGGCGTCCTGGGCCATCGCCTGCTCGAGGTGCAGCCTCCGCGCCGCGGCCTGCCGGGAGCCGGGCCCGTCCAAGCCCAGCAGCTCTTCGACCACCGGGCGCCAGGCAAAGTAGGGAGAGCCCTGCTCGATCGGATCGCCTGCTCCGGTGAGGCAGCGCACGCCCCGCTCCCGGGCGACCGCCGTGAAGGAGGCCAGCAGCTGGCTCTTTCCCTGACCCGACCCGCCCTCGATCAGCACCACCCCGCCATTGCCCGCGGTCAGCTCCTCCAGGCGGGCGACCAGCCTGTCCAGCTCCCGCCGCCGCACCAAGGACTCCTGGATCGGCGCCTTGTCCTCACGAAGCCCCGACACCTCGAAGGCGCGGATCTGTCCGGCCTTGCCCTTCAGGTTCAGCAGCCGTGCCTCGCCGAAACAGACCGCGGCCTGGGCTGCATCGTAGGTGGCCTGGTCGCAGAGGATGCCATCCCCCGCCTGCTGCATCAGCCGCGCAGCGAGGTTCACCGTGTCGCCGATGACCGTGTACTCCCGCCGCAGGGCGCTCCCGACCACCCCACAGAAGACCCGCCCCGTGGCGACGCCGATGCGACAGCCTTGACCCTGGGCCGCCAGGGCCGCGCGCAGCTCCAGGGCCGCCATCACCGCCCGCTCGGGATCGTCGGGGTGGGAGAGCGGCGGCAGGCCCAGCGCCACCAGGGCGATCAGGCCCTTGTCGTCGACCGAGAGCTTGTCCACCGTGGCCTGGTAGCGGTGGAACACCTCGGTGATGCGCTCGAAGGCGGCCTGGGTGCTGGCCAGCATCTCGCCCTCCCCCATCTGCAGACAGAGGAAGAGCACCGTCACCCGACGCAGCTCGGACAGCCAGTCCGACTGGCCCGCGGCCACGCGTTCACGAACCGCACGGGATACAAACGGAGACAGCGCCTGGGCCTGCGGCTGCTCGCTCTCCCTCCGAGACCTCGCGCGCGGCGGGGGCTCCCGCACCTCCCGCACCCGCACGCAGCCCTCTCCCAGAGGCTGACCCATCGCCTGAGCGGCCACCCCGGCCCAGGCTTGCGGCGAGAGCACCGTGTCTCCCACCCGGGCCTGGTGCTCGGCGACCGCCATCTGGTCCAGGGGCGAGCCCGTCGCAAGGCACTCCCGTCGGTCCCCATCCCCAACGACGTACAGCAGCTCCAGCGGGCCCGCGCCGATGCCGATGCGCAGGGTCAGCTCCACCCCGGCCTCGGCCGCCGCTGCCCGGGCGACGCCGTGCAGCTCCAGCCCGCAGGCCGCGGCTCGCAGGGTCGCCGCGGCGGTATCCGAGTCCTGAGCTCCGTCCTCCCAGACCGCCAGCAGGGCGTCCCCGGCGAACTTCAGCACCTCGCCCCCGTGCCGGTCGATGCTGGTGATCAGGTGCCCGAAGACGAGGTTCAAGATCTCCGTCAGCTCTTCTGCACCGCGGCCTCCCCGGCCCGCCAGGCGCTCGGCCAGGGGTGTGAAGCCCGAGATGTCGGCGAAGAGCACCGCGCCGGCGATCGCCTCGGCCTGCGCGTGGGGAGGCAGCACCTCGGCCGCACCGTAACGTCGCAGCACGGCCGCCGGCACGAAGCCGGCGAGCACCCTGGCGGAGTCGGTGGTCTCGAACACGGGCCAGCCCTCGAATCGGCGCGCCAGTATAGCCCTCCGCGCTCAACGAAGCGGCCGTAGACCCCGAGCCCGCAGCAGCTGGTCGCAGAGCACCAGGGCCGCCATCGCCTCGACGATCGGCACCGCCCGCGGCAGCACGCAGGGGTCGTGGCGCCCGCGCGCGCGCAGCCGAGCCGGCTGACCCGCCGCGTCCACCGTGTCCTGCTCCAGGAAGATCGTGGAGACCGGCTTGAAGGCCACCGTCCAGTCGATGTCCATCCCCGTGCTGATCCCGCCCAGCAGCCCGCCCGCGTGGTTGCCGCGGCTGCGCACCCAGGCGCCCGAGGACAGCTGCCCCCCCTCCCCCGCAGCTGCCGGCTCCAGCGGGTCGTTGTTCTCGCTGCCCCGCCGCGCGGCCCCGGCGTAGCCCGAGCCCGACTCGAAGCCCTTGGCCGCCGGGATCGACAGCATCGCCGCCGCCAGCTCGGCCTCGATCTTGCCGAAGACCGGCTGCCCCAGGCCGGCCGGTACCCCCCTCGCCTGCCCGCGGATCACCCCGCCCAGGCTGTCCCCCTCGGCGCGCACCGCGCGGATCCGCGCCTCCATCCGGGCCGAGGCTTCGGGCTGCGGGCAGCGCACCGGGCTCTGCTCGATCTCCTGCCGAGCGGGCCTCCGGCAGGCTGCGCGCTCCTCGCCCACCTGCTCCACCCAGGCCAGGATCTCCAGCGAGGGCCCCACCAGCGCCTCCAGCACCTGCCGCGCCACCGCCCCGGCTGCCACCCGGGCCACCGTCTCCCGCGCGCTGGCCCGCCCTCCCCCGCTGCCGGGACGTTGGCCCGTGCGCAGCTCGTGGCTGAGGTCGGCGTGCCCCGGGCGGTAGAGGCCGGGCTCATAGTCGGCCGGGCGGGCGTCCAGGTTGCGCACCAGCAGGGCGATCGGGCTGCCCAGGGTCAGGCCGCCGTCGACTCCCGAGAGCAGCTCGACCCGGTCGGGCTCCTTGCGCGTGCTGGACAGGGGCGAGGCCCCGGGCCGGCGGCGATCCAGCTCTTCCTGCACCCGGGAGAGGTCCAGGCGCAGCCCCGCCGGGCAGCCGTCGATCACCACGCCCAAGGCGGGGCCATGGCTCTCGCCGAAGCTGGTGATCCGGAACAGGCTGCCGCTGGAGTTGGCCATGCGGAGAGGCTAACCCTCCGCCATGACCCCCTCGCCCCCCTCCGTGCTGATCATCACCTGGAAGGGCGGGGAGCTGCTCCAGCGCTGCCTGGACTCCGTCGACGCGCAGAGCCTGCGCCCGACGCGGGTGCGGGTCGTCCTGGCCCGGCCGCGGGCTGATCTGCTGCCGCCGGGGGTCGAGGCGTTGATTCTTGATCGTCAGACCGACTTTGCCGCCGCCGCCAACGCGGGGCTGCGTGAACTCAGCGGTGATGTGCTGTTGCTCAACGACGACACCGAGGCCCACCCCGAGCTGCTCGCCGAGCTCCACCGGGCCCGCCGGGCCGGCGGCGCGGGCATCTACCAGCCGCGCATCCTGCTCGCCGACGGCAGCGGGCGGATCGACAACCTCGGCCACCGCCTCTTCTTCGACGGCTTCAACATCGCCCGGGGCCGCGGGCAACCCGATCCCGAGTCGTTGCCGCAGGACACCTGCGGGGCCTTCTCGGGGGCGGCGGTCCTGCTCTGCGGCGAGGTGCTGGAGCGGGTCGGCCTCTTTGACGAGCGCCTCGGCGCATTCGGCGAGGACCTGGATCTCTCCCTGCGGGCCGTACGCCAGGGTTACACGATCCGGCTGGTGCCCGAGGCGAGGATCGACCACCAGCTCGGCAGCAGCTACGGGCGCACGGGGTTGAAGAAGGTCTACCGGGTCGAGCGCAACCGGGCGCTCGCTGCGGCGCGGAGCCTGCCGTGGACCGCGCTTGTGGTGAGCCCGCTGAGCACGCCCTCGCGCTTGGTGCGACTAGCGATGCTAGGTGAGCGGGGACCCGCGGCGGGGCTGAGAGCGGGGGCGGCGCTGGCGACGCTGGGCGGGGCCTTCGCCGGGGTGCTGGGGGTGCCCGGCGCGCTGCGGCGGCGGAGGGAGGACCGGGCGCGGTGGACGCGGGGGGAGCGGGAGATGGTGGGGTGGCTGTGGGCGCACCGGTGGCGAGAGGAGGGGGGCTGACCGCCAAGGCACCAAGGGCGCCGAGAGAGAATGGGCGCTGCGAACGCAGGATGAGGTGGCCCGACGGGCCGGAGGGGGCTGTCGTTCACGGCTCCGGCTCGACGGACATAGGGGCGCGGTTCATCGCGCCCGTCCACGGTGGCCGTACCGGAAGCGTCAGGCGCCTCAGGTCGAGGCAGAGGGCGCGATGAGTCGCGCCCTTACAAGGACCGGCCGCGGCAGAGTCAACCAGTCATTCGCTGCTTGACAAGGTACTAGAACGACCACCCCAGGTTGATGTTCAGCAGCGGGCCGAGCGCCGAGTCGCTCGCGGAGGTCGAGCCCGAAGAGGCACCCACGGCATAGCCCTGGACCCCGAGCTGGATGTCGAAGGTCAGGCCGAACCGTGCCGCGATCTTGTAGCCGACGAAGGGCCCGATGCTCAGCCCCGTCCCGGAGGCACCGGAGCCGCTGACGACGACCGCCAGCACTTCGCCGCCGAGCTGCAGGCCATGATCGAAGTCACCGACCGGGTAGTAGCGGCCCTGGCCACCGATCTCCACCACCGAGTATCGGTCGATCGAGCCGAACCCGGCGATGGCGGCGACCCCAGCCTTCTTGCCCACCCGAAACTCGCCTGTCGCCTCGATGATCGGGTACAACAGGTGAATCGGCGAGAGGGTGACGGAGACGGAGTGATCGTAGGGCTCGATCGCTTGCGCGTCGACCGACATCCACAGCAAGAACGGAAGCATGGCGAACTCCTTGGTGGCGCGCAGCGTAGCACAAGCCTACCTCCGCCCCGCTCGCGCCCCCGCCCACTGCCCCAGCAGCTCGCCCACCTGGTTCCCCAGCTCGCGCATCCCCCCCTTCGCCACGGGGCGCACCGCCCCCGGCAAGGCCCCCAGCACCGCCCCCAGCCCCTTGACGGTCGGCGGCCGACCCATCCGCACCAGCTGCTCGTGGATGGCCTTGTTCCGCCGAAACAACTCCCGCGGGCTGCGCTCGTGGCTGTGCAGGACCGGCGCGAAGGGGACGTAGCCGATGCGCCGGCCCAGGCTCCACCAGGCGTCCTCGGCGATCGGCACATCCGGAAACGGCGCGCGCCGGAGCAGCTCGGTCCGGTAGAGGGTTGCGACGTTGTCGGCCTGCGGGAAGTCGACGGCCCGCTCGCCCGAGGGGGTCCAGCGGCGCAGGCGCTCGGCGGTGACGTGGTCGGCGTCGGGCCAGGCGATCTGCCTGGCGACGACGGCCTCGTAGTCGCCCTTCTCCAGCTCCTCCACCAGGGTGCGCAGCAGCCCGCGGCCCAGGGGCAGGGCGTCGTCGACGGTGAAGAGGACGTAGGGCGTGAGCACCCGCTCGACCGCCTCCTGGCGGGTCTCGCCGTGGCCGCGCCACTCCAGGCGCAGCAGCTCCGCTCCGGGCACCTGGACGGGGCCTTGCGCGCCGTTGGAGACGACGAGCACCCGCGGGCGCACATCCTGAGCGACCCAGCCGGCCAGGCCTAGCGGTGTTCGGCGGTGGCTGGGGATGACGACCGTGACCTCGGGACCGGGGCCGGGCCGACCCCGGGGAGCCAGCCGCGCCTCGAAGGCCGCCCGCAGGCGCGTGTTCTCGGTGCGGACGCTGCTGAGCAGGGGGGCGATCTCGTCGATGCGCAGCCCGGCGGGGATCTCGCGGGCGACGAGGTGGATGGGCTCCCCGCTGAGCAGGGCCTGGCGCATCCGGGCCAGGGACTCGGGGTCGAAGCGGCTCAGCTCCACAGGGCGAGGCCCTCGTCGGCGACCCAGGCGACGGCGCGACGGACCCCCTCCTCGTGAGAGAGCTCCGGCCTCCAACACAGGCGCGCCCGCGTCTCGGCGTCGTCCAGGGCGTAGCGGCGATCCTGGCCCTGGCGCTCGGGCAGGCGGGCGAAGCGCGTCGGCAGGCCGGTGCGAGCCTGACAGGCGGCGGCGACCTCTTCGGCCATCTGCCGGTTGCTGCGCTGCCGGTGGGCGGCGAAGTGCCAGGTCCAGGGGCCCGGCTCGGCCTCGATCGCCAGGGCCAGCCCGCGGGCCAGATCCTCGACCGGCAGCCAGTCTCGCTCGGCCTCGCCCTGGCCCTGCACCGGCACCGGCCGGTCGAGCAGGGCCTCTCGCGTCCACCAGGGGACGGCCTTCTCGGGGTGCTGGCGCGGCCCGAAGCAGTTCACGCAGCGGGCGATGGCGGCGGGCAAGCCGAAGCTGTGGCGCCAGGCGTGGACCAGGGCCTCGGCGCCGGCCTTGCTGGCGGCGTAGGGGTTTCCCGGCCGCAGCGGAGCCTCGGGTCCCGGCAGGGCGCCATCGGGCTGCTGACCCAGCACCTCGTCGGTGGACATCACCAGCACGCGCTGCAGGCCCGCCTGGCTGGCCGCGTCGAGCACGACCCGGGTGCCCTCGACGTTGGTTCGCAGGAAGCCGCCGGGGTCCAGCAGGCTGCGCTCGACGTGGCTCTCGGCCGCGAGGTGCAGCAAGGCCTCGCAGCCCTGGATCGCGCCTTTAACAGCGCTAGGGTCGCAGACATCGCCCACGATCAGCTCGCAGTCGAGCCCTTGGAGGTGCTCCCGGCGCCCGCCGATGCCCAGCCGATCCAGCACCCGCACCCTCCAGCCTCGCCCTAGCAGCGTTCGGGTGAGGGCGGAGCCGATGAAGCCGGCACCACCGGTGAGCAGCAGCGAGGGCACGAGCTCTCCTTTTGACGAAGCGGCGCGGGATGGTAGCGGATCCCTGCAGGCTATGGAACATTGTCTGTAGCTCCGGCGTCTAAGACGCAGGACCCCGGCGTCTGAGAAGCAGGAACCCTGGCCCGCACCGGCCCTCACCTCCACCCACGCTCTCTCTCTCCACCCCGGCGCATCCATCTCCTCCCGCGGTCACGCGCCCCCGGGAACCCATCGCCCGCTCTGGCGGCGCGAAAGGAGTCCGCATGTCCGAAGCCAAGGCGAACCCCAGCCCCCTCCACCCGTCGCCCCTCCTGGACGCGATGGTCCAGCTCCAGGACATCCAGCAGTTCCGCGAGCTGCACTGGGAAGGCAGCTTCGCCGAGTACTTGGACCTGGTCACGGCCGACCCGACGGTGGCCCGCAACGCCTACCAGCGGCTGTACGACCTGATCATGCAGTTCGGGACCGAGACCTACAGCGAGTTCAAGAAGGACATCGTCCGTTACCGCTTCTTCGACGACCCCTTCGACAACGGCAAGGACGCCGTCTTCGGCCTGGACGTGCACCTCGAGAAGCTGGTGCGCGTGCTGAAGAGCGCCGCCCTGGGCTACGGCACCGAGCGGCGGGTGATCCTGCTGCACGGCCCGGTCGGCTCCGCCAAGAGCACCATCGTCCGCCTGATCAAGAAGGGCCTGGAGTGGTACAGCCGCCAGCCCGAGGGCCGGCTGTACAGCTTCGAGTGGCGCCTGCCCAGCGGCGAGGTCGTGCCCAGCCCGCTGCACGAGGAGCCCCTCAAGCTGATCCCCCTGGAGATGCGCGAGGACATCCTCGGCCGGATCAACGGCAGCTCCAAGGCCCGCTACGCGATCAAGCTGGAGGGAGACCTCGACCCGGTCAGCCGCTTCCTCTTCAAGCAGGCGATGACCGAAGAGAAGGGGGATCTGACCCGCGTGCTCGACCGCATCCGCGTCAAGCGGCTGATCCTCAGCGAGCGCGACCGCATCGGCATCGGCACTTTCCAGCCCAAGGACGAGAAGAACCAGGACAGCACCGAGCTGACCGGCGACATCAACTACCGGAAGATCGCCGAGTACGGCAGCGACTCGGACCCCCGGGCCTTCAACTTCGACGGCGAGTTCTGCGTCGCCAACCGCGGCATCATCGAGTTCGTCGAGATGCTGAAGCTGGACGTGGCCTTCCTGTACGACCTGCTCGGCGCCAGCCAGGAGCACGTCATCAAGCCCAAGAAGTTCGCCCAGACGGCGATCGACGAGGTCATCATCGGCCACACCAACGAGCCGGAGTACCGCAAGCTGCAGAGCAACGAGTTCATGGAGGCCCTGCGCGACCGTACGATCAAGATCGACGTGCCCTACATCACCACCTGGAAGGCCGAGTCCCGCATCTACCAGAAGGACTTCAAGGGCGGCCGCATCAAGGCCCACATCGCCCCGCACACCCTGGAGATGGCCGCCATGTGGGCGGTGCTGACCCGGCTGGAGGAGCCCAAGAAGCACAACCTGAGCCTGATCCAGAAGCTGCGCCTGTACGATGGAAAGACCCTGCCCGGCTTCACCGAGGACAACGTCAAGGAGCTGCGCAAGGTCGCCAGGCGCGAGGGGCTGCAGGGCATCAGCCCCCGCTACATCCAGGACAAGATCAGCAACGCCCTGGTGCGGGAGGCGGAGAGCGCCTACATCAACCCCTTCATGGTGATCAACGAGCTGGAGGCGGGCCTGGACAGCCACAGCCTGATCTCCGACGAGGAGCTGAAGAAGCACTACCGGGACCTGCTGGGCGTGGTCAAGAAGGAGTACGAGGACATCGTCAAGAACGAGGTCCAGAAGGCCATCGCCGCCGACGAGGACGCGATCACCCGGCTGTGCGGCAACTACATCGACAACGTCAAGGCCTTCTGTCTGAAGGAGAAGGTGCGAAACACCTACACCGGCGACTACGAGGAGCCGGACGAGCGGATGATGCGCTCGGTCGAAGAGAAGATCGACATCGCCGAAGCCCGCAAAGAGGACTTCCGCCGCGAGCTGATGAACTACATCGGCGGCCTGGCGATCGACGGAAAGGCCTTCGACTTCCGGCAGAACGAGCGCCTGTACCGGGCCCTGGAGCTGAAGCTCTTCGAGGACCAGAAGGACAGCATCAAGCTGACCAGCCTGGTCAGCCAGGTGGTCGACAAGGACACCCAGGCCAAGATCGACGTGGTCAAGCAGCGGCTGATCGCCAACTACGGCTACGACGACCAGTCGGCCACGGACGTCCTCAACTTCGTCGCCAGCATCTTCGCCCGCGGCGACGCGCGGCGGAGCTGAGGGTGGGAGGAGCCACATGCCCCTGAACATCGAGAGCGACGTCCACCGCTTCAAGCAGATCGTCCGCGGTCGGGTTCGCAAAGAGCTGCGCAAGCATATGTCCAGCTCGGAGATCATCGGGAAGGAGGGCGGCCGGGCGGTCCGCGTCCCCCTCCCCCAGATCGGCATCCCCCGCTTCCGCTACGGCGAGAATGAGCAGGGCGGCATCGGGCAGGGCGAGGGGGAAGAGGGCCAGGCCGTCCCCGGTCAGCCCGGCGATCCCGGCCAGGGACAGGCCGGCGACCAGCCCGGCGAGCACGAGATCGAGGGCGAGGTCAGCCTGGAGGAGCTGGCCGAGATCATCGGCGAGGAGCTGGAGCTGCCCCGGATCGAGCCTCGCGGACAGAAGGAGATCAAGAGCGACAAGGACAAGTACACCGGCATCTCGCGGCTGGGCCCCGAGAGCCTGCGCCACAACCGCCGCACCTTCCGCGAGGCGCTGAAGCGGCAGGTGGCCAGCGGCTCCTGGAGCCCCCAGGATCCCCGCATCATCCCCATCCGCGAGGACAAGCGCTACCGGACCTGGAAGACGAAGTTCGAGCCGCAGTCCTCGGCGGTGATCCTCTACATGATGGACGTCTCGGGCAGCATGGGCCGTGAACAGAAGGAGATCGTCCGGCTGGAGGCCTTCTGGATCGACCTCTGGCTGAGCCACAACTACAAGAACGTCAAGACCCGCTTCATCATCCACGACGCCGCCGCCCGCGAGGTCGACCGCGAGACCTTCTTCACCACCCGCGAGAGCGGCGGGACCCTGATCAGCAGCGCCTACAAGCTGTGCTGGGAGATCATCGAGGCCGACTACCCGCCCGAGGAGTGGAACATCTACCCCTTCCACTTCAGCGACGGCGACAACTGGAGCAAGGCCGACACGACCCAGTGTCTGGAGCTGCTGCGGGGCCGGATGCTGCCGGCGGTCAACCAGTTCTCCTACGCCCAGGTCGACAGCGACTACGGCTCGGGCCAGTTCTTCGAGGATCTAAAGGCCAACCTCGCCGACGACGAGCGCCTGGTCCTCTCTCGGGTGCCGGATCGGGATCACATCATGGACTCCATCAAGGAGCTCCTGGGCAAGGGGAGGTAGACGATGGCCAACGAAGGCTGGTTCTTCCGTTCGCGCCGCGGCCTCCCCCTGGAGCTGCAAGAGGCGCAGGCCTGGATCGAGAGCATCGCCCGCGGCTACGGGCTGGACTTCTGCGAGACCATCTTCGAGATGTGCGACTGGGAGGAGATCAACATGCTGGCCGCGTATGGCGGCTTCCCGACGCGCTACCCGCACTGGCGCTGGGGCATGGAGTACATCCAGATGGACAAGGGCTACGAGTACGGTCTGCAGAAGATCTATGAGATGGTGATCAACACGCGGCCGGCCTACGCCTACCTGCTGGACAACAACACCTTGATGGACCAGAAGCTGGTGATGGCCCACGTCTACGGCCACGTCGACTTCTTCACCCAGAACGCCTGGTTCGCCCCGACCAACCGCCGGATGCTGGACCAGATGGCCAACCACGCCACCCGGGTGCGGCGGCAGATCGACGCCGAGGGCCAGGACACGGTCGAGCGCTTCATCGATATGTGCCTGAGCCTGGAGAACCTGGTCGATCCCTTCCACGATCACATCAAGCGCCACCGCAGCGAGAGCGAGCGCGAGCGGGAGGAGGCCCGGCTGGCCCCCGGCTACGCCAAGATGCCGGCCAAGCAGTACATGGACAAGTACATCAACCCGCCGGAGTACCTCGCCGAGCAGCAGCAGCGGCACGTCGAGCAGCTGGAGCGTTCGCAGCGCTTCCCGGCCGAGCCCGAGCGCGATGTGCTGGGCTTCCTGCTGAAGCACGGGCGGATGCGGCCCTGGCAGAGCGATGTGCTCTCGGTGATCCGGGACGAGGCGCTGTACTTCGCGCCCCAGGGCCAGACCAAGATCATGAACGAGGGCTGGGCCAGCTACTGGCACACGACGATGATGACCCGGGACATCCTCTCCGACTCCGAGGTGATCGACTACGCCGACCACCACAGCGGGACGGTGGCGATGCGTCCGGGCCAGCTCAACCCCTACAAGCTGGGCATCGAGCTGTACCGCCACATCGAGGACCGCTGGAACAAGGGACAGTTCGGCAAGGACTGGCTGGACTGCGAGGATGTCGCGGTCAAGCGGGACTGGAACACGAACGCCGGCCTGGGCCGCGCCAAGATCTTCGAGGTGCGCAAGAGCCACAACGACGTGACCTTCGTCGACCAGTTCCTGACCGAGGACTTCGTACGCCAGCAGGGTCTGTTCAGCTACGAGTACGACAAGGCCGCCGGGCACTTCGTGATCGACAGCCGGGAGTTCGCCGACGTGAAGCAGAAGCTGCTGCAGATGCTGGCCACCCGCGGGAACCCGCGCATCGCCGTCACCGACGCCAACCACGGCAACAAGGGCGAGCTGGAGCTGACCCACGACCACGAGGGGGTCGATCTCCAGGTCCAGTGGGCCGAGCAGGCCCTTGGTAATGTGGCGCGCATCTGGGGTCGGGAGGCCCACCTGCTGACCCAGGTCGACGGAAAGCGGGTGATCCTGCACCACGACGGCGACCGATTCCTGGTCGAGACCCCGAAGGCGGGCTCATGAGCGAGGTTACCCGACGCCGGGTCGACGCCGGGCTGGACTCTGTCCGCGGCGGCCGGGCCGAGATCGAAGGCGAGGGCTGCGCGGCCGAGGTGCAGACGGGGGCGGTGGGACCCGTCGGCGTCGAGGTCAAGCGGCTGCGGGTCGAGGGCAAGCCCGGCCCGGTCGACGTACGGGCCCGGGCCATCTCCGAGAGCTTCCGGCCGAAGGGCGAGCGACTGGTCGAGGTCGAGGTCGACACCCGCCTGGGTGGGGCGGTCCTGCGCACGCAGCCAGACGATATGCGGCGTGGGCGCTTCTTCGAGGTCGAGCTGGACGAGCAGGGGGTCGAGGTGCGACGGATGCGGCGCGAGGGGTCAGGCCGCCAGCAGGAGGTCTTTCCCCTCACCCGCGAAGAGCTGGGCGAGTGGATCGACGAGCTCGGCGAGGCCCTGAACGCGGCCTCTCCGGTCTCTTCCGGGGGCTGACAAGCTCAGTCGGGATCGACGCAGCGCCACGGGCCTCGGCCCAGCGCTCTGCCGACCCAGCGGGCGGCCTGGTCGGGGGAGTCGGTGGTCCCGGCCCGATCGACCCGCACCAGCAGGCAGAGGTCGGCCTTCGGTCCGGCGTCCGGCCCCGGAGCCTCGCCCAGCAGCTCCGTCAGGTCCCGACCGCGCTGGCAGGCGTCCAGGGTCCAGGTGCCGGCGCTGGGGTCGTGCGTCAGGACCAGGCTGACGTTGCCATCGCCGGCGCGCCCGCACTCCAGGAACAGGGGCGAGCTGATGCAGCGCTCCTGCAGCTCGTTGACGAAGACGACCCGGTAGGGTGGGTAACAGCGCAGGCGGTGCGGCACCCCGATCTGGCTGAGCCGGGCGCTGACCTGCTCCAGGCCGCGACGCAGGCGCACGGCCTGCAAGGCCTCGACGTCCAGGCTGGAGAGGGCTCGCCAGACATGCTGCTCGGGGTCGTAGTACTGGAGGTCACCGACATCGCGCTTGTAGTCGAAGGCGGCCACGCCGGGCACGACGTAGCCGGAGTAGTGAAAGCGGAACCCGCCGGCCAGCCCGTAGCGGATCTCCTCCAGCATGGTGGTCAGGCCCAGGCCGTAGCTGGCGAGTCGCGGCTCGTAGATGCCGACGACGCTCTGCAGCGCCTCGCGCCCCTCGTCGAAGAAGCTGCAGGCCACCAGGGTGCCCGACGCGTCTCGGACTCGGACCTGCCGGGTGCGGAAGAGGGGGTTGCCGTCGACGTCCTCGTCGAAGAGCACGTCGCGCAGGCTCTCGGGTCGATCACCGCCGACATGGTCGACATAGCGCTCGTAGAGGGCCTCGTGCTCGGGCCCGGGGCCCTCGTCGACGATGTCCACCTGGAAGCTCTGGTGCATCCGCCTCAACCGGCGCTTGAGGCTGCCGCGGAAGGCGTAGCCGCGCAGGGGCAGCCGGGTCCAGACCGCCGAGTGCAGCCCCCGGGGGCCCAGCAGGTAGCGGCAGGTGAAGACCGACTGGCGCATCCGGTACCAGCCGCTTGCCAGCAAGGCGTCCAGGGCGTCGGGAGAGAGGGCCTCGGGGCGAAGCAACTGGAAGGTCAAGCGCTCCTCCGAGCTCAATATACGTCGGCCGGGCTGAGGCGCTCTAGCGCCTCGTCGGCGCGAAGCCGAAATTGTGCGCGGACCCCGTCCCCATCGAGATCACACTCACCAAAGATCGTGTAGGCGCCGGACTCCGGGTCGAGCTCGACCCAGAAGACCCCGGCGGTGAACGGAGGCTCGGGCGCCCAGCCCAGGCGGTCCCAGGGAGCGCGTCGCATCCAGGGGACGGCGGTGGGGTCGGCTTGATCGGCGCGTCGCGGGGCCGGAGGGAGGGCGAGGTAGGCCCCGTGGACCGAGCGGTGGACCTGCTGGGCCAGGGCGATGGACTCCATCGTCGCCCGGAGCTCAGCCAGGCCGAGGGAGGGGTCGGCCGCCGTCGGCATCGTGCGGGCGAGGTTCGATCCGACCAGCGCAGGGAAGCCCGCGAGCAGGGTCTGCAAAGGCAGCGGCTGCTGGAGCTGGATCCCCAGCTCCAGGGTGTCCTCGCGGCTGCGCAGGCCGACGCCCATGGCCGGGAGAGGCCCGACCGGCCCCCCCGCATCGAGCCCGACCATCATGGCCAGGGCCCACTCCTGCGCGAAGGCGTCGCTGACCGGTCCCCCCCAGGGCTGACCTCGACCCTCGGCGGCGTCCATCACCCGCTGGCTGTCCAGGCCGACGACGACGAGACCGTCGCGGATCCGGGCGTGCATGACCCTCTCCTTGACCAGGAAGCCCAGGGCCTGCGGTTCGCGGTACAGCACGCTGATGTCCGCCTTTCGCGCCAGGCGGGCCAGCCGTCGCGTGACCTTCCTGGCCCGCACCGGCCCGCTGCTCTCGTCCAGCGGCAGCACCGCGACGAAGTCCATCGCCCGCGGGTCCCCGAAGACCCCCATCACCGCGCCGGAGTCGACGTTCAGCCAGCGTCCGAGCCGATCGAGCTGGCCGGGTCGGACCTCCATCTTCTCGGCGAGCCCGGGGATCTCCAGCGCCTCGGCCATGGAGAAGCCCAGGCTGAGCGTGATCGGAGGGGGCTGACTGGAGCGGGCCGCGACCGGTGGCGCCCCGCGCTCCATCGCCTCGGGCAGCGCACCGGGAGGGAGGCGAAGTCGGAGCAGCGCCGGCTGCCCCGCAGCGAACGGGACGAAGCCCGCGAGCTCCACCGGGTTCAGCCCCAGGGTGGCGGCCGGTGCAGGCAGGTCGCTGGGCTGAACCAGCACATGCAGCGCGCACCCTCGCCCGTCCGGCAGCCCCGAGACCAGGGCGCGGTCGAAGCCAGGGGGACCGGGAGGGGGCGTGAGCGCGGGGTCCAGCTTCAGGCTGAACACCATGCTGAGCAGCCCGTCGCGCAGCTCGACCGCGTAGCCGCCGCCCTGCCCCTCGGGCACCCACCAGGTCGGGACATCCGCCTGCACCGGCTGGACCTGGTCGCTCAAAGATGCCAGCAGGCCCTGGGCCTGGGTGGGGTCACCCGAGAACGGCAGGCTCAGGACCCCGCCGCTCAGCGGCTGGTTCATCACCAGGGAGATCGCCTGGTCGCCGGCGATGCCCAGCGAAGACAGCCCCTCGGAGGAGGCGAGGCGCTGCAGGAAGGCGACCCGCGCCGGGTCGGCGGAGGCGCCATCGGCGGCCTGGGCGACGGCCACCAGGAAGGGGATCACCTCGTCTGCCGGAGCGCAAGAGATGGCCACCTTGGAGGGGGCGGAGCGGCGATCGAGGGCCTCGGTCAGGGCGCGTACCGGCGCAGGTCCGGCGCTGGCCAGCCCCGAGGCGAGCAGGGCCGCCAGGATCACGCCGGCCTCCGGGCGCGGCGGAGCCCGATGAAGGCGAAGAGCGCGGGGAGCAGCGCCGCGAGGCCCGGGGGCTCCACAGCCGCGCAGCCGCAGCCCTCCGGCTCATCGGGCCCGGTCGGCTCGCCCTCGTCCAGGGAGAGGCCGCAGGACTCGATCACCTCGTCTCCCCCCAGGCAGTAGTCGAAGGAGATCGAGCTGTCGGCGATCGCGGGCTGACTGAAGATCACCCAGAGGCCGCCAGCTTCGTGCTCACCCAGCTCGTAGACGCCCGCCTGGTCGGGGAAGACCGTGAGGAGGGGCTCGAGCACCGGCTCGAAGACGCCGCCGCTGCTGGGCATCACCTGGACGGCCAGCCCGCCGAGCTCGTCGGGGCTGCCCAGGAACAAGGGCCCGCCAGGGTGCGAGAGGTAGAGGTAGACGCTGGCCAGGGGGTAGACCCGCTCGTCGTCGACGATGGAGTCGGCCTCGGCCGTGGCCTCGAGCTCCTCCAGCTCTTCGGCGAAGGGGTAGCCCTGGAATCCTCCGGCGCGACGCCCGGTCGCGAGGTTCCAGGAGGCGAAGGTCGTCCAGACCTCGACCAGGTCGGAGCCCTGCGCCAGGATCGCGGTCTCCAGGGCGCTCAGCGCCTGCTCGCCGCCGACGAGGGAGAGCTCCTCCATCAGGTCGACGATGGTCTGCGGGCCCAGGAAGGCGTCGAGGAAGCCGAAGAAGAGCCCGGTCCCGTACTCCCAGCCGGTGAAGGCCCCGGCAGGGGTGAGATCAAGGCCTCGATCGGGCTCGGAGAGGTAGCGCCCGCACCAGGCGATGAAGTCCTCGCTCTGCGGATCGTAGAGGTACTCGGCCCACATGGCCGTGCCCTCGCTCATCCAGCCGGGCAGGTCGTCGAGGTAGGCGTACTGGACGCCGTGGAAGAGCTCGTGGCTGGTCAGGGTCAGGATGGCGGCGTCGAGGTCGCGGTAGCCGTAGCCCGTGAAGTCGTTCTCCATCACCATGTAGCCGCTGCAGACGCCGCCCTGGCAGGTGTCCACGCCAAGCTGGCCATCGCCGGTCCCGGCGAAGTCGACCAGGTAGAAGTCCAGCGCGTCGCTGCCGCCGAGGGCCTGCAGCCCCATGTCGGACTCGTTCAGCGGGAGGCGCAGGCCGGCGGCCTCGAACACGGCCAGCACCGCCTCGGCCGAGCGGGCCACGTCTTGCGCGAAGTCGGGCAGGCCGTCGCCGTCCTCGTCGCCCTGCAGGACCTGGTTGGGGCCCTCGACGCTGTAGTGGACCCGGACCAGGCCGGCCTCGCCGTCGAGGGACTCGACCGTGTCTTCGGACTCGAAGGCGTACAGACCGGACAGGTCGGTCGGTCGCGAGGCCAGGGCGACGCCGCCGAGCAGCCAGAGGCTCACTCGACCACGCTCCAGCGGACCCGGATCATCCCGGAGTCGTCCCCGGGGGTGGCGGAGCTGTTGCACTCCTCCTGGCCCTGGCCGTAGTACTGCTCGATGACCAGCTTGATGATCACGCCGCCGTTGGTGCGCATGATGAAGGGGATGTCGCTGGTGGCGACACAACCCGGGTAGGACCACCACTGGCCCAGGGCGAGGTTGGGGCTGCCCTCCAGGCCGGAGCTGTCGGCGATGAACTCGCAGCTGTCGGTGTAGAAGTCGTCCATGGGCAGGGCGTCCAGGTCGAGCCCCTCGGGGATGGAGGCGATGTCGGCGTAGGCCTCTTCCCGCAGGGCGACGGCGCCGACACAGCCGGGGCCGCTGTCGCCGCCGTTCATGCGGACGAGGTAGCGACGCAGGGCGAGGTCCCAATCCAAGGACTCCAGGGAGGCCTCGTCGTCGATCTCGACCTTCTCGGCCCCTTCGGCGGTGAAGCGCACATAGACCCAGGGGCTGGTCGTCGAGGCGGAGTAGCCCCCCGCCGAGGCGTCGATCAGGGTCAGGAAGTCGCCGCCATCGACCTCGGTGGTGACGTCGCCTTCGCTGATCTCGTCGTCTTGCAGGCCCAGGTCGGAGATGATCTGGTCCTCGCAGGCGATGGCAACCTGCTCGGAGCAGACCAGCGCGTCGGCGCCGCCGTCGCCGCTGCCGCCGCTGTCGTCGTTCTTGGAGTCGCCGTTGCAGGCGGCCAGAAGCAGGATCGCGCTCAGGATGGTCATGGGGGTCTCCTCCTGGCCACGTCATAACCGGCCGCTCGGTCGCCTGAGTTAGGTGGGCGCCATGTCGCCGCACCTCTCCGCCTCCCTGGTCTTCGGCCTCAGCCTGGACCCGCTCTCCCCTCCGGTAGCGCTGCGGGAGGACCTCTACCGTTTCGCTCCAGGCGTAGAGCTTACGGTGCTCCCGGCGGTGGTCCTGCACCTGGATCCTGCGGCGGCTCCGCCGTCGGGAGCGCGCTGGTTGGGGGGCCGGAGCTGGCGGGTCGCGGTGCCGAGCGTCGACGAGGCGGTCCAGCTCGCCCTGGAGCTCGACCTGCAGCCCGGGCTGCGGGCCTTCCCCGATGTGCTGCTCGAGAAACACCTCGCCAGCGAGCCGGCCGACTTCGACGACCCCAACCGCGGGGGGCAGTGGTACCTGGACCGGCTGGAGATGGACGAGCTCCTGGCGATCAGCCTGGGCTCGCCGGATGTGCGGGTCGCGGTGATCGACTCGGCGATCGACATCTCCCACCCCGACCTCGTTTCGGCGGTGCTGGCGCCCTACGACGCCTACGACGACGACGACGACCCCTCGCCCAACCCCGGCGACTACTGCTTCGACTCGGACACCGAGATCTGCGACGAGCACGGCACGGCCGTCTCCGGCGTGGTGCTGGCCCGCGCCGACAACGGCGAGGGCATCGTCGGGATGTGCCCGCTCTGCACGCTCGTCCCGATCAAGATGCTCGGCGAGGGCGGCGGCTTCAGCAGCCTGTCGGCCGATGTGAGCGCCTTCGAGCACGCCATCGCCCAGGATGCGGGCGTCATCAACAACTCCTGGGGCTACACCGAGCCCATCAGCGTGCCGGCCGTCCTGGCCGAGGTGATCCTCCGCGCGACGACCGAGCCCCGCGATGGCAAGGGCGCCCTGGTGGTCTTCGCGGCCGGCAACGACGACCGGGAGATCGGCGACGACGAGCTGCAGGCGGTGCCCGGGGTGCTCTGTGTCTCGGCGATCGACAGCTACGGCTACCCGACGAACTACACGAACTACGGCGGCCCGATCGACCTCGCCGCCCCCAGCGCCACCGTCAGCATCGTGCCCGGCGGCGGGGTGACGGACTCCTTTGGCGGGACCAGCGCGGCCGCCCCGGTGGCGAGCGGGGTGGCGGCCTGGGCGCTGTCGGTGCAGCCGGAGCTGACGGCGGCCGAGCTGGGCGAGCTGCTGATCCAGACCGCCGCGCCCTCCCCGCTGGTGACGCACGACGAGAGCGGGCACAACGAGTACTACGGCTACGGCGTGCTCGACGCGCTGGCGGTCCGGGACGCCCTGGTCCAGGAGGAGCCCGAGCCGGACGAAGCGAAGGCCTGCGGGTGTACGCAGGGCCGAGGGGGAGGCGGAGGCAAGGGCGGAGCCTGGCTGCTCTCAGCGGCCCTCGCCCTCGTCGGGCTGCGCCGCCGCCAGCTCGGTTGACTTCTCCAGCCGGCCGCGGGCCAGCTGGACCGGGTAGCGCTCGGCGTTGCGGGCCAGCTTGGCCTGGACCGCGGCGGCGAGGTCGATGCCGCTGCGATCGCAGAGGTTGAGCAGGCAGATCATCACGTCGGCGGCCTCCTCGGCGACCCGCGGGAGCCGGGACTCGACGGGCGGCTGAGGGCCCTCGTCGCTGCTCCAGAGGAAGAGCTCCAGCAGCTCACCGGCCTCGACGGTCAGGGCCATCGCGAGGTTGCGGGGCGAGTGGTAGCGGGCCCAGTCGCGCTCGGCGTTGAAGGCGGCGACCTCCTCGCGCATCACGCGGACCGTCGTCGTGGCCTCCTCCCAGGGGGGTGTGGCCTCGTCCCAGGGGGGTGTCTCCATCCTGCCTCCTCGCCGCCTTGTTGCGGACCCCATCGTTTTCATGGTAGCCCGTGGCTCACAAGGGCGAGCAGCAGCTCCTGCCCGACTCGGAGTCACCATGCGCCCTCGCCTCAGCCTCTTCGCGCTCCTCCTCCTCAGCGCCTGCGCCATCCGCAAGGACTACCTGCCCGAGACCAGCGACACCGGCGACACCGGTGACGACGGCGGCACCGAGGACGGCGGTGGCGATGATGGAGGCATCGACGGCGACGGCGGAGGGGACGGCGGCAGCGACGGCGGCGACGACGGCGGCGGCGGAGGCTCCACGGGGGGCGACTCCTGCCCGAACCTGTACCACCCGCTCGACGAGAGCGGCTGGAGCAAGACCTTCAGCGCCAGCTTCTCGGGCTCGGGCGGCACCGCCGAGAGCGGCACGGCGACCGAGCAGGGCCTGGGCGCCCGCACGCTGCCGGATGGTAGCGCCGGGTGGGCCTACAAGGACACGACCACCACGGCGGGCGAGAGCTACGACGTCACGACCTACGTCGGCTGCAACCTCAGCGGCGACGAGGGGATGTTCATCGTCGGCTGGGACGGCACCTACACGATGCTGGTCGGGGGCTTCTACGCCATGAGCTACTCGGTCGAGGCCAGCCTCAGCTCGCCTCGCAAGTACCTGCCGGCAGGGGGCGAGATCGGCGCGGTCGGGGCCTGGTCCTTCAACTACACCCTCAGCGTGCAGGCCACCGACGCCGAGGGCGCGGTGACCTCCAACCCCTACAGCATGGCGGGCGACTACACCGAGGGCGGGTTCACCAGCCTGACCCTGTTCGACGGCACCACCGTCAACGCCTACCGGCTGATCAACATCTACTCGAAGGTCGACAACACCGGGAAGACTGTCAACGGCTACATCGAGCAGCACTGGGTCAAGGGCCTCGGCCTGGTCAAGGAGACCCACGTCGACGCCGACACCGGCGCCACGATCGCCAGCAAGACCCTGACCGCGTACTCCGGCTTGAGCGTGATCCCCTGAGTCAGGGTGGGCGGATGGCGAAGCAACGTGCTAATCGGCACGGCCTGACCACGTCTTAGGCACCGTCGGCGCCGATCTCGATTCCGGAGGCTCCGTGAGCACCATCGTTCCGCTGTTGATCCTGCTCGCTCGTCCCAGCCTCGCTGAGGACCAGACCACCTCGGCGACCGCGGGGGTCCACCTCCGACCGGACACCTTCGTGGTCGACACCCGCCTCTCCCAGGGCGCGGTCGAGAACATGACCCGGCTCTACGTCGACGCCGACGCCTTCGTCGCCGCGCTCAAGCCCTCGGCGCCGGCACCGGTAGCCACGGGAACAGGCGCTCGCGCGCTGACCGGTCACCTGCACCTGGTCAATCGCCACATGGACGAGGCCGTCGTCAAGGTCAACGGCACCTCCGTCGGGCATGTGCACGCCCTGACCGAGGCTGCCGTGCGCGGCGCCCCGATCGGCTGCTACGACGTCTCCTGGGAGTACCGGGACGACTATGTCGCCACCGAGCAGGTCTGCACCGTGGACGAGCTGCGGACGGCCAGCCCCGGCGGCCCCGCGGCCGCCATGTACCTGGAGACCGGTCGCCCCGCCCGGACCGAGCCCCCCTGGCGCTACGGCCCGGCGGACAAGGACCGGGACGGCGTCGCCGACACCGACGACGAGTGCCCGGCCGAAGCCGGCCCCGCCGCCTCCTTCGGCTGTCCGGACGGGGACGCCGACCATGTGCCTGACTTCCGCGACGCCTGCCCGCTGCAGGCCGGTCCCGCCAAGGCCGATCCGCGGCGCAGCGACGGCTGCCCGGCGCGAGTCTTCATCGCCGAGAAGGAGATCGTCATCACCGACCGGATCTTCTTCCAGACCAACAAGGCCACCATCCTCCCCGAAAGCTTTCCGCTGCTCGACGAGATCGCCCAGATCCTGATCAAGCACGACGAGGTCTTGAAGGTCGAGGTCGGGGGCCACACCGACAGCACCGGCAACGCCACCAAGAACGTCAAGCTCAGCCAGGATCGCGCCCAGTCCGTCCTGAACTACCTCAAGAACAAGGGCATCGACGCCAGCCGCCTCGAGGCCAAGGGCTTCGGCCCCAACGTGCCGATCGCCGACAACGCCACGACCGAGGGCAAGGCCACCAACCGCCGGGTCGAGTTCAAGATCCTCGACCAGAAGAGCAAGATGGTCGAGATCCCGCCCGCCCCCAAGGGCGCCGAGCAGCCGACCGAGCGCACCCTGGAGCGCGGCACCGGCGGCTGAGCCCCGCGCCGGGCAGACCAGCGGCGCTCAGATCACGGTCCCGTCGGGGATGACGGCGTTCTTCTCGATGCAGACGATGCCGTCCCGCACGACCCAGCCGGGGCCCTGCTCGTCAGGCCGGCCCACCTCGCCGTGCAGCCGGCAGTTGTGTCCGACCCGCGCGTTCTTGTCGACGATCACCCGCCGCAGGCTGCAGCCGCTGCCGATGCCCACCGAGGGCGTCCCCAGGCGGTCGTTCTCGGCCCGCTTCGGGTCGTCCTCGTAGAGGTCGGCGCCCATGATCACCGTCTCGTGGGCGACGACGCCGGGCTGGATCCGCGTGCGCATCCCCACCACGCATCGGTTCAAGGTCGCGCCATGGATGATGCAGCCCTCGGAGACGATGCTGTCGGTGATGTGGGCCTGCAGGATCTTGCTGGCCGGCAGGAAGCGGCGGGCGGTGTAGATCGGCGCCTGGTAGTCCCAGAAGCGGAAGGGCGGCTCGTCCTGACACAGGGAGATGTTGGCCTCGAAGAAGGCCTCGATGGTCCCGATGTCCTCCCAGTAGCCGTCGAAGCGGTAGGCCGCGACGGTGTGGCTGTGCACCATGGCGGGCAGGATGTCCTTGCCGAAGTCGACCGCCCCGGGGATGGCGAGGCCGGCCTTCAGGCCCGCCAGGGAGAAGACGTAGACCCCCATGCTGGCGAGGTATCGCTTGTCGCCGAGCTTCCACTGGGCGGCGAGGGCGTCGGGGACCTGCAAGCCGCTGAGGTCTTCATCCGCCTCGGGCTTCTCGCGGAAGCGCCGCACCTGCCCGCCGGCATCCACGCCCATGATGCCCAGGCCGGTACACGCCGCGCGTCCGACCGGGATGGTGGCCACGGTCGCGTCGGCCCCGGCCTCGATGTGGCGGGCGACCAGCTCGCGGTAGTCCATCCGGTAGAGGTGATCGCCGGAGAGGACCAGCACGTGGTCGTAGCCCTCGCGCACGAAGTGGTGGAGCTGCTTGCGGACCGCGTCGGCGGTACCCTGGTACCAGTCCCCGCTCTGCTCGGTCTGTTCGGCCGCGAGGATCTCGACGAAGCCCTGGGAGAAGATGTCGAACTGGTAGCTGCGGGCGACGTGTCGGTTCAACGAGGCGCTGTTGAACTGCGTCAGGACGTAGACCTGTCGGTAGCCTGAGTTTATGGCGTTGCTGACCGGGATGTCGATCAGCCGGAACTTCCCGGCCAGAGGCACGGCGGGCTTGGCCCGGTGAGCGGTCAACGGGTAGAGACGAGCTCCGCGGCCGCCTCCAAGGATGACGGTGACTACACGGTCCGACATTTTCAGCTCGACCTCGCGGCTAGGCGGTGGCCTATACGCTATCAACCTCCAGGCCCTCGCGTGCTGCGCCGGCCTGGGCTTGCTGAGCGGATGCCCTCAACCCTGCCAGGGCCCCGGCTGTGGGGACGCCTACACCGCGGCCACCATCAGCATCCTGGACGGCAGCGCCCAGCAAGCGACGGGGACCCTGGACGCGCGGGACACCTGGGCAGCGCTGACCGGCCTGGCGGAGCAAGGCCGGGATTGGGCGGTCCTCCCCGCGCAGGGACAGCTCCTGGTGGGCGTGCCCGCGCAGGGCGCGGTCGGCTCGCTGGTGGTGGAGGCCCCCGGGAGCTTCACCCTCATCGAGGCGCAGGGCGTGATCGTGGCCGACCGGGTGGACGACCGGCTGGGCGCGTCCCTGGACCGGCTGCCAGGGACCGCCGATCTGCTGATCGGCGCGCCCGCTGCCCGGGCCGACCTGGAGGGTGCCGAGCAGGGCGCCGTCCTGCTCTTCGAGGGGCTGGCCGACGGGCTGGACCGCCGCGTCGCCGAGTCCGAGGCGCGCCTGAAGGTCGGCAGCGGCCAGAGCGGGGCCGCCTTCGGCAGCGAGGTGCGAGGCTGCGCCGACATCGATGGCGACGGCCTGCCCGACTGGATGGCCGCCGCTCCACGCGCCTCGGCGATCGACGCCATGACCGGCGAGGTGACGCTGCTGCCCTCCTCGACCTGGGCGGAAGTGGACGGGACCCTGGTCGCCGAGGACATCGAGACCCGCTGGCGAGGGACCAGCATCGGCGCGCGGGCCGGCAGCGCCCTGGACTGCTCGCAGGACCTGACCGGAGACGGCTTCGCCGACCTCGTCGTCGGGGCGCCCTTCGAGGACGGTGCGGGCGAGGCCACCGGCGCGGTCTACCTGGTCGCGGGGGGTGTCCGGCTGGCCACGGGTGGCTCCGAGCGCCAGCTGAGCCTGGCTGCGGCCGAGGCCTGGTTCGGGAACGAGGACGAGGACTGGTTCGGCCGCGCGCTGGCGACGGGTGACCTGGACGGCGACGGCGTCGGCGACCTCGCGGTCGGCGCCCCCGGGGCCAACGAGGGCGCGGGAGAGGTGCGGGCCTGGCTGAGCGCGGGTCGGGCCGGGGGCACCCTGCGCATCAACGGCGAGGCCCCCGGCGATGGCTTCGGCCAGGCGCTGGCCATCGCCTACCGGGACGGCGACGGGCTGCAGGACCTGCTGGTCGGCGCGCCCTACCGCAACCCCGACCCCCTCGGCAGCAACGCCTCCTTCCAGGCGGGCACGCTGTACGAGTTCAATGGCCCTCCCATCCTGGAAGGTTGGCCCATCCTGTTGGGAGCCGGCGGCGCTGACCGGAGCTGGACCCGCGCCGAGCAGTACCTGCGCACGGGGCAGCGCTTCTGGGTCCATGACCTCAACGGTGACGGCGTGGGCGAGCTCCTGCTGTTGCATCGCACAGACCCTCTCTGACCCTCACGGAGGGTCAGCACAGGACGGCCCGCTCTGAGCTTTCGTGCATGGACGGCCAGGGCCCGCCCGGGTAGTCGCCCGCATGACGCGCGCCCTGATCCCTGTGCTCCTCGCGGTATTCCTGGACCTGCTTGGCTTCGGCCTCGTCATTCCGCTGTTGACCTTCTATGCCGAGGACCACGCCGCGTCGCCCCTGCAGGTCACCCTGCTGATGGCGATCTACTCGCTGGCCCAGCTCCTGATGGCGCCGGTCTGGGGTGGCCTCTCCGACCGCATCGGCCGCCGCCCGGTGCTGCTGCTCAGCATCGGGGCCTCCGCCCTCTTCCTGGCCGGCTTCGCCGCCTCGACCGAGCTGTGGATGCTCTTCCTCTTCCGCGCCTTGCACGGGGCCTGCGCGGCCAACATCTCGACCGCCCAGGCCGCCATCGCCGACCTGACCCCGCCCGAGAAGCGCGCCATGGGCATGGGCCTGATCGGCGCCGCCTTCGGGGTCGGCTTCACCCTGGGCCCCTGGGTCGGCGGTGAGCTGGCGGTCTTCGGCCACGCCACCCCCATCTGGGTCGCCGCCGGCCTGGCCGCCTTCAACTTCGTCCTGGCCCTCTTCCTGCTGCCCGAGACCCTCCGCCCCGGCGTCAGCTCGGGAGGCCACGGCCGCCGCACCCTGGACCCGCGCCGCATCGCCGCCGCCCTCTCCCACCCCGTCGTCGGCCTCTGCATCCTGCTGACCTTCGGCAGCACCATGGCCTTCGCCCTGATGGAGAGCACCTTCACGCTCTTCGCCCGGCACGCCCACCAGCTCGACGCGCCCACCGTCGGCCGCTACTTCGGCGTCGCGGGCCTGGTCACCATCCTGATCCAGGGCGGGCTGATCGGGCGGCTGGTCAAGCGCTTCGGCGAGGCGGCCCTGATCCCGGTCGGCCTGCTGCTGCTTGCCATCGGCCTGGTCGCCCTGCCCTTCGCCCCCCCTCCGGTCGCCATGGTCAGCGTCTTCTGCCTGATCGCCCTGGGCCAGAGCATCAGCACCCCCTCCCTGCAGTCCCTGATCAGCCGTGGCACCGCCGAGTCCGAGCAGGGCCTGGTCCTGGGGGCCAACCAGTCGATGTCGGCCCTGGCGCGCGTCGTCGGGCCGGCGATCGGCGGGCTCGCCTACGAGAACATCGGCAAGCAGGCCCCCTTCCTGGTGGCCGGCGGCATCCTGCTGCTGGCATTCTTCTTCAGCTTCGCCGCGACCCGCCGCTGGAAGAGCGGGCTGGCCGCTCAGGGCAGCGCCTCCGGAGCGTCCTGAGCCTCCACCCAGGCCGCGCGCTCCTCCTCCCCCGCACGGCGCAGCAGCTCGACTACATCGGCCACCACGGGCGGATCGTCGGGCCGCTCGGTCTGCCAGACCCGCAGGGGGCCGAGCTCCCCTCGCCTCGCCCCGGCCGCCAGCCGCACGGTCGTGGCGATGCCCGTGTTGTCGTCGCTGACCTGCATCGCCTCGACCTCGGCCCGGTCCCACTGCCCCAGCCAGGCCTGGGCGTAGGCCATCGGCGCGCGCAGCTCGGGGAGGGGCCCGCAGCCGCCCTCCAGGGCCTGGGCGCCGTCGAGCAGCACATCGGCGGGCTGACCTCGCTCCAGGCTCAGCAGGGCCAGCCTCTGGCAGGCGCGCGACTCCGGTAGGGGGTCCGAGATGGCCTCCAGGTAGAAGGCGCGAGCCTCGTCCAGGGCGCCGCGCCGCTCCAGCACGATGCCCGACCAGGCCCGGGACCAGGGCGAGGGCCAGGACTGCAGCGCCGCCAGGGCCAGGGCGTCGTCGCTGCGCCACTGCCCGACCGCTCGTCCGGTGCTGAACAGCAGGGCGAGGCTCAGCACGGGCAGCAGGAGCAGGCTGGCCTGCGAGCGGCCCAGGGCGACGGCGACCAGCAAGGCGAGCCCGGAGAGCGAGAGGCCCAGCGAGCGAGCCAGGAGCAGGCCGTCTTCGCGCACGACCAGGGCCGGGGCGACCCCCAGCAGCAGCAGGAGCAGCGGCAGCAGGGCCCGCCGCCGACCGAGGGCCAGGGCCGGCAGGACCAGCACCGCCAGCAGGGCCAGCGCCTGCCAGGGCGCCGGCGGAGGCCAGCGCAGGTTCAGCCCCGGGGCGTTGTGGACCGGCCAGAGCAGGGCCTGGGCCTGGAAGGCCGCCGCCGGGCCGACGAATTCCGGCGAGAGCGGCAGCCCCTCGCGCAGGGAGAGGGCGAGGCCGCAGATGGCGAGGCCCAGGCCCAGCAGCCGCCTCCAGCTCCCGCCGCTGGGGACCAGCCCCGCCAGGACGAGGCAGAGCCCGACCTGGTCGAGGCGGGCGTCCACCAGGGCGACCCCCGGCACGCGCAGGGGGTGGAGGAGGAAGAGCGCCAGCCCGACCGGCCAGGCCCAGCCTGGAGCGAGGCGGCGCGCCAGGAAGGCGAAGGCCACGCCGGAGCCCAGCATCCAGGCCAGCGAGTGCAGCCGCTCCAGCGAGGCCGAGCCCGGCCGGCCCAGGTCCTCCCAGACGAAGCCGCTGCCCAGCAGGGGCAGGTAGAGGGGCAGCACGAGCGCGAAGAGCAGGCCGGCTGCTCTTGCGGGCCAGGGGCCATCGGGGCTGACGGGGTCGGGACGCATGGGAGGGGTGGTGTATCCGGCGGCCCGGGGTAGAGCGCGGCGTGCTCACCTTCCTGCCCATGACCGCTGAAGAGGCGGGCCACCAGCCTCTCGACATCATCCTCGTGACCGGCGACGCCTACGTCGACCACCCCTCCTGGGGCGTGGCCGCGGTGGGCCGCTGGCTGCAGGCCCACGGCTTCTCCGTCGGTATCATCGCCCAGCCCGACTGGACCGACGTCGAGGCCTTCCGCGTCCTGGGCCGGCCGCGCCTCTTCTTCGGCGTCACCGCCGGCAACATGGACACCCAGGTCAACCGCTTCACCGCGGCCCGGCACCTGCGCACCACCGACGCCTATGCCCCGGGAGGCCAGGCCGGCCTGCGGCCCGACCGGGCCACCATCCCCTACACCGGCAAGTGCAAGCAGGCCTACAAGGGCGTGCCCGTCATCGTCGGCGGCATCGAGGCCAGCCTGCGGCGCTTCGCACACTACGACTTCTGGCAGGACAAGATCCGCGGCTCCATCCTGCTGGAGGCCAAGGCCGATCTGCTCGTCTACGGCATGGGCGAGCGCCAGGTCGTCGAGATCGCCCAGCGCCTGGACGCCGGCGAGGACATCCGCGCCATGCGCGACATCGCCGGCACCGCCTACGCCACCGGCACCGCCAGCGGGGCCCCCGCGGGCGCGATCGAGCTGCCCTCGCTCGACGACTGCCGCGCCGATCCCGCCGCCTTCAACCGCCTCACCGTCCTGATGTACCGCGAGAGCAACCCCAGCTGCGGACAGATCCTCGTCCAGCCGCACGGCGAGCGCCTCGTCGTCCAGAACCCGCCCTCGCACCCGCTCCAGACCGAGGAGCTCGACCGCCTGCACGAGCTGCCCTTCGCCAACCGGGCCCACCCCTGCTACCGCCAGGACATCCCGGCCCTGCGCAGCATCCAGGGCTCCATCGTCGTCAACCGGGGCTGCTCCGGTGGCTGCTCCTTCTGCGCGCTGACCATCCACCAGGGCAAGGACGTCACCAGTCGCAGCACCGAGAGCGTCCTGCGCGAGATCCGCACCATGGTCGCCACCCCGGGCTTCGACGGCATCGTCACCGACCTGGGCGGCCCCACCGCCAACATGTTCCATATGCGCTGCACCGACGACGCCGCCAACGCCGTCTGCCGCCGGGTCAGCTGCCTGCACCCCGTGCGCTGCAAACACTACGGCACCGACCACGGGCCCTACCTCGACCTGCTGCGCCAGGCCCGCACCCTGCCCGGCGTGCGGCGCGTCTATGTGAACAGTGGCATCCGCTACGACCTCGCCGCCCTGGATCCCGAGTTCGTCGAAGAGCTCGCGATCCACCACACCCAGGGCCAACTCTCGGTGGCGCCCGAGCACGCCAGCGAGCGTACCCTGCACCAGATGCGGAAGCCGGGCATGGGGTATTTCGACGAGTTCATGCGGCGCTTCAAGGAGGCCTGCGAGAAGGCCGGGCTGGAGCGCTACCTCGTGCCCTACTTCCAGTGCGCGCACCCGGGCACCGGGCCCGAGGAGTGTGTCGAGCTGGCGCTGTACATGAAGGAGCGGGATCTGCGGCCCCGACAGGTGCAGATGTTCATCCCGACACCGGCGACGCTGGCCACGGCCATGTACGTCTCGGGGGTGGATCCGCACACCAAGGTGCCGCTCTCGGTCGCCAAGGGCTGGAAGGAGCGCAGCCGGCAGCGGGCGCTGCTGTTCTACTGGAAGCGCGAGGAAGCGCCGCATGTGCGGGAGGCGCTGACCACCTGGGGGCGGGGGGACCTGATTGGCAACGGGCCGCGGTTCCTGGTGGGGCCGGGGCCGGCGTTCGGGGCCTGGGAGAAGAAGCGGGGCGCGGAGGAGTTGAGGTTCGACACGCATATGGGGATGAAGGTCGAGCGGGCCAGCCGGGAGGAGCAGGAGGAGGAGACGTGGGAGGCGGTGGGGTGTGGGTAGAGGGGCAGTAGGTCAGCAGGACGGATGGCCATGCCCTCACAAGAGCCCCACCTCGACGACGAGCCCGCTGTGGTCGCTCAACCGCACGCCCGCCGCGGTGGTCCCCTCCCAGGCGGACACCACGCGCGTCCGCGGTCCCCACGCCGCCGGCACCAGGACATGGTCGATCGGCGGATAACGAAGCCATCCCTCCGGCAGCCGCTCGGTCTCGGTCGCGCACACCAGGCCAAGCTCCGCCAGCCCCTCGCGCAGCCGTGCCCGCCCGCGCGCGGTGCCGTAGTGGTGCTTGCCGCCGAGGTTCATGTTGAGGTCCCCGGCGACCACCAGCGGCAGGCCGGGGTAGCGCTCGCCGAGCCGTCGCCACTCGGCGATCTGTCTGGGGAGGACCCGGTCCTGCTCGGTCCACGCCTTCGCCGGGCGGGCCGGGTCCGGGCCAAGATCGGAGTGCCAGGGGAGCACGGTCCCGTAGACGACCAGCCTGCCCGCGGCGCTCTCCAACAGGGCCGCGACGGTCCGAATCGGATCATCCACGTCGAGCCGCTGAAGCACCGGCCCGCGGCTCCAGACCGTGGTCCACCGCCCGCCCGCTCGGCCCGTCGGACGTTGAACAGAGCGGACCGGCGTGTGGGTGCGCGAGAGATCGAGGTCGTCGTGCGTCTCCGTGAGCACCCAGACATCGGCGTCTTCGGCCCGCAGCCGGGCGAGGCGCGCGGCGTTCTTCGTGGCGGCGGCGGCGTACTCGACGTTCCAGGTGCCGATGCGGAGGGTGGTCATGCTGCTTCAGGTAGCACGACGTGGACTGGACCCTGTCCCTGGTGGTCGTGGCGCCGTCCCCCACGAGGACGCGGACCACTCTGAGGGACCAACTCCGGAGATGATCGGTCATCGTCGGACTTAGGGACGCAATTGCGGGACCAACTCCGGAGATGACCGGTCATCGCCCGACTTAGGGACGTAATTGCGGGACCAACTCCAGAGATGATGGCTCATCGCACGACTTGGTCCCGCTCTTGAGCCAGCGGAAGCCGCAGGAGACCCAGACTCCGATCCTCGCCCGCTCGATCCCCGCTCCCCTCCCCACTCAGGCTACCCTCTCCCCGTGCTCCTCCTCCTCCCCCTGCTCGCCTGCTCCAGCCCCGACCCGGCCTCCACGCCTCCCCTCGCCTGCAACGGCCAGGCCGAGCACTGCGAGCGCCGCCTGGACGAGCTGACCCTGCCCGGCACCCACAACAGCATGTCCAGCGCGGCGGACGGCTGGCTGATCCCCAACCAGCCCTACGGCCTGACCCGGCAGCTCCAGGACGGCGTGCGCGCCATGATGCTGGACACCTGGCTCTACGAGGGCGAGCCGATGCTCTGCCACAGCTATTGTGAGCTGGGCAGCCAGCCGCTGCACGAGGGGCTGGGCGAGGTCCAGGACTTCCTGGACGCCTCCCCCGGCGAGGTGCTGATCCTCATCTTCGAGGACCACATCGAGCCGGAGCTCTCGGTCCAGGTGCTGAGCGAGGTCGGCCTGGACCAGCGGGCGATCCTGCCTCCGGCGCCGGGCGAGGCCTGGCCCACCCTGGGCGAGCTGGTCGAGGCGGACCGTCGCGTGCTGATGGTCGCCGAGTCGGGGGGAGGCGCGGCCGAGTGGTACGGCGCCGCTTGGACGGAGCTCTTCGACACGCCCTACAGCTTCGAGTCGGTCGAGGACTTCTCTTGCGAGCTGAACCGCGGCGCGCCCGAGAACTCCCTCTTCCTGGTCAATCACTGGGTCAGCGACCCGCTCTCGACCGAGGACAACGCGGTCGAGGCCAACGCCGCCGCGGTGCTGGAGGCGCGGGTGCGGGACTGCGAGCAGCAGTGGGACCGGCGGGTGAACGTGCTGGCGGTCGACCACTACGCGGTCGGGGATCTGTTCTCGGTGGTGGAGGGGGTCAACCAGGGCGGAGGCTGAGCCGCCTCGATAGACGTTCAAAGCACCGGAGCGCGCCATGATTCCACTCATCCTCTCCCTCCTCCTCGGCTGCGACGAGGAGCCTCTGTCTTGCACGCAGATCGGCTGCCTGAGCGAGCTGGTCGTCGTCGTGCAGGGACCCGACGACGTCAGCGAGGTCTCCGGCATGTTGACCGTCGGCGGCCAGGACTTCGTCGTGGACTGCGAGGGGACCAGCGACCCCGCCCTGAGCTGCGAGGGGAGCCGGCTGGTGCTGGCGCTGGCCGACGGGCTGGGCGGCGGCGAGGTGCGGTGGACCCTGTCCTCGGACGGTCGGGACAGCGGCGGCGGCGGCGGCGGCTATGCCGGCGAGGGCACGGTCACACCCGACTGGCAGGTCAGCCAGCCCAACGGCGAGGACTGCCCGCCGACCTGCTATACCGGCGAGATCACGGTGGAGCTGCTCGGCACGCCCTGACACGGTTCGTCAAGGACATTTTCTGTCCTATCCAAATCCCCACCGGCGAGGCGAACCCGATATACTGCACGCATGTTCCGATACCTCGTCGCCTGGTTACCGACCTTCCGTCTCGAGCGCTGCGGCTGGACCGCGGACCGGCCCGTGGCCCTGGTCGCCGAAGAGAAGAGCGCCTGGCGGGTGCAGTGCGCGACGCCGACGGCCACCCGCGGCAGGGTGCGGCCGGGCATGACGGCGGCCGAGGCGCGGGCGGTGCTGCCGACCTTGCAGGTCGAGACGCTGGATCCGCAGGGCGAGGCGCAGGATCTGCAAGAGCTGGCCCACCAGCTCCTGCGCCTCTCTCCCCAGGTGGGCGCGCTGCCACCCGACGCGCTGGTGGTCGACATCAGCGGGGCGGGGGCCCGGCGGCGGGGGCCCGGCGGGGCCGCCACCGCGGGCGTGGAGCGGGCCCTGATGGAGCGGACGCGGCTGCGGCTGCGCGAGCTGGGGCACGCGGCGGTGGTGGTGGTGGCCGACGATCCCGGCACGGCCTGGGCCTGCGCGGCCTGGGGCCGGCGCTGCCGACGCGTGGCCCCCGGCCAGGGCCCGCAGGCGATGGCCGACCTCCCCCTGGCCTCCCTGGGCCTGCCCCAGCGCGAGCACGAGCTGCTCCAGGGCCTGGGCCTGCACACGGTCGGGGCCTTCGCCGCCCTGCCGCCGGCCAGCGTGGTGGGGCGCCTCTCCCCGCTGGCGGTGGCCGCCCACGCCCTGGCCTGCGGGCGCGGTCCGCAGCCGGCGCTGGCCTCCTGGGACGAGGACCAGCCCCTGGTCTTCCACCAGGACCTGCCCGATCCAGTTGAAGAGCGCGATGCCCTGATCTTCGTGCTCAACGCCCTGCTGCGGGACGCGGCGGCCTGCCTCTCGGCCCGGGATCGGGCGGCGGTGCGGGTGGTGCTGCGGCTGCGCCTGGATCCGCAAGACGACGCCGCCGGGGCTGGATCTGAACAGGAGATCAGCCTGCGCCTGGGCAGCCCGACCCGGGACAGCCGCCATATGCTCGATCTGCTGCGGACCCGGCTGGAGCGGGTGCAGCTCGCCGGCCCGGTGATCGGCGTGGAGCTGCTGCTGCCCGAGGCGACCCCCTTCACCGGGCGGCAGCGGGATCTGCTGGAGCGCCAGCGGGCGGCCGAGAGCCTGGACGAGGCGGTGGCCCGCTTGCAGGACGAGCTGGGCGAGCAGGCGGTGACGGTGCCGATGGCGCGCTCCCGGCACCTGCCCGAGGGGGCCTGCCTGGGCACCCCCTGGCCCGGACCCGGTCCCGCGGTGCAGTCCTGTCAGGCCGACTCCCTGGCCCGCAAGCGCAGCGACGGCAGCGATCCGGTGCGGGCCTGGGTCGGCTTCTCCCCTCCCCTGCCCCCGCTGCGCCCGGCCCTGCTGCTGCGTCCGGCGCTGGGGGCCGAGGTGCAGGCCCAGGCGCCCGAGCCCGAGCTGGGGCAGCGACCGGCGCGCCTGCACATCGACGGCCGCTGGCTCGACCTGGTCGACATCGCCGGGCCCGAACACCTCGCGGGCGAGTGGTGGGAGGACGGCTTCGATCGCCTCTACTGGTGCGCCACCCTGGCCGATGGCCGCCGCGCCTGGCTCTACCAGGAAGAAGGCCACTGGCTGCTGCATGGCTGGTTCGATGCGAGCTGAGCTGCCACCCACCGCCGAGCTCTGCTGCCGCAGCGCCTTCTCCTTTGGCGAGGGCGCCAGCCTGCCCGAAGATCTGATCGAGCAGGCGGCGGCCCTGGGCCTGCACAGCCTCGCGATCACCGATCGGGACGGGGTCTACGGCCTGCCGCGGGCCTGGAAGGCGGCCGTACAGCACGGCGTGCGGCTGATCTGCGGGGCCCTGCTGACCCTGGTCGACGGCCCCGGGCTGGTGGCCCTGGCCCGCGACGCGACCGGCTGGACCCGGCTCTGCCACCTGCTGACCCGCTCCCGCTGCGGGGGGCCTCCGGACGAGGAGTGTGTGGGCAGCCCGGCCCAGCGTCGAGAGCGCCAGGTGGTGAAGGGCCGGGGGCAGCTCACGCTGGAAGAGGTGCTGGAGAACGGCCAGGGCCTGCACCTGATCGCGATGGGGGACTGGAGCCTGCCCCGGGCCCGGGCCCTGCGGCAGGCGCTGGGTCCGCAGGCCTCGCTGGGCCTGGTCCGCCCCCTGGACAGCCACGATCGGCAGCGGGTGCGCGGCCGGCTGGAGCTCTCCCGGGACAGCGGCCTGCCCCTGCTGGCCACCAACGATGTGCTGATGCACAGCGCCGATCGCCAGCGGCTTCAAGACGTGCTCACCTGCATCCGCCTGCGCTGCACCCTGGATCAGGCCGGCGAGGCCTTGCAGTCGAACTCCCAGCGGCACCTGCTCTCGCCCGCGGCGATGTGGGCCCGCTGGGGAGGGGCGGACAGCTCGCTGGCCCCGGCCCTGTCTCGGGCGGTGCAGGTGGCCGAGGACTGCACCTTCTCACTCGACCAGGTCCGCTACCGCTACCCCCGCGAGGTGGTGCCCGAGGGCGAGACCCCGATCGGCTGGCTGCGGCAGCTGGTCGACCAGGGGGCAGCCGAGCGCTACCCGCAGGGCACGCCGCCGGCGGTCCGTAAACAGTTGGACCACGAGCTGGCGCTGATCCAGCGGATGGACTTCCCGGCCTACTTCCTGACGGTGAACGACGCGGTCCGCTTCGCCCGCAGCCAGGGGATCCTCTGCCAGGGCCGGGGCAGCGCCGCGAACAGCGCGGTCTGCTATGTGCTGGGCGTCACCTCGGTCGATCCGGCCAGCAGCAGCCTGCTCTTCGAGCGCTTCATCAGCGAAGAGCGGGGCGAGCCTCCCGACATCGACATCGACTTCGAGCACGAGCGCCGCGAAGAGGTCTTCCGCTACATCTACGCCCGCTACGGTCGCCAGCGGGCCGCGATGGTCAACGAGGTGATCTCCTGGCGCCGCCGCTCGGCGATCCGCGATGTGGGCCAGGCCGTGGGCCTCTCCGCTGACCAGGTCGACAACCTCGCCCGGCAGGTCCACTGGTTCGACCGTGGACAGATCACCGACACCCAGCTCAGCGAGGCCGGGCTGGACCCACGCAACGGCCGGGTGCGGCTGACGCTCGAACTCGCCGATCAGCTCCACGGCCTGCCGCGCCATGTCGGCATCCACGTCGGCGGCTTCACCATCTCCGACACGCCGCTGGTGGACCTCTGTCCGATCGAGCCAGCCACCATGCCCGGGCGGACGGTGATCCAGTGGGACAAGGACGACATCGACATCATGGGCTTCGTCAAGGTCGACTTCCTCTCGCTGGGGATGCTGACGGCGATCCGCAAGGGCTTCGACCTCGTCCATGGCTTCAGCGGCCAGCGGCTGGAGCTGGCGACGGTCCCCTCCGAGGACCCCGCGGTCTACGATATGATCGGCCAGGCCGACACGGTCGGGGTCTTCCAGATCGAGAGCCGGGCCCAGATGTCGATGCTCCCTCGGCTGAAGCCGCGCTGCTGGTACGACCTGGTGATCGAGGTCAGCGTAGTGCGGCCGGGCCCGATCCAGGGCGGGATGGTCCACCCCTACCTGCGGCGACGCACCGGGCAGGAGCCAGTGACCTACGCCCACGAGAAGCTACGGCCGATCCTGGAACGTACGCTGGGGGTGCCGATCTTCCAGGAGCAGGTGATGGCGATGGCGGTCGCCGTCGGCGGCTTCTCGCCGGGCAAGGCCGACGCGCTGCGGAGGGCGATGGGGGCCTGGCGCAAGCGAGGCGGCCTCGAGGCGATGAGCCGCGAGCTGATCGAGGGAATGGGCGCCGAGGGCATCCCCCTGGAGTACGCCGAGCAGGTGGCGGCGCAGATCCGTGGCTTCGGCGAGTACGGCTTCCCCGAGTCGCACGCGGCCAGCTTCGCCCGGCTGGTCTACGTCTCGGCCTGGCTGAAGCATCACCACCCTGCCGCCTTCGCCGCCGCCCTGGTGAACAGCTGGCCAATGGGCTTCTACGCCCCCCGGGCGCTGCTGGCCGACGCGCAGCGCCACGGGGTGCGCCTGCTGCCGATCGATCTGCGGGTCAGCAACTGGGATCTGCGCCTGGAGCCCGATCCGCAGAACCCGGTCAGCCCGGCGATTCGCCTGGGCCTGCGCCTGGTGAAGGGCTTCTCGGAAGAGAGCGCCCTGCGGATCCAGCAGGCCCGCGCCCAGGCGCCCTTCCGCGATCTGGGGGATGTGCAGCTCCGGGCAGATCTGCGGCGGGACGAGCTGCTGCGGCTGGCCCGCGCGGACGCCTTGAAGGGCCTTGGCCTGAACGGGGCCGAGCTCAGCCGCCGCCAGGCCGCCTGGGACAGCCAGGGGCTCACCGATCTGCCGCTCTTCCGGGGGCTGCTGCGGGACGAGGGTCCAGCGCCCCTGCCCCTGCCCAGCCCTGAAGAGGAGCTCGCCCTGGACTACGCCAGCACGGGGCTCTCGGTGGATCGGCACCCGGTGGGGATGGTGCGCGCCGCCCTGGACAAGCGCGGCCTGCGCTCGGCCCAGCAGACCCTGGGCATGGCCGATCGCAGCCGGGTGCGGGTGGCGGGGATGATCAGCCATCGCCAGCGGCCAGGGACCGCCTCGGGGATCCTCTTCATGACGCTGGAGGACGAGACCGGTCTGCTCAACATCGTGGTCAAGCCGGCCCTCTTCGAGCGGCAGCGGGCCCTGGTGCTGGAAGAGTCGCTGGTGGAGATCGAGGGGCTGGTGCAGCGAGACGGCGACTCGCTCTCCGTGCTGGCGCTGCGCTTCGCCAAGCTGCGGGCGGCGACGCAGGTCGAGACCCGCAGTCGCGACTTCCGTTGACGGCCGGCGTCCCCCCTCCGGCCCTTCGGGCCACCTCCCCC
>ERZ761602.1499-NODE-1499-length-41998-cov-7.129366_pt1 | contig 41998 bp, 29 predicted proteins | sample MGYA00512165_ERZ761602 | MGnify/ENA primary metagenome ERZ761602 (study PRJEB28899, sample SAMN02445085) | bioreactor sludge metagenome | biome: EBPR sludge; isolation source: Thorneside wastewater treatment plant | place: Australia: Brisbane, Thorneside...
GGCATCGGGTTCTCCCGCCGATGTCGATTCCGCGGGCGATGGTATAAGGGTGTCGATCGGCTCAGTTGGAACGTAGACCGGTCGAGAACTCGCAATGGGCTGCTGATATTTCTGGTAATCCCATATCCTCTCTTCCGTTAACTGTTTTCGGACGTCGAGTGGATTCTCGTCCTGAAAATACTTGAGCACCAGATTCCGTACTTTCGCGCGGTCAAATACCTCCTGAAATGACTCTTCCACGTCAGCGATCCTTGCAAAGTCCGAGCAATCGCTTGCGTCGCTAGGGCCAGAAACGAAAATATGCGAATAGCCACGAACGAAAATCTCACAAGCTCCGTCACGGATCGCACGCCGCCAATCTGCAAGATTCACACTTGCGATAGCCGGGACTTTGACACCATCGAGGATCAGATCCGACAACCTTGCCAGCCACAACTCCCGGTCAAGGCGCTTAGGATTGCCGAAGATAGCATCGGTGATGCGCCTCACCGTGTCGCGCAGCTGTTTTTGTGATTCCTTTCGCTTCGCTGACAGACTTCCCGCGTCGATGTACTTTGACTCGGAAACTATCAACGCCAGGCGGCGGACGTTGTCTTTCGGTTGAAGCTGATCAGGACTGAGAACCAGCAGGTCCGCAATCTGTTGTTCCCGTTGACCCAGCCATTCCGCGTAGTCGTCCAGGAAGTACCAACCAAAGGAACGCTCAACGCCAAGCTCCTGCCGGATAAGGAACTGGCTCAGAACGACCCCCATCAATTCACTCGCGCTTCGTCCTCTCTTGGCCGCACGCAGAACGATGTCTCCGCTGATCTCTTTAGCGTCGTCGATGAATTTCTCCGCGAGACGCTTTTCCTCCGATGCTTCGAGCCCAAGGTTCAAGTCCTTGACCCGACTGAGAACTATCGAGCGGAGCAGGCCTAGTGGAGCCTTTGACGAGATGATCACATTGCGCCCTTGAGTGGCGGACTGCTTATAGCGGATCACCCGAACGTTCTGGTTCGCGAGCTGCCTCCGATCGAGCAGTTCGTCATAGTTCACGACCCAGTTCGCAAGGTTGTGGGTTTCCTCGAATATCCTCGATGTCTCAACGCTACGAAAGTCGAGTTCGCGTGCCGGCAAAAGCCGGCGCGAAGAGTCGCCGTCCCAGTCACCCTTGAGGAATGTAGTGAGGGCTGTCAGAAACGCCCACCCCTCGTAGGATTGCACCGGGCAGCATAAGTAAACAACCGATTTCATGTCATCGATCGATGACGGACGTCGCCGCGACCACCTGGGTGGGACCAGTCTTTCCAAGTCTTCCGGTTTGGCCGTTTCCGGATACCATTCCAGCTTCGCATGTCGAGCGATAACATCCTGGGAAAACACGAGATCATTAGGTCGGGCATCCTCGCTCGAAGGAACGGGAGCCTGATCGGCCATTATCCCGATCCTCAGCCTGGCCATGAAGTCGCGAGTTGCTTCGCTAGCACTGTATGAGTCTGCATCTGAGTCCGCGGATTCCACGATCTTCTCGTACAGGGATCGTAACGTTTTAGCATCCCGATGACGGAGGATAATCTGGCAACGAACGTCCTCCTCATCGCTGTAAGCGTCTCCGATCTTGTCTACCACAGCCTGCGGCAGTCTGGCCGAATCGCAGTTGTACAAGACGACCGATAAATCAGCTTGCTCGTGCGGGTACAAATCAAGGTAACGCCTCACAAGAGACACAACCCCGTTCGCCGCCTCCGTGGGGTTCTCGTTCGTGTCGTCGAATCCGTCGTTGCCCGCGAGCGGGGGTTCGTGCAAGCTGTAGTCCCCAACGGTGTCCGCCAGCACGAGGACCTCAGGTTGCTTTTGGTTCCAGCCGAGCACCACCTCCGGATAGAAGGGGTGCTTCAACTCTTGCTCCAGGTCCTTAAAATATAGGCGCGGATCGCCGAAGTCGATCTCCTTGGCTGTGATGAGTTCCCGAACAAGTCCGGCCAGAAGTTCGGCCTTCCGCCTTATCGCCGCCAACCGGAACGGGTGCCACGGGGCAACGACTGCCGCCGTGCGGCCACCATCAACAGCCACGGCACCAATCCGCATCAGCGGCAAAAGCAGAAGCTCCCGATTCCTGTCCCCTTTGGCATCAAGACAAAGCGTTTCCAGCAACGTGCAGTATTCGCGGACTTGTTGGGTTAACGCGTCTGTCGCCAATCCAACTTCTTGAAACTCGCGAATCGCCCGGCAATAGACCTGCACGAATCGGTCGAAAAGAGTTGTCAATCGCTCCGCCGTTTCCACCGACATTAATTGCTGCTCGCGGGCTTGGAGCAGATTTTTCCGCCACAACAGTTCCAGATCGGCCGATTTCTTATACACCGCGACGAACGAGCCGTGCTCCTTCGCGTATGCCGCCATGAAGGTCTTCGCCTTGGACAAATCCACCGACTGGAACTGCCCCTTGGTGTTCGTTGGGTTCCGATTCGCAGTGCAACTGACCAACGGGTGTTCGACCAGTCGCCCCCAATCATCGACGATCTGGGCCGCAACGGTTTCCGGATCGAATTTCCAGACCAGCTGTGTTACATATTTCTCGAGTCTATCGCCCGGCAACTCGACATCGAGCTCGATCTTGAATGCAAGCTGGAGTGCTGCAGCGGAACTCGACTGATTTGTCTTCTTAGCCGCCACTTTCCATTCGTCGACTAGATCGCTGTACTCGAAAAGTTTGCCGACCTCCCACTTGACCTTCGGGCCGAGAAGCTCACGCAACCCTTTATAACGAAACGCGAAGAACAATCCCGCAGTAACGTTGAGGTCTTCGCGCAGATCCTTTTTTGTCGCACGATCGCACCTTATCGTAATGCGCCGTTTCGCGTCGGGTGCTTCCTGGCTGAAGAGGCGCTCCAAGCACCGAGCGATGCCGACAAGAAAATCGTCGGTTTCAACCGGTTTCCCAAAAACGAAGCGATCCCAGGCGGACTTCAATTTCCGATCCTGTTTCAACTCGGTCCGATGATCCTCGTAGAACCTCCGATCTTCCTCCTCCTCGGATGCGGAGGAACGCCGGGCCTTCAGGCGTGTTAGATAATCCAGTTCATCCTCGTTGAGGAGCCCTTCGCCTCGTTCGTCGAAAAAGTCGAGTGTTCTTTCCCCCAGATTAAACTTTTCCCGCTTGAACCCGTCGAACAACGGTGCGACGGATTCCCATTCGCATTCTCCCAGTTCGGCCGCCGCCTCATTCCAACCCACATCCGACCCGATGTAGTTCAAGATCAAAGGGTGTATCGGTTCAGGTATGCTTTCCTGGACGCGCTCGAAAGTCGACCGCAACTCCTTTTCGCTCAGCAATAATTGCGTCGGCGTCTGTTTCAAAAGATAACCGGCCCGTTTCTTAAACGCGCTTTCGTATAGTTTCTTGTACCGCGACGCGTGGCGGGCGGTCTTGTCATTCAGGACACGGAAATACGTCGAGTCTTTGAAAATGCGAAGTGCGGGAAGTGCTTGCCCTAATGCGTTCAGCACCGGCTCGCCCTGATCGACAATGGCCCGATGCGTCAACAGAACGTAATTTGCGAACCAGTCCAACGAGAACATCCGCAATTCTCTCAATCCGGCGAGCGCACGATTCCACCAAATTACGTGCTCATCCGGGATCGCGGCACCGTCCCGAACGATTCGAGTCCACAGATCAGGATCTTCCAGAAGCTGAGCGCTCCCTACGGGTTCGAAATGCTTCAACGATTGTTGTTCGTCGTCGCCGGTGTTAGCGACAAGCAGAGCGGGTTTGTCCGTCGCGGCGTTGCGGAAAAATGTCGCACGCTCGTCTGTGAGGACTTCGGGAGGAAGCGGTTGCCCATCCAGATACCTTCGCGGGAGCCTGATCTCGAACTTTTGGGAAAGATCCGGTTCGTCGAGAATGGCGTTGCAGATCGAAGCGATTTCCTCAGGGGTTAGACAGTCGATTATAAAGCGCGCCGTTCCGCCAAGTTGATCACTCGAACCGGTCTCACTGTCGACCTTCCGTCGCAGATACAGAGCGGCAACTTTTCCGATCAATTCAGAGCTCTTCACGCGACTTTCCTCCTGTGAGGATTTTCAACATAAGCACAGCCGTCGGACAGGCGTTTTAGCAAACCCAGGCTTCCCAAGCGCTGCTCCAGCCGGCGGGCGTTGGCCTGGAATGCTTTCTTGTCAAATTCTTCCTTAGCGAGGACCTTTTCGACCTCGAGATCGCCCACGATCAGTCCGTAACGTTCGTACATGAGAGCGAGGAACTCGCCAAACTCCATGCGTTTTCCCACGTTTGCGTAAAGGAGGGTTTTCAAAAGCCCGTCCGTCGGTGCGTAGCGCAGCTTGTTGGTTCCCCGTTTGGATACCAGTCCGGCGCCTTTTCCGTAGATCCTGTGGACATTCGCGACATGTTGGGAATGCCGTTTTTGTGCGAGTTCGCGGAAGTCGTTGATGAGGGCTTGCGGATCATTCGGACCGTCGTAGTCTTGACCCCATAGCACTCTTTGTTCAAGGATCTCGCTGCATTTTTGAAACGCTCCATGCTCCGCCGCGGCTGTCCTCCATTCGCTGGAGTTCTCGATCGCGTCGATGTAGGCGTTGATCGCCCGCCTCGAAAGCATGTCATTTTCCGTATGGTTACCAATCGACAGTTCCCGAACGATCGTCTTCTTCGGAGCCACGACTTCGCAGATCATATGCGGCCGTCTCAGGTTGCACCAATCCGAGGCCACCGTAAGCTTGTAAAGCATGATATGGAAAGCAGAAAGTGTCACCAGGTGCGGCAAGGCGTCGAAGCCCGGTAAATTCAACTCGAGAATGTTGAGCCAATCCTCGCCCAATTTATCGAAGCAGGTATGCGAGGCGTACGGCAAATAGCAGCTTCTCCCCGGCGCGTCCAGGTCGCCGTCGTCGGTGCCCGGCTGCAGGAGCTTCACCAGCTGATTCCAGGCGTTGTCGCCCTTAAGTAGCGTCTCCAGATGAGGCTTCAGTTTTTCGCCCTGATTTGAACGCCACAACATCATGTAAAGGAGTTCACCAGTGCGGCCGAAGTTGATGTATTCTCGCCCGGCTTTACCTGTGGCCGCGCTGATGTTCAGGTCAACGTAAAGGGCCGACGGACCGAACGGGAAAACAAATTTCGATGTCCAGCGTTTATTGCTCGCGCTTTCGACGGCGGACCCCCGAAGCATACCGATCAACATCGCGAATTCGTTAAAGGAAGCGAATCTGTTCTTCAAGAATGAATAGTCCCTTTCGAGATCGGTGACGCCTTTCACGTTATCGCTCATCCAGGAAAGCCATTGCGTCCATGCTTCGTTGCTGTCGCGATGATCTTCCGAAATTCGCGTTATCGCTTCATTGTTGAAAAGGAGGTTGCGGAGGGCCATCCGTCTGTACGGCCGATACACAAGGGATACGAATCCCTCGCCTTCGTCAAGGAGGCGCCCACCGCGAAGGCGTGCTTCAGCAACATTCAAGAACTCAAGAAAAATCATCCACGGGCTCTGGCTGTCCCAAAGCCGGTGACCCCAGATCTGTTCATCCACCCACATCGAGGTGTTATGATCCGCTGCATGGGGGGGCGGTGCGACTGCTGTAAGATCAGGCATCCAACACCTCCACTGACTTTATCGACGGATTTCCATAGTCATCCAATTCCAGCAATTTGAAGTTGAGAGCCGAAACTTCCTCGGGATCTTGTAGAGTTCGCCGCTCGTCCAGCTTGGTTAGGATCTGCGTTTTGAACGCCAGCAGGTCTTCGTAGCATTCTTTGGAAAAACTGGAAGGGAGAGCACCTTCAGCGACGCGGCTCAAGAACTCGTAGCGTGTCAGATTCAGCTGCAGGTGGCACTCGATGCCGGGCGCAAGTTCCACGGAGATCCGCGGGATGCCGTCGTGCCCGCTGATAATTTCGACACGCTCGCCCAGGCGCGGCGGCACACTGATATACTCCTCGAGCATCCGGCTCACTTTTGCGTTGGAGTATGATAGGCTCGTCGCAAGGTATAACTCCCGCTCGCTGTTGACCAACATTCCGGTAAAGACCCGGTTGAGCCCACGAACGAGCCTGAACAATATGGGACGTTCAACTTTGGATCCGTTCTCGATAACCTTTACGACACGTTCCAAATACTCACCTGCATAGTTGAAAACCGTGAGTTTCCAGAAGGCGAGTTCCTCACTCTCACTGTTCGGGATCTTAAAGAACAAGCCGCGACGCTGACTGACAAGCATCTCCAGAAAGGACGATGCGGCAGCCCCTTCTTCGTCGGATCCCTCTATATACTCCCGCTGAGCTGCGAAGTAGCTCTCGTCGGCTCCGTAAAATCTGTCTGCCCTCAGATGCTCATCGAAGAACGGGCTGAGCCGCTCATCTGCGCTCCCGAAGATCAATATGTCGTCGATCTTGTTCGAAGTTTCAAATCCGATACGAAAACGATTGAGATAATCGAACAGATCAAGCGACTCTCTTCGCGACTCGGTTAAATTGCCGCCAAATATATTGTTATAAATGCTCGCCTTGGCCACCGTCCGATCCTTGATGATCTGCCCGACATCTTTGGGTGTCATCAGACGTTCCCTGACGCCCGAATGCCCGAGCACCGCGTTTGACAAAAGCAGAAGAATATCGCGAAGCGCGACGTGCACGCCGTTTAGGTCGCAGAGTTCGAAAAGACTCCGAAGCCGTTGCTGAAGCAGAGCTGTTTGGAGCAATTCGTAATTGTGTCGTATCGGGCACGATGGTCCGAAAAACGAATACTCGCTCGAACCGAGAGCTTTGCACACGTCCCATCCTTCATGCGCGAGAAACGCCGCCAGCGCGAGGTCGAACATCTCCGCTGAGCTTCCTCGACTCAAATTGAAAAGGCTCAAGTGGGCGCCGGTGTCTTCCTGCCGATCCTCGACCAGTAGCGTTTCCAACAACTCCCTGGTGCGCAGGACCACATCGGTCTCTTCGAGCTTCCGCCACGACTCTATCAATTGCCCATCGTTGGCGGCGATCAGGAACAGTTCTGTGGAATCTTCCTCGAATATGGATCGACAAAAAAGCTGCAGGATCTCCTCCCGCGCCGGGTCCCATCGCCCCGTCCCCTGCGGGGCAATCTCGCTTAGGTCCTTAATAACGTGTATCGTTCGCGTCTTCCCGTTGCCGCTGCTGAAAGTAACCTTTTGGTACGGGGCCTCGAAGGATTCCGTACTGTTCGATTGGATGGCACACCAGACTTTTCGAGCCAAGTTCGTCTTCCCGTCGCCCGCGGTCCCGGTCAAGATAACCGACCGTCGGGGCTCATCGGTGAAGCAGCGGAGAATGTCCTCGTATCTCGGATGCTCGAACGAGATCGGCTCCACGCCCGCGCGAGTCGCGGAGCTGAGAACGCGCTCATCATACATGTTGTCGTTCTTAGGGACCGGTCCGTACTGTCGTAGAAAACGGATCCAATTCTCGGCCTTTAGTTGCACCGCCGTTGTTTCGGAGTTGAAAAGTGATTTTGCCTTTGTTGAGGATGAAGAATTCGGAAACGTCCTACCTTACTATATTTGGCATATTAAACACCCCTCTCGCTCCTCCTCCTCTTCAAAGTCTCCCCCTAGGATACTGACTAGGGTTGATGCGCTCCTTCGAGAGCGCTCTCTCTGTTTTTCCCAGTTCTCTACGATCTGGGCCAGTCGTTCCGGCTTCTCAAGCGATTCCAGCGGTTCGTCCCCGTTCCAGTAAAACGCGTTGCCGTTTTTCCGATTCGCGTATTCGTATTCTTTAGCCTTCTCGAAAAGATCCGGATGTTCTTGCTTCAACCTGACCCATTCGATCTTTTGTTGGTAAAAGCAGAAATAGCACCCGGATCGAGTGCGACCCCACCGCGTGTAAGTTGGCAACCCCAGCCCGGACTCTTCAAGGATCTCGATTATGTCCGCCTTCACCAAGCCATCCTCCCTGAACGGATAGATCGTCGTTATGTTGGACTTATGACTTATGTACCCCTCCCGCTCTTCGTCGGCCCGGAGCCCTACGTAGTTGAACACTTTTTCGTCGCCTATGTAGTCTTCGAACGGTTTAAGCTTGAGCATTCGCGTACACCATCGGCGATGATTGGACGGGATCATCCCGCCGAACACGTCGAGCCACTTATCGAAGCTGTGTTCCGGCGCTGTTTTATGGATCGGTTTTCCCAGCAATGCTTCAAGGCGGCCTAGGTACTCGTACGTTTCGGGAAGCTCCTTATCCGTGTCATGAAAAATGTACTCCATTTCCGGGACCCGGTCGCGCATGTAAATAGCCAACGCTGCGCTGTCCTTACCGCCGGATAAGCTAAGAATGTGCCGTGGGGATTCCGCCATCCGTCACCTCCTTTCCTTCGCTTTCCAGAACCTTCCAGAACGCTCGAGCGGCGGCCGCTATCCCGACCCGCCGACTCTTGCTGATAATCTTGGTAAGCTCCGCCTCGAGTTTTTCAATAGTCTCCTCGTCCTTGCGCGAGATATGGATCACCCGATCGCGTTCATCGCCCCCTGTTGCCGTTATCACGATCCGCAGCGCCGTGTCGGAGCTCGACTGGGTGTCAGAGGGGAAACTGATACTCTCCAACCTTCGGAACCTGGCCGACAGAGAATTCAACTCGTCATAAAACTTGCCTTCATCAAGGTCTGCCCACTTATTGGGAGGCATAGAGCAGATGAGACTGCCCAGCGATTCCATCCAGGAATCCTCGGGAAGTTGAAGATCCGTTAACCGGTGGCAAAAGGCTTTTATCCTCGGTTCGATCGCACCGATCAAAAGAGGCCGGGCGCGTTGAGAAAGAATTTCTCTGATATGCGGAAAAGGCTGTCCTCCGTCGAGGTCGAACGATTCCACGATCGCGCTTTTCATCCGGGCCTGCAATTCCGGATATGCCGCCTTTAGCTCCGCCATAGACTCTCTGAGCTCTTCGGCGAAGTGCTCCACCTGGTCGTGGGCGACACGTGTAGAACTTAAGAATGGGGAATATCCGCAAGCCTTCGGGAGATCCTCGAACAACAGACGTGCCGGCTCCCTTGCCGTCAACAGGCTCCTCCGAACCATTGCGGTCCTCTCGGTTAGCTTACCCGTCTTCCGCGTGTACGCCGGAAGTTCCGCGGCGAAAACGCATAGAGGTCGGACGACGTCAAGGAGGTCGGTTCGACCCCTATCGAACGACCCGATCCCGAGCACTTGTATTAACCTGTCGAACAGATCCGATCGTACGCCGCTGAGTTGGCAAAACTGGATCTCAAAATCCTCGGGCACTTTAACGAGTCTCATCAGATCGAGACTGCTCATTTGCCTCATGAAAACGCCCTTGTCGTAAAATGCGATGCTTTGCTCATGCACCGATGCGAAGATCGCCAGCAGCAATGGAGCTAACCCGTCACGAACGCCATAAGGCGGGCTCCGCATCGCCGAAAAAACCTCGGAAAGTTTAACCCGCTTATCGGGCTGCGATTTCAGGAACTCCAACAGGTATTTGAGAGTAGGCCGCAAGTTGCACGCGTCGCTGCGGGCAGGCGGAACTACAATTCTGAAACCCTCTTCGCCCTTAAGGTGGAGGTTGCCCTCTTTGAAGAGCGATAGATACATGGACATTTCGGGAGGTTTCTTCGACGGATCAACCCCTAGGTACGGTTTAGTTGCGGAGCCGAACACACCTTCCATCAACCGCATACGCGCGGCGGCCGCGGCGGAGCTTAGCGAACGCCGATTGATAAGCTCGTTCGAAACAATCGGAGCGGAGTGATAAACGCCATCGAACACATCGGACAAATACGATAAAAGTTGGCGCCCGCCCGATATATTCAAGGCTTCATTCTGTCTGAACCACTGCAATCCAGATTTGCCGTTGAACTCTTTCAAACCGATAAAGGAATGGACTCGCTGGCCAAGAAGCTCCCTTGAGGCCTCAATCTGTCGATTCACCTCCTCGGACGCGAAAGTGTCGCTGTTAAGCTCAGGCACGTGCCGTGAGATCCACTCCCAACGTTGCAGTTCCTCGAAAAGTTTACCCAGGACGCCCAGTGGCTTCGGAATTGCGAGGAGAATCGACGGCTCACAGCTTAGAGCCTCGCTCCCGGCAAATTCCAAAGCCTCCATCCGTTCCGATTCCGTTTCGCAGAGGGTAACGATGATGCGACCGTCGGCTTGTGCGTAATCCAGTCTTGTGTGAGCGGAAAGTTCACGAACGGGCGAGAACACGACCTCAAAGTGCCTTAAATTGCCCGTTTCAATGTAATGTCGACGAGCCACGATCGGCCGCGTCTCAAGATACCGCTGCAAGTGCGGGGCAACCGCCTGGGACACGTTCCCGAGAGATCGGGAGGCATCCTCGTACGCCTTTTCCAGATTCACGCTTGTATGCGGCCAGAGACAGTAACCTCCAGCGGAACCGCGATGATACAGAACCCGATCCGTTTTTTGCAGCTTGTTCAGAATCTCTTTAACGGAACCCTGCCGCTTTTCCGCATTACCACCGCATGCGATATGGATGATATCCTCACTCGCCACAAGGTTCGTAGCATCGAGCATGTTGAGAAGCCCTACCGTTTTTAGAACCTCGAGTTCGTGGGTTTCCGACGCCGGGAAACTATCAACGAGGGAGCTGATCTGGTTCCAATGACTCCGGTAACTTTGAACCCCCAAGCGGTGCCCGAATGCGGCGCGGGCATAATCGTACAGGTTGTGGATGCGGTAGAAGTCTCCCGTGTTTATCGACCGGGCCGCAAACTCTTGAAGTCCATACGGTTCGTTCGAGATCAAAAAACTGAAGAGGGACCGCTCGTTCTGACCGAACCTGCTGAATAGCTTGACGAGGACAGGAAGGACCGAAGGGTGCAAGGGGTAAATGCGAGCGGCATTATCCAAGATGTCTTTGGTGTACGCAGGACCGTACCAACCAAGTTTCAACAGGCTGCGCATATCGCTGCGTGCAGTCCTTTCAATGCTTGTGGGCAACTTGTTCGCCCTGACGTTTAGGGCATCGGCCACCAGAATGGTTGTTTGTTCGAGCGGCTGGTCGAAGATGAGCTCTTCGAATCGGCTCGCAACCTTTTCCCACTCTTTTTGTGCCGATTGGCTTAATTGGTTCGAATATGCGCTGAAGCCCTGGTGCAGTATCCCCAAAACGAATATTGGAGTTTTGCCACTTCTTGAAGCCGCTTCCGCAAGCCGTTGCAGAAGGAACACATCGTCACGATCCGGGTTGATGGAAGCAAATTCCAGGAATTTCCCCAACTCATCGAGAATGATCAGGATCCCTGTACCCTTATCGGCGGAAGAAACATATGCACTCGCTTCGGCCAGCAACGAGACAACTTTGTCTTCCGGGATCCGCCCGGATGCCGGGTGGAGTTCTGCAGCAATACGTTCCACGACGCTGGGTACACGACCGCGTTTGCATGTTTCCGAAAGACTGCGATGGAGCGAACGGAGAATAGCAACTGCGAGCGGTTCTCGGGAACCGGTAATGAGCACGGGCAGCAGTCGAGGCAGGGGACCCCCGAGATCCGAAAATCTGACGGTCTCCCGCAAACGCTTCGGAAGCTCCGCTCTTCGATTGCCGAACAAATGGGCAGCGAAAAGGGCGAAGGAAGATTTACCGGTCCCAAAGTCGCCCGTTATCCGCCAAGCCCTCTGTCCAGAGGTATCCTTAAACCCCGATGACAGGCGTGACAAATATCCCCTGGTTTGTGGGGTCACCACATAGCCGCTCAGGGCGGAGGGGTCTTCGAAGTCACGTTCCAAATGCGTAGACCGTAGAAAACGCTCACGAATTCTGAACACTCCTGAAATCGATTCACGCATGGCCCACCTCACCTTGGTAGATTGCTGAGAGCAGCTTCTCTTCTAGACTATCGAACGCAATTGTTTGGGAAAGCTTCTGCTCGGAAGCCGAATCCCGATAACTGATTTGCCCGTTTGAATCTTTCTCGATCGCTTCGAGACGCTCACGTATTTCCCACTCGGGCAGCTTGAAGATCTGTCCGGGACTTCCCCGCGTTATCGCGACATCTCGAAAAGTGATCGTCTTCTCGTTTGGGTGCTTGCTCTTCCAGAAATCCAAAAGACAATAAATGAACAGTTCAGCTGTGATATCGGGCTTCGAGTCACGCCGAAATGCGTATACGGGTTCCCGCCGACCGGACTCCCCGATGTTACGCTCACCGATCTTCTGGATCAGCTCAAGCTCGACGAGCGGGGAGTCTAAATTATCTTCCGCCACCAAGCCTTTCTTGCTTCGCGTCGGGACGTAGGTATGCAGGAAAGTGTCGAAGTGTTGAGCCAATGTGACGGCGGAAAGAGTGCGATTCAACCTTTTCGCCTCCTGCTCGAAGATCTGAAGCACCTCGGAACGATTGAATTCCGGATGCGGCCAACTGTTCAACAGATAATCCCACGCGAAGAGCGGATCCTCAGCATTCGAACAAAGCTTCCAGTGAATCAGCCAAAGCGTGCGTCTGTCTTCAAGATAGGGATCGAATTCCGAAAAGACCTTTCGACCGAAATCGGTTATTTCAAGCTTTCCAGCGGAGTGCTTAGCAACATCGCTCGCCTGGACCCAGAACCGGATCGAGCGCATCATGTTCTTACCCACGCCCAGGGACACCATCGCTTCGTCCTCGTCGGCGAATATCGTAGGTTTTTTCTCAATCGCGCGAAAAGCTTTCGGCAGCCAGGCATACCGGAAAGGAAAGGTTTCGTGGCCTGAGAACTTGAAATTCATATACGCTTAAAATCCGCACACACTCGTGAGCATATCCGATGCCGTAGCTGGTCCGCCACCCCGTCGGTGAAATGTGTTCACAGCCAAGCATAACCGATACTCCACAATCGATGGGCCTAGTTATCCCGAATCAGAATTCGTTCCGCTCTGCGCAACCGCGAAAACCGCCACCGTTATAACCGGAAAATGTGCGCAACAAAGTCCCGGCTGAAAAAACACTCCGTCCGTCTAAGTCTCAATGCAAAACCTCTGTTTCGGAAGCGGGTGTCAGAGAAAAGCTCACTCATTTGGGCGCAACTGTTGTGTTCCCAGGCGCAATGAGCAGTGTCATAATAATATCACATCACGCAATTAGCCATAGACGTGTCATTTACGATGCGGCCGGATTGGAGACTGAGGAACGGAAAAGCCAATCGAAGAAGGATTCTCATTGGGTCTCGAGCAGATTGATAAAGACAAATATCGACTTCTGCATACAGAGCAACAGGGACTGGAGGAGCATCGAAACGCCGCATTCAAGAAGGTAGAGGATTTGACCGCCAAGCGCGAACGACGGTCATTCAGCGACAGAACTCCGGTAACCGACCTAGCGAGGTATCTGAACCTTAGGCCACTCCAAGTCGAAGAAATCCTTTCGCATACCAAGGAAGGCATAACGGGGATTCTTGAAGGCGTGAATGAAATTCAACGAACTTCTATACGACGCGGTGATTCCCAAGATCTCTGAATCGCTATACGAACTCCGTGAACTTAAGGGCGAAGACGAGCACGAGATCGACCTTGTAAAACCACCTCCGGCGGGTCGGGACTTCTACTCTGTTAGAGCGGAGCCGGAAAGATCGTGCGGAATATCGATTCACAAATTGCCGAGTTTGTTTCGAAGAGTTTTCACCTCGATGCCTACTGCTTCGACTCGAACCCGGAAAACGTTTTGTTTCGCGATCTACTGGCGGACGAACGCATTAAGAAGATCTATTTCATAGGGATGCTCACGCACGGACAGACGGACTTCTACATCGAGTACATCGACCCCGATTCGCACACGGTCAAACGATACTACCCAGACTTTCTCGTGTAACTCGAAGATGATTCGTGGCTGGTCGTTGAGGTGAAAGGGGACAATCTGATCGAGGCATCTGTCGTACAAGCGAAAGCAGCTTACGCTCGTCAACTCGCCGCCGCAAGCAATTTGAGGTATTCGATCATCAAGGGCACCGATGCGGGTGCGGGAAACTATGAGGACTTGTTGGCTCGCGGAAGTTGACTTCCCGCAACTCATTCTCACGTTTGCGGCAGGGTGGACGTAGACTCACCTTAACCTGGCCCTTTTTTTTCCTCAGAAACATTCAATGACAACACGTTGGGAAGATTCGACGCTTAAGAAATCCAAGAACCTCGCCATCAGCGTGGGGTTATTAGAACCTCGACTCCATTGCGGAACCGAGCTTCGACATTCACCTCGCCGGAGGATCGGTTGTTCCACTCGTGGAAGTCTTCAATTGAGTTCGCGGATCCACTTCCATTGCGAAAGACGGTTTGAACGATCGACGATTCGGGAATTCGCATGTTAGGGAACAACTGAAAACCGCCCTCACGGGCCAGATCGTTTACCGATACTTCTACGCCTCGTAGAACGGGAATGGGCGCATCAAAAAAGTCGAAAGCACCTTGACCCGCGTCTAGCTGCTCCTTTCTATTTAGCGCAAAATTAGCTCGAAGAAAGATACATGGCGCGGGCCAGTATTTGATAAAACTAATCAAAGACGACTGCAAACTTGCCTCGGGACAAAGCACCTGCCGCACTCGTTCAAGTTCGCTAAAGGAGATGTTGTCCGATACCATCTTATGGAAGATGCGGTCGTAGAATCCGAACTTTCCGGCGATGATGTCCATGAGCCGCTCTTCCGGATCTTTCTTATCGCGTTCGGAGTGCGAGCGAGTAAAGCGCAGTCGCTGTTGATCGGTGAGGGTTAGGAGATGTGCGATCTCGTGCCACTTGGTGAAATAGGCGCGTGCACTCTTCTCGCCGCGGCAATCGATTACCGAGACATACGGCGGAGCGATCGCTTCCGCGTTCTGGAGGCGATAGGTTATGCCATAAACCTCGTCTGTCAATTCGGCCTGTAGTCCGGCAAATATCTTCTCGCCTCGAGCCACATATTTCGCAACTATCGACTGAAGGTCACCTTCCGTCCGGATGCTGCAAAACTTAGTGCCTACTCTCGCCTCAACCCAGTTGAGGAGCTCCGCGAGCGAATCACACCTATCCATCTCCTTAAGAAACCCTTCAATCTTTCGATCGCAGTAGGCAAGAATTGCTGCAATTGGATCACTGCTGGCCCTTAATCCAAGGTCTGCCGCGAGTTTGTGTATTGGAAGGGGAACGGACTTCATGCGGAATCAGCCAAATAGCTTTTTGATGGCGATGTGAAATTCTTTCCAGTCTTTTACCGAGAGTTCTTTCTCGGACTTGTTACTCCGTCGAGCGATCACGGACATCTGCGCGTTAAGTAACTCGAGCGTCTGATTATACGTGAGGTTTAACTCGGCCGCAGCCGTTGAAAGGTTCGGTGGAATCGTCACCGGTTGATGGGGAACGGTCCCATGGACAGTTCCACTCAACAGATAGTCAACGGATACTTCGAGTGCGGTAGCGATCTGTAGCAGTAGTTGAGAACTCAAATTCTTATTGTTGTTTTCGACATCGCTCAGGAAGCTCTTGCTCACCCTCGCTAATTTTGCCAATTGTTCCTGGGTTAATCCCCGGGCCTCTCGAACGTCACGAATCCTGTCGCCGGTTGTTGCCATTTAGCTTGTCTCCTAAAAGGATGATACACCAAAAGCGGAGTTGGTTCCACGAAAGAAACTTGACAGTAAAAGAGAGTTCGCTATACTGGGTCTATATTCGCAATACGCGAACCATCGAAATTCGTATTATCGGAGGAAATGACTGCATGCACGACTACTTTAGCATAGGAGGTACTCGAGAACAGCAACTAGGAAATGTACTGACGTTGATCGCGGCTGATTTGGATATCCCAGACTATCTGAAGGCTGAACTAGTGCGGAAATACAACCACCTCGGTTCGTGGATCCGAAAGGATAATGAGGATCGATTTCGGACAGAGTCTGAGATATACCCGCAGGGCTCTGTTCGGTTGGGGACAGCCGTCCAACCGGTAAAGGCCGACTGCGGATACGACGTGGATCTCGTATATCTTCGTCGGCTAGCTAAGGAAAGCATTTCTCAGGAGCAGCTTGTCCAACAGGCTGGTGATCAGCTCAGGCGATACATAGCGTTTCGTAAGTCGGAGGGCAAGGAGGTTCCGGAATTAGTACGTCGTCGGCGATGCTGGGCGATGAATTATTCAGGCCGCTTTCATATGGATGTTTTGCCAGCGCTGCCAGACGACGAAAGTACTATGTTCACGCGATCAGTTGAAACGAGCATTTTGCTCACTGACCGCCGGCTCTGGGAATGGCAACATAGCAATCCGAAGGCTTATGCTGATTGGTTTCGCGAATGCGAGATCCTAGTGTTCACTGAGAAACGGATCTCGATGGCACGAGCTGGAAATGTCGAGGTCGAGAAAATTGCGGATGACGCTGTAAAGACGCCATTGCGAGTATCTGTACAAATCTTAAAGCGCCATCGGGACATTCGCTATTCAGGCAATCCCGACGATAAGCCGATCTCTATCATCATTACAACGCTCGCTGCCGCAGCCTACCGGAACGAGCGCGAACTATTTGACGCGCTCATGGGGATAATTACGCGAATGGAAAGGTCGATCGAAATGATCGACGGCAAATGGTGGATACCGAATCCCGTCAATCCCAAGGAAAACTTCGCGGACAAATGGAACGAGTTTCCGCAACGAGCTCAGCGGTTCTTCGATTGGCTTGCCGCTGTCAGGGCCGATCTCGAATCCTTGCTTAAACTATCGGGACTAAACAATATTTCGAGTTCTCTCGCCACCTCATTCGGATCGGATGTTGTCGAACGCAGTATGAAAAGGTTCGGGGAGGAGGTCGATGCTAGCCAGCAACGAGGCGATTTGAAAATGGCGGTAGGAAGCGGATTGCTCAATATGTCGACTGGTACGAAGGTCGTGAAGAATACGTGGTATGGCGACTAGGAGAATAAAGCCATTCAAAGCAAGGTTTCTTTCTTTGGGTCAGCAGTTGGAAGCCTTGATGCGAGATTTTCCCGGATCGAAGGGCAACCTCAGCGAGAACAGTCGGCTCGTCTGGATAGCCCGCGTACTGCCTTCACCGCTTAGTTGCATATATACGATTCAGCTTATTTATCAGATTGGGAAGCGGCCGACGGTTCAGGTTATCGACCCCATGCTCGTGCCGAGGCAGGGTGAGAAGCTGCCGCATATTTTTGCCGGAAAGATCCTATGTCTTTATCGGGCGCGATACGGCGAGTGGGAGCCGTCGAAGCATCTTTCGATGACGATCGTTCCTTGGGCATCATTGTGGCTTCTGCACTATGAAATCTGGCATTCAACAGGATCTTGGGGTGGAAGCAGGGCAGAGCATCCGGCTCGATTAGCAAATAGGTAGATTCAAACCAAATGGGAGTTCGATATATTCCGGAGAAAACGAAAATTATCCTGTGGGGACTCGCCGCGGGCCGGTGTCAGTATGACGGCTGCAATGAGAAGTTGTTCGAAGATCCTCTCACTAAGGCCATATTCAATCAGTCATATATTGCCCATATCATCGCCGATTCGCCGGGAGGCCCACGCGGAGATTTAATCCTTTCCGAGAAGCTAAAGACTGATCTTACGAATTTAATGCTTCTCTGCGATCGGCACCATCGGTTGATCGACATAGAGGACGAGGCCGGTCATTCCATCGACCGACTTGTGCTGATGAAACGCAATCACGAAGATCGGATACGCTTGCTGACAGCGATTAGTGATGAAAAGCGAAGCAACATCGTTCTTTTTGGAGCGAACATTGGAAAGCATGACTCGTCGCTGACCTTGAAATGCGCCCAAGAGGGAATTGTGCCATTTCGCTACCCCGCGGATGCTGAATGTATCGAGCTTAGTCTGAAGAACAGTTCGCCGCAGGACCATACGCCTGAATACTGGCAGACCGAGCGAGCCAACCTTGAAGCGTTATTTGAAAGGAAAATAACCCAGCTGAGGGCCGAGAGACCGATGAAGCATTACTCAATTTTCGGGTTAGCTCCGCAACCACTACTGATTCTTCTTGGAACTCTGTTCGGTGATATCTACCCCGCGGATGTTTACCAGCGTAAGAAAGAACCGGAATCCACCTGGGCCTGGCTTGAGGATGATCCGACGGAGCTCGAATACCAAATCAACGGGCCCAAGAAGAAAACAGACTACGTTGCCCTGAAACTTTCGCTTAGCGCGCCAATTGCGGATAACCGTGTCACAAAGGTTATCGGTACCGACTCCTCTATTTGGGAACTGACGGTCAACCATCCTAACAATGATCTGATAAGAAAAAGGGAGCACCTGAGCGAATACAGAAGGGTCGTCAGAAGTCTGTTAGATCAGATAAAGCTTCACCATGGTGAAGATGTCAAGATCCACGTATTTCCCGCTATGCCAGTTTCGACTTCGATAGAACTGGGGCGAGTGTGGAATCCGAAATCTCAACTTGCTCTGGTCCTGTATGACCAGAATCCCAAGTCGGGCGGCTTTGGAAAAGCCTTCGAAATTAGTTATGCATAGGTTAAAAATGGAGCTTGGTACCGATGATTCCGGGCCAATGAAGGAAAAATCATGAGTGTGCAGTACGATTATGAGACCGGCAGACCGAACAAAGTTTTTACGACGGTAGCCCGACGAGTCGGCGCGTATACACGTCGCAACTTGGTTGAACGCTTCAAATTAGGGATAATCCAATAATCCCGATCGAAGGTGGAGGGAGGCGTATAAGTATGCGTACGACGAGATGTTGGTACTTTACTGCTCAGCGTCGATCTCAAATGTTTCCATCCTTGAGAACTTGTTAGTCGAACAGAATTTTGAACTCTGCGACAACCGCATTGGCGGCGGCGGAGGCAGCATTGGAGAACCGCCATATTATTTGTACCTCGTTCGAAAAAACTTCGGATTCGCGTAGTAGCCTACGCGGGATTGGCAAGCAAAGCCATTAAAGGGGCGTGACCTATTCAAGCAACGGGCGGGAGCGCTTGTGTAGTATCTTATTTGATTTTATGTAATGCTCGCCGCCATAGGCGATAAGGATCTTACGAATCCGGACGCAAGTCGAAGCCGACGGGTCTAGGGAGCGTCAGAAAACTTAAATGGAGTAGAAAGAGAAATATGGCAAACAAGAATGACAGATCGGTCTTTCGGCGCGAAGACGGTACTTGGGTGAACAAACTAAACAGTTCTGACCGGGCTTCGAGCGTTCACACAACGCAGGCGGCCGCAGAGCAGCAAGCCAGAGAAATGCTGCGGAACCAGGGCGGAGGCGAACTGACAACAATGGGCAGGGATGGAAAGATCCGCAGTAAGGACACCATCGCGCCCGGCAATGATCCGAATCCGCCGAAGGACAGGGAGCACTGACTCTCGCTCAAAGGGGAACGCAGGTATACTTTCCCGCCTGAATTTGGGGCGCTCTAGGGCTTCTGGAATCAATACCAGCCATGTTCGAAATCCCTTTTTCGTCGAGTGATGATCACGACGAAATCTTTTAAGTGTCGGATCCTCAATGTCTACCTTCGTAGGTAAAATAAATCAACGAAAATCGCCAGTTAGTGTGAAGTTTCCCCAGTAATAGGGCTCGTGCATTTCATTCGATTTCGTTTTTATCATTTCAATGGAGGCTTGTTGCAAGGCTGCTGCTGACGATAGGCCAGTCCTGTAGTGCTTATAGAATGACTCGCTGAAGACTCCGGTCAGTTTGTCATTTGCTTCCCACTGCGCGGAAATCACCGTCGTTGCGCCGGCGCCCATCATTCCCCAAGCGAGACTCACAAGCCCTTCACCGTTTAGAACACTGTTTGTATCGCACGAAGCCAGAAAAACGAGACTGCCTTTCTTGAAGCTCAGACCTAAAAGATCGTTGACTGTAACGCGACCATCGTGGGCTCCGGCCGCTCGGAAGGCTAGAAAGGATTCGAGCGGCTGTTCGCCATCGACCTGAGCATGCATTGAAAGGTGAACAATGTCAGCGCTGCCCGAATGCCGCCGAAGATCCGCAGCCGTAGCTGCAAGATTAGCGCTTGATCCGTAAAGACCAGCTACGCCCGATGCTTCGGAATCTGCGAACCGCAGCGTCAGATTGTTGAACGAGGAATTAGAGAATGCGCGAATAGTTCGTCTGTTCGGCTTTGGTTGGCTCAGGTGTTCCAGCAATAGCGAAACAGAGGGTGTATAACTAATGAGTTTCTCCTCGATGAGGTAACGTGCTCCATCGGGACTTAGAGCTTGAAAGGGAATTTTCCAGAGATGTTTGTCCGGGATGATGACGAGATGTTTTGCGGTGAAATCAAGAGGTTTCAAAAGTTTGTCATAAAGTTCCTTGCCGTCTCTTTTGAAGAATATAGAGTTTTTTATTTTCCGATGAACCGCCTCAGCGTCCCTGGCTAATTCGACTTCTGTGACTGGAACTTCAACCGATTTCACGGGCTTTCCTTTTTCCCACACGAACGCACTGAGGCGTCCATCAAGTGAGAAGGAGTATGAAACGATTGCCACATTATCGAGGTCTCGAATTTGATCTAATTTGGCAAGGTTAACTTGGGCCAACGCTAGCCGGGGAAGAGCCATCGTGACTGATCGCTCAAATTCCTCGAGTTTCTCGGAAGCAACGGGATTGCGGACAAACTCCGCAGAAAGCTCGCCGGCGCGGCTCTGAAGCTCCGGCGACAATCCCGGTCGGGGCCGGCTAATCGAGCCATCTATCCGGTCCTTTAGGATCCTGCCTTTTAGATAGTCACTTGACTGTAGTGCCAGTTGCGGTTGTTCCAAATGGATTTGAGTGAGGAGGCGATAAGCAGTATGAAACGTTTCAGATAACCCCAGCGACAGAGACCCGCCTTCTAAAACTAAAATCTCCTCGATCAGACTGATCGCTTTTTCCAAGTACTCAAGACACTGTCGCTTCCGATTCGTATGGAAGTACGCCTTTGCAAGCGATAAATATACCTGCGGCAAGTCCTCTCGAAAATTACTCTCGACGATCAAATCGAGCAATTCGTTATTCAGTCCGATCACGGTCTCCCAGTCTCGGGAATTCTCCGCGATTATTATCTTCCAGTTAGGGATCAAGAATTTGGAGGTCTTCTCAATCTTCTCAAGCTCGATGAAGGTCCGGTTTGATGCTTCTCTTCTACCTTCAAACGCGTGAATAACAGCTTCACCCAGCAGACGTTCCTGAAAGTACCCAGCATTGGAGTCAAGGTCTGTCAAACGCCGATGGTATTCCTTTGCCTTAGTAATCTCGCGCCGATAAAGGGCGTCCAATAGGAGCGACGATAAGAAATCTCGAGCTTGTCGACGACCCTTACTGTTTAGCGACGCGATCAGGCCTTTCTCATATACAGCTAAGGCCCGATGTTTTTGTCCAGTGGCGTTGAGAGCTGAAGCGTATTCGAGGAGTGCCTGCCGAAATCTACTTTTATAAACGCTTTGTTCGGATACGTCCGCTAGGATCCGGAAGTATTCCAGGCTTTTTGAGTGGTTCAGTTTCGCTGACCAGGCAAGGGCAAGAAATCTGTAGGTATCAAGCTTTCCTTCAGAGACTGGCTGCTTATCGAAAAGACTTTCGGCCTTCTCCAGCCACAATATTGCCGAAATATCGTAGCCGGCTTTAAATAGAGCTCGCCCGACGCCTAAGTTGTATCCGGCCTGGATTTCGCGGTCAAGCGGGGCTAGCCGAAGGGCCTTGTTGAGTTCCTCGATCGACCGTGCAATTTTCTTTTCGGATCGATACGATTCGGCGAGTGTTAGATGAGCCAGCGCGAATAAACGAGGCGGTGCCGAATGCTCCCGCAAAAATTCGAAGGTTCTACTCGCAGTCGCCTCGGCTTCTGTATAGCGAGCAAGCGCGATCAAGGCCTTCGCCTTCGTGTCGTAACTTAAAAAGATCCGCTGTACATCGCCCTTTTTCTTATAGTCAACAGTACCGACCCAGACACTTGTAGCCGTCTCGAAATCGCCTTCCCAAAGCGCCAACTGAGACCGCATAAGGTCGCTCTGGCCCGATGCTGCTGTTATGAAAAACAAGGAAAGTAACAAGCCGGCTGGTGTAAACCGGCTTGCTATCAACAAAGCCTTGGAATACACGGCTTATCTCTCCGGCGGACGGCAATCAGGGCCGCCCGGTTTGCAACCGCCACATGTCCGAACCGGGCAATTGTCGTCACCTGAACCGCTAAGAAAGAACGAAACAGCCGAGCTAACAGCTAGGTCAAAAAGTGAGAAATATCCACTTCCGACCGAGCCTACGGCAAACACGTTTCCAACCAGTGTTGTAGATAAAATTGTTACAAGAACGACTGACCGTAGTTTTTTCTCCTTTGTTCATTTGTTCAATTTGGGTTTTGAGGAATTTGTAGATTGAGGCAAATGTATATCGTCCACCGAAACCGTGACCGTCCTCGGTGGAATATATGTACCATACCTCCGTGTTTTGCTTTTGTAGCTGATTTTTCAGGTCGACAACATCGGCCTCGGGAATCCGTCCGTCACGTTGTCCTCTCGTCAGCAGTAGGGGGATCTTGTTCCATCGGTCCGCATTGTTTAGCGGCGACAATGCATCCAGTTTAGCCATTAAGGCTTCATCTTTTGGATCGCCGTATTCTATCTTCGCAAAATCGTCTACCCAGCTCTGCGAAAGATATCCCCGAATAGAGACGATTGGGGACTCGGCGATTACGGCCTTGATCCTCGAAGGTTCAAACATGGCAGCGGACAGGACGACAAATCCGCCATAGCTTTCACCTCGCAAGTAGATCTGGTCCGGATCAAGGTCTTCCTGTTTTTCCACCCAATTGAGCAGCGCCCGTATATCTTTAACAGCGTGTTCTCGCTTTTCACGATCGTCGGCGTTCATGAACTCGCTGCCGAACCCTGAAGAGCCTCGGATATTCGTGTGAATGATCGCGATCCCTAGTTGCGACGCGAGTGTGGTGTCGTTGGAGTTGAAGACCGGCCTATCGAGAAGTTGAGGCCCCCCGTGGACTCGAATGAGAACCGGCTGGCGTCGAACGCCAGTACGAGGTCGGACGATGTATCCGGAAATCTCCTTGTTGTCGAACGAATTCCACTTAATGATTTCCGGGGGATCCACTTTACCATCAAGTGCCTCCGGCAACCGTTCCTTTGTCCAATCCGTTGCGGTGCCGGTCGTTAGGTTGAACGACTTGATCGACGCAGGCTTTCCGTTATTCTCGACCGTGTAGATCACCTCATCGTTACCCAACCAACGCGTGTTCCATATGACAAACGATCCTTTAATGAACGGAGGGCGTTCCTTTACTACGCGACCTTTCTTAAACTTAAATACTCTTAGCCGATCTACACCATCGCGGGTCTCCTGGATCAGCAGGTTGTCGAATCCCGGTGACAGTTTGAAATCGTATATGGAGGCTAAGTCCAAGGGAAGGTTTAATGCTTCGGCACGACGGCTCTTGAGATCGAAGGCGACAAGACAAGTCCGCCCTTTGCAAAGATCATTTCCGTCGGAACTGTAAACGACATATCCGTCAGCCAGGCCTCCTTTTGAAGAATTACCCTTATCCTCTACGGTCGCGAGCGTATTTGTCGCGAACTCAAACGAATAAAGAGACTGGTTCGAGGACGACTTCCAATGCTTCAGTAAAACTCGCTTTTCATCCGCGTCAAGCACGTACCAGATACCCTTGAGATCGACTTTGAAGCACGTCTCACCCAAAGCGACGGACTGGCACAGTTTGGATATCTTCGACTCGTAATCGATCCTTGTGTAATAAACTTGCTCGCCCTCCCGACCCCAAACCGCGGACTCGATCGACTCGTCTTTGCCGGTCAAACTTGCCGCCTTTTTAACGGAGCGATCCTTAAAATCGTAAAGATAGAGCTGGAAGTTGTCTGGGTCTTCGTGGTCCGAGGTGAATATGAACGAACGACCGTCAGGACTAATCCGGACGGAGTGGGGAACCCCGTTTTCGGTAAGCTTAATCGGTTTGGAGAGTGGTGTCTGGAGTAAATAAACATTGCTCGTTTCATCCGTGACCAGCAGCCTTCGATTCTTTTGATCGGCATCCCAGATCAAATTGCTCCTAATTTCCGAAGGCTCATAAAAGAGCTTGCTCACTTCAGAATTCAGGATCGGCGGCACGCCCTCCACTCGGTATGATGCAGGCACTGGAAATAGATCACTGTTCTGGGAAAGCACCGGCGAGACAATAAGAAATACGACGGCCACCACAGGCGACCATTCGAGTACCGTATTTCCTCGGACTAATTTCTTTATCTCCATTTTCAGTATTCTCCCTCTCAGAATCACTCGTTCACCAGGCAACGCGTGCTCAATCTGGCCTTCCTCTTATATCCGCTCACCGACGATCGGAAATCTTTAGAAGTGAATTTCTGCGAACCGACGTAGAGATTCTGGCCATCCTCAAGCGTTATCACTATCTTCCATTTGTACGCCTTGGTCGGATGCAGTGGTTTCCTGAGCACGTAAGCGGTTTCCGCGTCTGTTTCGAACTCATCGATCAGAACCTCGCTGTCGTCCGAAACATACAGATGATATTTAGCGGCGTTTGGAACTGGCTTCCACCTCAGAACTAGATCGGCATTTTGGGAGGCAAACTCAACATCTATCGCTTTTCCAAGAGTACACGGGGTAATTGCCCCTCTTGTGGTGGATATGTTTCTTTTGCTACTGCTCTGGGGGCGCTTGACGCTCGATGTGGCTAGTGCGGCAGGCTTAGCTCGAAGATCGCTTGACCCTCCATCGCTCTTTCTTGAGTTTGGCGAGTTGACGGTGGAGTCACTTCCGGGATCCTCTGCAGTTAGGGCATTCCGTTGGCTGGGTAGATCATTATTCGGATTGATATCCGGAATCGGAATCGGATTTTCGAGTTCAAACGAACGCGCAACGTCGGTGTCTATGATTCGCTCATTCGAAACGCTTAGGATGATTATAGCTCCGAGGCTGACCACGACCGCCAACATCCCACCCGCCAATGCCAAACGATTCCGCTTACCAAAGAGCCCGGCGAACCATCCTCCGAAGCTCCGTTCGACTGATGATGGAACCTGGTCCTTTTGTCCTTCGCTGTAGTCGTTTTCGCTCGTGATGGCAGTCCAAACACGAGCCGCGTTTGGGAGTGGCAGCAGGCTTCGGCATTCCACACATCGGATCAAGTGCCCGCCAATCACGCGTGAGTCGCTTGCGGCGAGAGCCCCGGTGCCGAAGGCCTCAATCTGGTTCCTTGTTACGTGGTCCGATATCTTCATCTTCCAATCGATCCTTCGAGCTTTACGCGAGCCTGGTACCTGGCCTTCTTGATTGAGCCAGCTGTTCCACCAGCGATTTCAGCAATCTCAATGTCCGTCATTGGCAACCGATCTCGAACCGAGTCCCAACCCACGTCAGTAAGTTCCAATACCATTGCCAAATCCTCTTCCGTAGCTCCGATCTGGAGAAAATAGATAGTCAAATCTTGTGAGTGAAGCAGTAGCGATCGACGCTGCCGCAACGATAGTTCGCAAGTTGCTTGCCAGACTTGTTGGATCAGAGAAAAAACTTCGACATCGGTTTGATCCGCGGCAGATTGTTGCTGAACGTCGGAAACTTCTTCAAGCGGGACGTTCGGTAGTCGACCCTCGCGCGACAGCTGTCGATTTATTTCGTTATAGGCAGTCCGTGCAGCAAAAGCGTTCCAGTCGTCGCCGGACATCTGCTCGCTCTTTTCCTGGTACTTCGAACCCCAACGCCAAATCCTTAGGGCTACGTCTTGCACTAGATCGGACTTACTCTCTGGATCCACATGCGAACGGCGTCGGGAGACTATTCGTTGGACGATTGGTAACGAGGCGAGGAAGGAACTCTCTGTGGGCGCACCCTCCGCATCCGGCGTGCGCTTCGCATCCTTTCTGTCGTATCCGCCGTGTGGCGGAAGGTCTTCTAAAAGAGATTCGATCATTCTGTCTCTCTCGTCGAAGCAGGATTCTCACAGAATCTAAGGCACAGAGTCCCTAATTACCTTCTGTTCCTAATGGAGACGGTTCTGCGATATCTTCCTCGAAAAACCTGCCCTTGAGAGTAACCTCGTGCTTGGGGTTAGGTTCTTACAGTTAGATATGTAACTTTGCGGCTTGGGTTTTCGTGATTTCTACGGCAGGAAAACACTGGCCGGGTCGTTCTCGATTACATAAATATTGCATTAGCCAGAGAAAATTAGTCAACCGTTACAACAAACAAGAGCTCAGACCAAAAGCTCACTAAAAAGACATTCCAGACCTCTTTTCTCTTGGTAAACAATTGGGTAAGCAAAACTCATACCGTAAGACCCGTGGATGACACACAGTCGCTCGTGGCTCGGCACGTCATTCGAAGCTTCCTAGGATAAATAGAGTGTCGCGATGCTGACGTTTGGTTCATTACTAATCCTCTTGGTGCATGAATGAACCAGACCGGTGCAAAAATTCGCCAGTTTTTGTTCCTAATTCCCTCTGTCGGCCAACCCCACTAAAAGCTTGTGATCCTTTTCCAGTCCGGGCCCTCCTTGTTTGTCCCAATTACTGATCCGAGTTCACGCGTCCCGCGCCGAATGCGGCACGAGCACATGGCGATTTAGTCCCGTGACGTTGGATCCAACCAGGCTGCTTTTTTGATTTTTCCCCCAGGTCTTGGTCCAGCAGCCGGAAAAAATGCTGTCGGCGGAAAATGTCATTTATAAGCTGAGTGGACGGTCGGTTATGAAAAACGGGGCGGCTGGCAGACAACAGCCCCCAACCGGCAGAGGTTTCGACAATGCGGGCGATGGGTAAAACCTTCGGCGTTGTCCAGAGCTCAAAGATTCGACTAAGGAGCGATTAAACAAAATGTCAGCAAACATTTCGATCATAGGAAATCTCGGAAAGGCACCGGAAACAAAGATCAGCGAAAACGGTACGCTGATGGCAAGTTTCTCAATTGCCTCTAACACTTTCAAAACCACGTCTGCAGGTAAGGAGCAGAAGACCGACTGGTTCCGCGTCATTGCCTTCGGGAAGCAAGCGGAGACCCTGGCGCGATACGTAAAAAAGGGAACAGGTTTGGCCGTTCAGGGCCGGCTTTCGTTCAATCCCTGGCTCGACCGCAATGGCGAGCCGCAGGCGGGTGCCGATATCATTCTGCAGGAATTTCAGTTCCTCCCCGGTGGACGACGCCCTGCTGAAGGTGACGCCGGCGCGGCCCCTGAATACATTCCTGCTGATGTACAGGAAGTCGGACAGCAGGCCGCAGCTTATTGATTCAACTTTCCAAGCGAGCCCTTCGCCAACGGGCCGTCGTACCTAGGTCGATCGAAGGTCGTGATGATCTCGTCCATTCCGATACGGCGGTCCGTCCTCATCAAGCAGGAACCTATGAAATACAAGATCGTGCGCATGCGATTGATCAGCCGGGAGTATGTTCGCGCGAATCGCGACAAGCTGTTTTTGTTTGGCGACAACTCGGAGCGCCGCGGCTTTGGCGGACAAGCGCGGGCAATGAGAGGTGAACCGAACGCCATCGGGATACCGACGAAAAAGAGTCCGAGTTATGAGGATGCGGCCTTCTTTACGGATCAAGAATTCGAGCAGAACAAGGTCGTGATCGATCGCGCGTTCGCCGAAATCGCCCTGAAGGCAGCCCCGGGAGAAATTCAAGTGATCGTTATTCCCTCGGACGGACTTGGTACGGGGCGTGCCCAACTCAAAAGTCGGGCACCCCGCGCTTTCGCATACCTACAGAGCCGGCTTGCCGAACTTGCCGATTCCTTATAGTCGAGTGCCTTCCTTCCAGATCCCACTTGTTTTATCCACAGCTTGAGAGGGATTTTCGAGCCTGAAAGCGAGTGATTTCACTAATTCGGGCAAAGGAAGCGCTGCCCAAAAAATCACGCGTTTCTCCGGCTTCCCACGAGCCGGTTCAGGAGGGAGACAGATGACAACACAGATCAATATCGAACAACTAGCAAACTTCGCACCCCAGAATCCGATCCTGGCATTCTCGGTTCAGGACACCGGCTCTCCAATGCATGATTGGTATGCACATCTGGGTAGAAATTCACTGCGTCGGCAGGAGCTCGAAGAGTTCGCGATTCTCGGAGACGTTGTAGTGAGGATAGCCGACGAACTGGAGCCCGAACCACTCGAACGGGTGAAGATCATGTCGCTCGAATACGCTATGCGCATCCTTGGTAATGAAGATGATGCTCGCGAATTCGTTCGCTGCGTCAAGGCGATCGCCAGCCCCGATGCGGGACCGTTCGAGTTCGGACAGATAGCTTCCTATTACTACGGCGAGATCCGCCGACGCTGCATCGCTGATGTGCTCAAAGAGATGGGGCTCCTTGGCTTGGAGATGACTGCGGTTACAAGCACCGTAGCCGAGCGTGAGATATCGACCGAAGAGTCACGCACGATCGAGCAGAAACTCACGGTTGCGGATCAGCGCCGCGTAAAGGAAGTGGCACGGAACCGTAAGCCATTTCCACCACGGACTCCCAACTTTGACGAGGAATTGAAGTATGCGATTCAAAGGGTCGGGCGACGACGGGTCAGCCGGATGATATATGACGACTTCGCCGCCTTTTATCTCGAAGATGGCGATAAATCCATCGAGGATCTTGATCGCGACTTCCTCACGTTCGAGAGTCTGGAACAATACGACGAGAACGGTATCGTCGGACTTACGATGAACTCAGGTCAGCGATCAGTTGTCGTCTTCGACTTCGACTGTGAACTCGATGCTTCATGTCTGCCTTTAGAAGCCAGGAGTATTGCTTCCGAACTGGGACGTCTTTTCGTCGGTCATTCGCTCGGCGGAGCATCTGTCCGAAATGCACGTGATCTCATCGCAGCGGCGGAAGCGGATCGGAACGAATGGGTCGCATTTTCGACCGGGCGAGCGCAGCCCGTGACGCCAATGAAAAGTACGGGAGAGGACCCAACGCGTCCGTTTTCGGACCAAGAGTTCGAGGCGTGGCTCGGCGTCAAGCTGGATCAGCTCTACGGAAGGAGCGTCACTCGCTCGGCGCGCCGGATACGATCATACGGACAAGGCCGAACATTCGAATACATGGTCGATCAGGAGGTCAATCCGGACCATGAAGAGATGCAGTACGTTGCTTGCGTTTGTCGCGTCCTTTGGAATCGCCAGTACGAAGACTTTCATCTCAGAAGTCTGCGTCATCAGGCATATCAGGAGCTTTACGTCGCCCTTCGAGACGCTGTCGATACGTCACATGTTGCGGAACTCAAGAAGCAGGCGTATGCGTCGTTCAAAGAGCATCTGACCCTCTCTCTTAAAGAATTCACTGCGCTGAATACGGTCGCAAAATCCCAGGAAGTTCGTCTGCGTGATCGTATCTCTCCCCTAACCCGAAAATGGCTTCAGACGATCGCTAATGCCTCATCGGGGAAGCTGCGGTTCCTGAAGTTCTCGCTCTACAACGACGTGGACGCGAAGGCAATGAAGCGGCAGGAGAAACAGTGCCTTTGGGACGCCGTTCGAAGCCGCGAGGCTCAACTGAAAGTTGAGACCAATACAATTGCTGAGCGGATACAGAAGAGCACGGCGGAGCGACGACACGTCAGGGTCATACACGCAGCCTGAGGCAAGTAAATAGACAAAAGAAGCGGCGGTCGAACATACGACAGTTTTGATCTTCAGATCATAGGTCGAACAGATTTGGCTGTCGCTTCAACGCTTATAAGGATAACAAAGGAGAAAAATATCATGTCAGCATCGATCTCAATTCTCGGGAACACAGGCGGTAATGCAGAACTTCGGTATTCGCAGGAGGGCTTGCCGATCGCATCATTTTCGATAGCCTCGAACTCTTTCAGGAAAACCCAAGAGGGGAAGGTCCAGGTCACCGAGTGGTTCAACGTAACGGCGTTCGGAAAAGTCGCAGAGATTCTGGCGGCAAACGTCAAAAAGGGCACTCATTTGTTAGTGCTCGGAAAGCTCACCTTCAAACCGTGGGTAACGAAGAACAACGAACCTCGTGCCGGGGCGGAGGTCATTCTCCAGTCATTCGAATTCGCGGGTGGCAACCGAAACGGCAATGGTGACGCCGGTGTGGAAATGGTTGCGGAGGAGCCGAGTTATACCGGTCCGGCGGTTGAAACGGCGGGCAGCGAGCCGTTTGCGGACCAGTTTTGATCGGTAGGCTGTAGACGGACAAAAGCAATTTTGGGCATCGGCTATCCGGCGCCCTTTTTTCTGCCTATCACGCGTGAACTGAACCCGGTGACTACTGTGAGATTTGAAAAGGAGAATGGCCGCCGCCCGGTCGAAAACTATACGCCAATCGTCACGATCTACGCCGACGCATCCTGCCTCAGAAACGGGGCGGCGGACTCGTCCGCGGGCGGCGGCGCGGTGATCATCGACCGTAACCGGATGGAGGTGAAACTTGTCGCCAAGTATCTCGGAACGATCACTAATCAGCAGGCCGAGATCCTTGCCTGCGTGACGGCCCTTGAGGAACTTCGCCGTTCCTGCCGTGTCGAGATCCTCTCCGATTCTCGGTACGTGATCGACACTATGAACGGCCGGAATCGAATGAAGACCAATCGTGCAGTTTGGAATCAGTTGATCGAACAAAGCTACGGACATCACATTACTTGGCGATGGATGAAAGGTCATGACGGAGAGACGTTCCAAGAAGCCGCCGATCGGCTCGCACGAGCGGCTTCGACGGCTAGGACCGATCTTCTGTCCGCTGATCTGGATTTCCTTGCCGAGCATCTTTCCAAAGAAAGCAATCAACTGACGATCCGCTCTTTTGAGATCGAACTCGACAAGATCTTGAGCCGCTACGATCAGGTTGAGCTAACAGTTCCTGCTACAAGACTAGACGGTGCCGGCGGTTATCCATCGGCATTTCTCGGCTGAACGAAACGGTTATTCATGCCATTCGTTTGAGCCAACCCCTGAATGCCGAGTCGCGCTCGAAAAGCAAGTTGAGAGCGTAGTCGATCACGTCATCGTTGGTAATTTTAGTGTCCATCTGGACCGTCGCGAACTGAAGATATTTCTTCAGTTTCTCATCGGTCGAATCCAGGATCCTCGCGTTGATCTTTACATGGTTGAGGCGGGTTATTTGAAGCATCGGATGCTCTGAATTTGGTTTTTTCGTTGGGTTGGTTTCTGTGGTTGTTGACATCGACTTTGAGTAGCTCCTTCTAGATGTTACTAAGACCTACGAGGGACTAAACAACTGCTGTGCCACCGACGTGTTTGTTGATGAAAGGTGTAAAAACGAACCGCTTTTGGTGAACAAATAAGCCAATCGAGCGCGACCCAAAGGAAATTGTAGAGAAACCTTGAGAAACGGTACGACAGGATAGACCTGTTCTGAGTAGATGTAAACACCGCAACTTATTGGAGGCCGCTACTTTATGGCTTGTAAACCGAGTTTACAAAAGGAATGAGCGATCCGGTTGCGTCACTTAGGGTATGGATCTTGCGATGGTTTGCGGCTCAGGGTGGCTGTTTACGAACAGGAAGCTCAGACAGGTCTATGAGAAAACGCGAGCGCGAGATTATCGTCAGCCGGATAGATGAAGTCCAGGAAGACAAGCCTGGGGAACCGATCTGCATAAGGCCATTCGATTCCGATGATAAGAAGCTCAACGAGATAGTAAACGAAACCGGCGAAGTAAAGTCTTCGATAGTGCGGAAGATGATCCGTTTTGCCTTGACCGACAAGCGGGTTAACTTCACGTCGAATCCGTGTCAGGGGAAACTCGATTGGCTCGTCAAACATGGCCGCAAGAGCGACGATATTTCTTCCCAGATCGGAAGCCGGCTAGACGAAATTCTTGAGCGAGTAGAAGCACTCGAAGATGAAGTCAAGGTCCTTGCGGAAAACTCGCGAGCGGTGCCGACCTTCCTGCGTGAACTTTACTGCTTGGCCTCGATCTTAGTTTCGTCGCAGAATTTGACTCTCACCCGGCTCCTCGAATTCTCATCACCAAGCCCGAAGGAAAGAGATCAGGCCGTACTGATCGCCGCGGCAGCGAGGGCAAATCAGATCGGTGAAGCGGCAGAAGATTTGAGTCAGTTTGCAGCTTTTCACGATATACCTTTGGGCGATGACAGTGCCCACGAACTGTATCTTTTGACGAAGGTCAAGGCCATCAAGGACAAACTCGCGTCCTCTTCGTCCTCAACATCGAAGCCGCCCAACACCGTCGAATGAGAGTCATCGCAAGCGTGCAGTCCAAAAGAGGAAGCTCGAGAGGGCTTATTCACTACATTGCTCACAGTAAGATCGACACCGAACGTGAACACGAAAAAGGCCGCGAATTGTTCAATGCTTTCGCGGACGAACTCTCTGTTAAGAGCGCTAACAATTCGATCAAGCCGGTCGTGGGCCGTGGCCGTCCCTCGAACGAGGACCTGCATCATCTTGTTCTTTCGTTCCGGCCGGATGACTACCGAGCTCTGGGAAGTACCGAAAAGCAAAGACGGGCAGCGCTCAAGGACACAACTCGGGCAGCAATGGCAAGACTGGAAACTCTGCTTAATGCCGATCGCGTTTCGTGGGCGGCATCCGTACATCTCAATACCAAGAACCCTCACGTGCACATCGCAATACAGAAGGAATTCCTGAATAAGGATCTTGAGACGCGATCCATGACAAAGATCCCGAGGGAGAGCCTACCCTATTTCGAGCTTAGGGACGGTGAAAAGGTCTTAACATCGGGCGGATTGATCGACGCCGCAATCGAAAAGATGGAACAGTTGATGGTCCGCGATAGAGAGCGGGAGCTAACACGCAGGGCCAGGCAGAGTCGGAAGGAATCTGGATCCCTCACACGTGACAAGACTGATCTGGAAAAAGGCGAAGGAATACATCAAGAAGCGAAGGAAGAACGTGAGATCCTCCGACGCGGAATTCTTGCGGAGTATGAGCTGCAACGCATCGAGTCAAAGCTAAAAATATTGACCGAGCACGGCGACAGAATGAGGTTCCTTGTCGCTGATCCCGTAAGCGGACAGAAACGGCGGCTGTCGCTTCATGATCTTGAGCAGAGTAGCGTCAGTTCAAATCTAGAGCCGAACACGTCTCCCGAGCGACAGATAAGAACGATCCTTCTTAAAATGCGCGCCCATGAGGAAGCGGCAAAAGACAGCCTTAAGAAGGCTGCGACCGATGCGATCCGTGAGGCGGTTGGGATCAAGAAGCTATACAAGAAGAGCGGCTGGAAACTCCCCACCCCATCGCTGACAAAAGACGATCTCGACAAACTACAGAAACATTGTCTTGAGCACTCGAATGCTCGCAGGTTCTCTTACCTTGAAAGCATCAGAACGGAACTTGAAAACAAGCAGGAGGTCGAGCCAAGAAGTAATGAAGATTTTTCGCGGCTCGCCGCGGAAAAAGCTGTCTCGGAAATGCGCGAGCGCCTCTTGGCAAAGAACTATGCGGATCTCAATGACAGGCAATACATTAGCGTCGTGAATGTCGGACAAAGGAAAGTGTCGCTCGCTCAGCTGGATCGTGAAGAGGCTACTTCAAAGAGCGCGGTCGTTGTTTTTGCTCGTAAGCTCAAAGACACAGCCTTGCGACTAGCTGGAAAGGGCCAGGGATCGACGGTATCGAACGAGAATGATCGACTCAGACATGACATCGTAAGCAAGCTCAATGGGCAGCTATCCGGCGTTCGGGAAAATCAGAGAAACGAAGGGAACAAAGCCAAGATTATAGGAACGATCTTAGCAGCTAATTGCGAAGGAAAAACGCCCTCCGAACCTATCTATTCGACCGACCAGCTGGCGGAAATCGACACCCTTTCGCTCCGCCTAAAATTGGAGGAGCATTACGACAAAAACTGGAATGAGCAGCTCACACTCATCGCGTCAGCGGGCAATGACTCGCGGGCTTATCGGAAACTTCTAAAGGTCAACCCGACTGCCGACTTTACGGACCACAAAAACAAGATCATTGCCGGTCGAGCGATCGCACGCGAGATCGCTTCGAGGGTTGAGCTCGATAAGGCCAAAGAAGAGCTAAGAACCTTTACTCGATCGAAACACTTTCAGAAGGTCGCAATTGCCGATAAGGCTACCGGCGACGTTGCGTTCTTGAGCCTGCATGATGTCGATCCCCCACGACGAAATTCGCTGCTTGATCGAGCGCTCGATCAAGTCTTCGAGAGTCGCGAACATAGGGCGATCAGACGAACCATTAAATCACTCGTAGAAGGCCGGGAACAAAGGCTGAATGATGAGGTCAGTGCCGCAAAAGGCATTGTGGACTCGGCCGCTTTGAATGCCTCCGAATTCAAGCAATCGTCTCTCTTCGGACTAAGAAACGAGCCGGTCGCCAAGCCGATCTTCACTTCATCAGAGATCACCGCAATAGAAAAACGAGCCTTTGGAACGAGAGATGCAAGCGAGGCGGTGCGGCTGCAAAAAGTTCTCGCGTCGGCGGCTGAACAGCCTGCGGGTTCGCTCACCGATATTCTTCGCGACTTCGAGAATCCGGGCCCGACCAGTACACAAAACAAGGAACGCGATACTGCCCTGCAAAAGATCGCGAATCAGCAAGCGGCTGTCGTGTCTGAGAATCCGGCAAGAGTTTCGGTCGGGGCCGATAGGGTCAAGGAGCCAAGTTTATACGGCCATTCTCGCTGAGATCTTCAATATACGTTCATTTACGGGAACAGGCTTTGCAGTGTGACCTATCGGGGGCGGTGTGCATTCTTTTCACCGACACACAGCGAATGGAGTCAGATCTCGGTAACCAAGTCATTGCAGGCATTGACGCTGAAAAGGGCAACACCACTCAACGACCGCTCGATCTCGGGAACATTTCTACACCGGAGCTTGGCTTACTATCGCCCCAACGGAACGAAATTGCACCACGGGGACTCGGCCGCGACGCCGCGCTGATCGCCTATTCAGAGCGTCTTCGGCAGAGTTACCGTGCGAATGAGCGCGGAATTCGTGACGGGATGCTAAAACTCGGCAAAGCCGTCCGCGATGGCCAGACGATCGCCGTGTCATGTTTCTGCAGAGCCGGTCAGATCTGCCACGCCGATATTGTGAAGAACGCGATCGAGAAGGTCGGAAGATCGCTCGTCCGGGAAGCTGACCGGGAAAGAGCGCTTGGAGGCGTAGAGCATTCGTCATCGGAACTCAGACCCAATCCCCGAACCGAGCGGGCCATTAGTGAAATTCTCTCGGTGAGCCGCACGGACCTGATTCTCTCAAAGCTCGACGATACCGAAGGCCGAAACAGGAGCGAGCATGCCTCGCATCTCAACCAACATTCCCAACTCATCCGGGAACTATACGAGCGAGGGTCGGTCGTCCGCGATGGTGTTCTTATAACGCCGAAAGAGAATTCGTCCTTCGCCCAGCCGCCTACGGTCACAACCGTTGAGTATGCTCTGAAGAGACTCGAGCCCTTAGTCAGCGGATCAAATGCTAAGGATCTGGCTCAGCAGATCGTAGACTACGGAGCAAAGATCGCGGGCGATTCCGCCGATAGGGATACGCAAATAAAAGTATTCAATTGGATCTACGGAGCGCTCGACGGCCGGCATGACTTCCTCAAGGCCGACGAGAAAATCTCTCGGAAGGAGACAAAAGAGGAACGATTCGACAGAAGTCTGAGGGAGATCGCGACGCTTGCGGAAGAGATGGGCAAGCTGGAACCGTCGGACCGGCATATTCTGCTCGACGATGTTCATGAACGCTCCGAAGCGAATGATATTGATCGAAATGAAGAAGAGCTTTCGCTCGAAGCTGTTTACGAGCAGGCACTAGGCCGGGACGAGTTTCAGCCGATCGATGCGAAAGGCTCTACAAGCGACATTCAGGGATTTGAACGGGTAGAACTCGAGAACACGATGAATCTCTCACGTCTCGCAGCTGACATGTCGAAAGAAGAACTCGACCGGTGGGTCAGCGTTCGGCTGCCAGTGCTTGACGAAATGCTGGAGAGCGGAACTTCCGTCGATGCTCTTCTCAAGCCGTTTCAGAACCATATCTACCAAACGGCGAAGAACGACCCATCCAATAAGCAGGCGGCTCTAGACGATCTCAGATTTGCGACAGCTTATATCGGGCATCAACTAAAGCAGCCCGAATCCAGACTGCGCCACTCGAATCCGCGCTACCGGAAGTATGCGTCGATGCTCGACAATGCTTCTTCACGAAGCGAGTTGATGGATGCCGCATCGCGGATACGTCACGAAAATGCTCGGCTTGGCCTCCAATGGGGAACGATGACAAGAGCCGATAAAGAGGAGACCACCCAGGCTCTGACGACGAAGGAGATGCAGTTCCTCTTCACCGAGATCTCTCCAAGGCACTACACCTCCGAGATGACTGCTCTCCGGCTTTCCTACGCGAATAGCGGGAATGCCGCTAGAACGCGGACCGAGGCGATGATCCGAGGCGAGATCGCACCCGGCAAGGAGGCATTTCGGCTGATCGAAAGTCTTGAATCGAGGCTTGAACGACGAAGTTTGACGGATTCTCTGTCAGCTACAAAGCACTTCCTCCAGAGTCTTAGGACCTCGAATGATGAGTTGCGCTACAAGAACGGGTTCGATCACAGCGAGGCCTATCGAAGACTGCCTCCCGACGAGAGGGACTATGTTTATCAGCGTGCGGTGATTCAAAAAGAGAAGCTTGAGGCGAAGTCGATCGGCGCGGCTACTGAAACACAGGTTCCCGCCAGAGCGGCGATCTTCCCGACAGAGGGTGCCGCCGCCAAAGTTGCAGGCAGTTTGCGCGATGCACTCAAGGGCGATCTTACAGAACTTTTGTCAAACAATCCGAGCATCGACGGTCGAGAACTGACAGCTCGAACGATCCGGATGATAGACAACCGCCTTGAGAAGCTCGCGACGAAGATGGCGTCGGAAGAACATGTAATCTCCTGGAGCAAGGAATTGGGATCCGGTATGTCGCAACTTCTGCAAGCCGGGATTGAGCATCGCAACGGAGCTAGGGACCGGGACCGTGGATCAAACGGACGCGGAACTGCTACGCGAAGCCAGACACATTCCATCCATGAACGATAATGGCATTCTTTCGAGGAGCCGATTCCGCCTGGATCACTGGAGCGATTTCCACGCCTCGAATTCGCTCGGTCGGACTTTGTACCGTGCAGCATTCCCTTCGTGGAGGCTGATTATCTCCATTTCGATCAGGCTGAAAAGATCTTCTCCGGCATCCTCCGGGATGTCTTGACCTGCCATAAGGTCCCGGATTCTCTCCACGACGTGGTTGCCCGGAACCTTTTCGAGGATAATCGTCCTGACAATATCGTGAATTGCCGCACGGTACCGGAGCTTTAACAAGTTCGGCTCTCCCATCGCCTGTTGAATGGCGGAGTATCGCTGAGCAGACCTATTGTATGCCCACACGAACAGATCGCGCATCAGACTGACATCAGTGTTCTCGTAGACCCCGAGCAGTGCCTTCACATAAGTGCCTTGATCGACATCCGTGAACGCGAGCGGCTTCAGATTGGCCCGCACGAGCGGGACATTCGCTACAAGCCTCGACGTACGTTTGTTCACATCCTGGAAGGCTTGCATATACGACAACTGCACAAGCGAGAATAGCGACTGCTCGAAGGGGTCGGTTATCGCGTTGACCTTTTCCACGAACAGGTCGAAGCATTCCCTAAGCAGTTGCGGGTTTTCGAGCGGAAGATATGTAGATCCTCCGATCTCGACTCTGATCGTTCTAACTTTGCCCGAGGCGGCGGGATCGCCCAGCAAATTCTCCGAAAGGAGCGCATGAATGCTGCAGATCTCATGAGCGGTGATTCGCTGCTCGTCCGCGCATTCGACGATGTACTCGATGGCTTCCTTGTGGTTGAGGATCATCTGAGCCTCGGCTGCGTTCTTGTCGATCGCGGTCTCCCCCAGCTCGATCAGGCGTTTCGTTTCGAGTAGGGAATAGGTATTCCCTTCGAGACGGCTCGAGTTCCACGAGAGGTCGATCAACAACCTGCCCAAGATATTTCGGGCGTATGTGCCGGCCGGGCGCTCCACTGCCTCCACGCGACCGATCTCGAACAATTGCTGGCGTTGCTCGGACGACAGGTAAAACGTCTTGTTCGGTTCGTACGAACGCAAAAAGTCTTGATCGTATCCGGCGGGTGTGCGCTCGTTCAGCGCTCCTGAAACGGTCAAAAGAAGGCGCTTTGATTGGGATGAGAGTTCAATTCCTTGAAATGAGGAGCGGTCGTCCGCCTCCGTGTTGCCTGCGGCAGCTCCCTCTTCTGCGGACGGCGTTGCCGGCTCTTCTTCGGCGAGCACGTACACGCGCGAGCGCCCCGAACCTTTCGGGACGATCCGGTTCTTCTTTTTCAAAGAAACTAGGGCTCGCTGGATCGCCTTTCGGTCCGCTCCGTCATCCTCGGACATATCACCGGCGCGTGCGATCAAGCGGATGCTGACTTCCGGTTCTCGATCTAACAGATCCAGGATCAGGGTCTCGATTCTATTAGTTTTCTTTCGATCTGGCATCAATGTACCTGCGTTAAAGAGGACATTGTGTATGTCCTATTTATGCTAATCAGGACATTATGACCTAGGATCTTTCCCAAAAGCAAGCAAAAGCTCGCCTAAAAAACCTAATCAGGACAATCTGTATGTCCTATTTAGATTAATCAGGACAAATGGAGGAGTGGAAAACCGCCGTTCCTTGACAACCTATCCCGCATTTCCGAAAGGGGAAAGGCTTCAGGATCACCTTGACGGCTGATGCGTGGCCACTCTCGGTTGTTCAACCAATCCCAATGTACCTAGGTCGATCGTTGAAGGATCCGGTTTTATGCTGCTTACCGAATCATGCACAAGGGCGGCGCCTTTCCAAGTTCTATGAACTCCGGGTGTTACGGAAACAAAGTAGGTTGCGGCTTCATCGCGAGCTTGTCCCATGGGCAAAGCCCAGAGTGTGAACCGGTGAGGAGCAATCTGGGTGTAAAGATAGAAGTAGTTGCGGTGCCTCAGTCCACGATTCTCGATCGAAAACTCACGGTTTCGGTTTTTCTCCCAAACCGCTCCCTCCATTTGTTTCAGGTCGGTTGGAAAACTTCCGCGCTTTTTATGATACGCACGCAGGTCGCGCATCAGCATGCTGGTCGCTTCGGTCGGAGTATCCGCAGCCCTCTTCCTTTCGGTCGCCCACAGCGAATAGACATAGACTCCGACCAGGACCGTCATGGCAACCGGGAGCAGCACAAAAGATATCTTCAGTCTGGTGAGCATACGAATACCTAGAACGGCGATAAACATCGTTCCCATTGATCCGCCAGAGAGAACCGCAGATCGATCGTAATTTCGTCTAGCGCGCCTTCATGCTTCGAGGTTTCGGTTCGCTTACCGGCTTCGACTACCTCCACCGTCTCCGATTTATTCTCAAGTGACGACGCAAGGAGCTCTTCAACCTTTGCATCCGTCACTAACTTATCTACTGATTCCGAAATGATGTTCACAATCGCCTGCTTCTCCTCCCCAGGCTCGCGGTTTGTGTTCGCGGATTCCGTTAATAGAAAGGCGGGATCGATATCACCTAAGTGCAGCTCACGAGGCGATCCTTTTCTTATCGCCTGATGCGAGTGCCTAATTACGGCCATCGGGGGATAGGCCGCTCTTATCGGCGGGGCCGTATCGCTCACTATCAGAACTTCCGAGTGAGCGGCTATCTGCCGGATCTCCGATGCGTGCATGAGGGCGCGTTTTTGCTCTGCGTATCGCGTATTATCGTGCTTCTTCCCGGGGAAGTCCTGAAACGTCTTTGAGAATATTGTCGTGTCGCCTAACTGTTTTGAGGCGTATTCGGCCGTCACGTCGTCAAGACCGGGGAGGAAGATCTTCGTCATAACGGTTCCAAGGATCGCGTTCGCTCTCTCGCGTCCGTACTGATCGTACATCTGCGGAAGGTCCTGATAGCCTAGACCTAAGCCGACACCTCGTCCCCGGCCGATGCCCGATATTCTCTTCACCTCGGCAACATTCAGTTGATAAGCCTCGTCGATCAGGACGAAACAGGGGTGTTCCGGTTCGTTGATCCCGTCAAGACGCATTTCCATGACCGCCTGACCGAGAAAAGTCGCGATGAACTCCTTATATATGTCTGCCGCCCCTTCGGATACGACGAGATAAATGGCCGTTCCGGGCGTGCGAAGGTCGGTGAAGTCTATCTTTCTGCAACCCAGGTCTAACTCTTTCGAGCTTGGCGGCATCGTCACCTTTCGTGCCGGTGCCAGAGTAAACGGCCGGAGCTTGTTATAGAGGCCGATCAGGATCGAACCGCGCGTCTGGATCGGGGCTTGCCGGAATGCGAGGTACGCCTGCTTGGCATAGATGCTTGGTGAAGTCTCCATCGCCTGTCCGAATGCGTCGTTCCCGTTTTCACCGAGTGAGATCAGGAAGTCTGCCGCGAAGGCGGGTATCGCTTTCTCACCATAGACCTCGGCGATGTGAAGGAGGATGGCAGTTAGGGCTATCTGTTCAGCATCGCCCCAAAACGGATCGGCGTTCGTCTTTCGGCGGCTTTCGATGCCGATCATCATCCCGGCGACCTGACACGCAAAGGCCGGATCGTTCCGGCATTTCGGGATGAAGTTCCAGCGATCGCTCTTCGTCGGATCGTTGAGGTCAAGGCGAATGGCTCTCTTCGCAGATGCGGCAGTCTGCGCGAACAGCTCGCCTTTCGGGTCGTAAACAAGACAAGAAGATCGCGCAAGAATTGAGCGGATCATCGAGATGAAGAACGTCTTCGATTTGCCCGAGCCGGTCGGGCCGAACATCACGAAGTGACGCAGCCATTGGCTTGGCGGAAGGAAAACATCACGGTGCCCGAACGCCTTTGCGATCGGCAAAGCGTTTGCCGGGAGAGGCAGTCCCCGAGTTCGGTTCATTAAACCGCAACGGACAAGATCTCTAGCCTTCGCCCAACGAGCAGAACCGTGGGCGGTGCTCATGTTACGTATCCGGTAGTCCCGCATCAGTCCGTAAGCGTCTACGGCTCCCGCCGCCACGAAGGTGAATGCCATCGCCAAGAACGCCAGATTGATAAGGCCGGGCTCGCCCAAGAGCCAGCCCGCAGTGAGGATCAGTGCCGCCTCCACCATACCAAGGCCGATGAAGAAGACACCCTTACCGAGATCGGCGGCCCAATGCCAGAAGGCGTTGTAGGACGGCAAGTACTGCTCATTGACCTTTCGAGGGATTCCGAAAGAGGCGTCGGCTTTTTCGATCCATTCGCGCGAGAACATACTCCGACTACCGTTCCTCTCCCGTTTGAGTCTTTAGCCAAGAGGCCTGGTCCAGGAGATCCCGAACAGCCCCGTCATTTAAAGGCAGTGCTTCACCCTTCCAATGCCGGATGGTCCAGCCGACCGCCGCCAATTGTTCCGTCGAGCGGAACGGTTCGGGAATAGGCTGCCGCTGCTTGTTTCTTCCTGGATACTCAAAATACACAATAGAACTAGCCCGGCTCGGCGGCAGGGGAAATCGAAATATCATCGCCGGCCCCTGGACTCCTTCTGACGGCAAGGCAACGATCTCAAATGAAAAAGGGTCGGGCCGATAGCTCAACTTGAGGTCGCTCAAGGATGAATGCAACCCGCCATCCCGGATCTCGATCCCTGGTGGCAGCAGCGAGCGGTTTCTTATGCCGGTCAGTAACTCTTCGAGACTCGCGGGGAATTTCCCGTGGACTCGAAACTCTTCGAACGCCGACAAAGAGACCGCGATCAGAAGCGAGCCGCATTCGCGCAAGCGTTGAGCCGTATCATGCGCCTCTCCTGTGAAGACTTTCGTGGATATTCTGTCGGCGTTCGCTGCTGACTCGAAGGACGGCTCGACGGAGTTCTCGACGAATCTTAGTTGAGCAGGATCGTTGGCGCCGCTGAAAGTTCTGGCGGCTAGATAAAGAAAGAATGCTAGAAGCGCCATGCAAAGTGTTACGGACCCTCTGAAATTCCTCCAGATAGCAAGGAACCTATCGATCCGATCACGGATCGAAGGTTCACCTTCTTCGCCCTTAGTTGTTTTTCGAGTGGCCGGCTTCATATGCATGTTTCCGCTCTCGGGGAAAGCCGCCACTTT